>Ga0308420_1000262_pt1 | contig 24430 bp, 17 predicted proteins | sample HotsprSampleMS55_FD_203802 | JGI IMG/M metagenome (GOLD analysis project Ga0308420, IMG submission 203802) | Hot spring phototrophic mat microbial communities from Mushroom Spring, Yellowstone National Park, Wyoming, United States - 20090730_MS55 ... | reverse complement strand
ATAATCTTCGGAGCGTCTCGTTTGGCTTGTGCCAATCCTTAAATTGCTTGAATACGACCGTCACCAGTTCTTCAAGAGCCGCGAAATACCGGTCAAGGTGGCTATATGCGCAATTATTTATGACGCTCTATATAATACGATAGAAGTCGACTGAGGCACCTTTACCCAAACGCCGGCATCACTTCCCTGGCGAAGCGCTCCAGCGAGGCCATGACCTTGGCGTGCGCTAGCCCACCAAAGTTGGCCAGCAAGCCGATCTGGGTCACCCCTAGCGCTGCGATCTGCGTGATGCGCTCGCGACACTGCGCCGCATCCCCCACCACTAAGCGTCCAGGATACAGGACCCCATCATAGTCCATCAGCAGCTTGAAACCTTCGCGCAGCTGCCCATAAGCCTGGTACTGCTCAGAATAGGCTGGCTCGCGGTTCGACTCCGCCGCCGCGCTGAGATAGCGCCGCATCGGCTCCCGCGCCGCGTCCCGGGCTTCCGCGGCGGTCTCACCGCAGTAGAAATGGTAGACTGCCAGGACCTCCGGCTCCCCTCTGTGGCCGTGCGCCCGCCGGGTGTCACGGAAGAGGCGAATATTGCTGGCCAACTGGCCCGGATCGGCCGCATAGGGTACCACCATCAAGTGGTAACCCATGCGTCCCGCCCACTCGAAGGACTGAGGCGTAAAAATCGCCGCCACGTAGATCGGCGGGAGCTTCTGCACCGGCTTGGGCAACACCTGCAGGTCGCGCACACGGCGAAATCTCCCCTCGTAGGAGAAGCGTTCCTGCGTCCAGGCTCGGAGGATGATGTCGTGCGCCTCTTCAAACAGCAGGCGGCTGTCAGCCATGTTGCGCTCAAAGGCATCGTACTCCGCCTTCTGAAACCCACGCCCAATACCAAAATCGAGCCGTCCGCCAGAGAGACAGTCCAGCAGGGCAAACTCCTCCGCGACACGGATCGGATCTTGCAGCGGCAACAAGACAATGCCAGAACCGATGCGCAGCCGCTTGGTGCGTTGTGCCACCGCCGCGCCGATAACCGGCACGGAGGGGAGGTGACCACCGTAGTGAAAGAAATGGTGCTCGGCAAACCACACCCCGTGAAAGCCCAACGCGTCGGCCAGATCGGTCTCCTCCAGCAGTTGCTGGTAGAATTGCGCTTCACTGGCGTGGAACTGGGGGAAAAAGCTCGTTAGATGAAACAAGGAAAATTTCACTCTTCTCTCCCTCCGTAACGGTATGTCGGTCGCTAGTCCGTCCCTCAGGTGGTGCGCACGTCCTCCAGCCCTAGGGTACGCAGCGGGAAGGTAAACCGTTCCTGCATACGCGCGTCGTTTTCATTCAAGTCGCGCGTGTAGCAGCAGTATTCCAACTGAATACCGTTGGGATCTTTAAAATAGATCGACTTGGCCCAGTCGTGGTCCATGATCTCGGTCACCTGCACCCCTTTGGCCAATAATTCCTTCCGCTTCTCTTCGAGCGCCGCTTCCGTCCCAGCCTCGAAGGCAAAGTGGTAAAAGGCGCTGGGCAAACCTAAACCACGGTTGATGCCAGCGTCATACTCCGCCGGGATGCCGGGGACCCCGCGCGCTTCCATAAACGCGATTAGCTGGTCCCGGCCGGTGTCGAAGAAAATGTGACGGATCTGGCCGCCCTCTTTGACCTTGATAATGTCACAGCGGACCGGTTTGAAACCCAGGACGTTCTCATAGAAGTCGCGGGTCTTGTCGAGATCCAACGTGGAGAGACCAATGTGAGAGAACCCTTTGTGCGTCATTGCTGCACCTCCTTTGCTGAAGTGTCGTCGGCCCAACAAAGGACCTTTGCCTGTTCTGCCTGACCCTTGCCCCGAGCCTAGAGAACGTGTCACTCGGTGTGCTTAAGCTGGCGAAGGAACACTCGCCGCAGGAGCCTGGGCTTCCTGCTTGCGGAAGACCGGCATGACATGGGCGGCAAAACGCTCGAGCGATTTCATCACTAAGTGGTGCGGTTCGCCTCCCTGGGCAACCTCGAAGATTAAGTAATTCGTCCCGTAGTATTCCTGCGCCCAGTGAATCTGTTCGATAATATATTGCGGCTCACCGATCATCAGCAGCCGCGCCTTTTCCAAGTCCTCATACGTCCTGCCGGCAAAAATGCGCGACACCCCACCGCCGTAATGCTCGAAGGCTTTCGAGGTGTGCAGCGCGCGCTGGTCGAGCGTGCTGAAGAACCGAAAGTACTGCAAGGCATACTGCCCGCCGTTGCGTCGCGCCTCCTCCTGCGACTCGCCGCAGTAGAGTTGGTAGACGCCTGCTACCTCCCGCGTGGCCGGGTCAAAACCATACTCACACAGCGTCTGGCGGTAGAGGGCAATAATGTCGCGCACCTTCTCCCGTGCCGGCACGAAGAGGCCCGTAGCCAGATGGAACCCTCGACTGCCGGCATATACCGCGCTTTCCGGCGTCACCACCGCTGAGGCGTAAATCGGGGGATGGGGCTGCTGCAAGGGTTTGGGGAAAAAGGTATAGTCCTGCAGCTGCCAGAACTTCCCCTCGTAGGAAAAAGGACCGTCCGCGGTCCACGCTTTGACAATCAGGTCCGTTCCCTCGTGGTAGCGCTCATGGTTTTCATCCTCATTGATACCGAACACGAGGTGGGAATACTTAAGAAAGCCGCGACCGATGCCGTACTCCAGCCGCCCGCCCGAGAGGACATCGAGCATGGCGTACTCCTCGGCGAGCCGAATAGGGTGATGCAACGGTACGAGCGAGACCCCCGTGCCCAGGCGAATCCGCTTGGTGCGCGCGGCTGCGGCCATGGCGATCACCGGCGGAGAGCCAAAGGAGTAGCCGGAGTAGTGGTGCTCGCCAAACCACACCGCGTCGAAGCCTAGCTCCTCCTCGAACTGCGTCTGTTCGAGAATCTGTTGGTAATACTGCGCGGGCGAGCCGTGCGCTTCTGGATAATAGTCGGTATTGTAGAGAATACCAAACTTCATAGGAGCACCCCTTTTTTCCTTCAGTTCTCTCTTCAGCGGGAAGAGGTCTCGAGCACCGATGCGCCCGAGGAATCTCTTCATCGTCACCTCCCAAGCAGCTAGGCTACCAGTGGGCCACCCCGCCATCGACGGTAATATTCTGGCCGGTGATAAAGTCGCTTTCCGCCGAGGCTAAAAACAGCACCGTGCCCACTAGGTCTTCGGGATACTGTTCCCGTCCTAAGGCTGCTTGCGTCGCTAACTGTTTACTCATATCGCTCAACACAGGCGAGGCCACCTTCATCTCCTGAATAGCCTCGCTCTGAGTGAGTCCAGGCATGACGGTATTAATGCGAATGCCCAGAGGACCGAGTTCGCGCGCCAACGCGCGGCTCATGGCAAAGACCGCTCCCTTCGAGGCCACGTAGTGCAACAAGCCCGGCACCCCCATCAACACGGTGGTGGAAGAGATATTGATGATCTTGCCATAGCGCTGCTGCTGCATCGGGGGAACGACCGCTTTAATACAGTGCCAGATGCCCTTGACGTTGACGGCCATCACTCGGTCCCATTCGTCTTCGGCAATCTGGTGAAACGGTGCGATCTTGAGGTTCGCCATGAGGGCGGCGTTGTTCACCAAAATGTCGATCTTGTGAAAAGCCGCCAACGCTCTGTCGACCATATCACGGACACTGGTGAAGTTAGCAACGTCCACACTCACGCCGATCGCCTCCCCCCCAGCTGCCTGCACCTGGGCCACCGTTTCGCTCGTATCCAATATATCTGCCACCACCACCTTCGCTCCCGCACGACCCAACCCGGTACAGTATGCACGCCCAATGCCGCGCGCACCTCCAGTGACGATCGCCACACGGTCCTGCAAGTCAATCGCCATCTGTCGCTCCTTTTCCCGTTCTGTCGCCTACCTAGCCGAGAAACTCCGGCAGCACCTTTGTACCGAAGAGCTCGAGCTGCTTTTTGACCTCGTAGAGCGGGAGGTAACCCTGGTCACAGATCCAGAGGAAGTAGTCCGGATTCATCTTCTCCTGTACCTCCTCGAGCTTGCGGCGGATGTCGTCGACCGCGCCGACGAAGGCCGTACCGGACTCGATATAGGGCTCGATCGTCTCTGGGATAACGGGATAGAATTTGGAGTGGAAGTTGCGAAAGAGGAACACCGAACCGTTACGGGCGTTTTCCAGGGCCTCGGTGTAACTCTGTCCGATGGAGAGCAGACGCGCGAGGCCGATGTTCTGCCCCAGCCGCCAAGTGTAGCCAGCCTTGGCAGCCTCGTCGGTGTAAAACTGCGCCCCTCTAATCGCCATGTCTGGGAATGGCAAGAAGATGATAGGGATCACACCTTCCCGCGCTGCCCAGCGAATAGTCTCCTCGGTCATCGTCAAGGCCTGAAAGATGGGCGGGTGAGGTTTCTGGTAGGGTTTGGGCACAGGCGAGATCTTCCGTAACCACCCTTTCTCATCGAGCTCACCTGGTGCTCCATAGCGAGCCGTCGCCTCTTTGGGCAGCCACTCAAAGCCTTCGGCCGGATAGGGCACCTGATAATACTTGCCGGCAAAGGAGAAGGGCTCATCACGCCAGGAGAGCTTGATCACTTGAAACAGCTCTTCGAAGACCTCACGGTTATGGCGTTCGGCTTCCGGTCCCAACACTGCCGGCTGCGTTTGGTAGTGCTGACCCAACACATTCACCCAGCGGGGGAACACACCGCGCGCCAACCCAACCACTACACGTCCCCGGCTCATCTGATCGGCCCACGCAACATCCAAGGCGAGACGAATCGGGTCCCAAGTGGGGAGGACAAAGCCCAGGGGGCCGATTTTAATACGCTTGGTGTGGAACAAGAGGTTGAGCATATGGGGAGTCGGCGTGGCGCCAGCCTCCATCCCCTCGGTATAGAAATGATGCTCGGAGAAGGTAATGATCTCAAAGCCCAGATCTTCTGCCATCTGCGCTAACTCGATCATCTCCTGCAGCATCTGCTGAATCTTCTCGGTCCGGTGGGCGATCGGGCGCAGCCGTTCCCGTTCTTGGGGGGAGGCGGGGACAACTGGGTTGATGTGTAACATAAACTTCATGACTGCCCTCCTTGTTGTAATAGTCGCTCGACCACCGCCTTGTATTGGCGGACTACGGGAGAGTGGTAAAAACGTGCATGGGTAAAGAGCGGATCCCCGGCGTAGAACCACTCGTACTGCCACTGGCGGCTGCCGAACTGCTCCCCCAGCAGATCCCAAGCGAGCTTGAAGAGCTGCACCCGCTGTTTAGCCGACACTCCTTTGCCGCGCAGGTATTTCTCCACGTAGGGGGCAATCTGGGGGTTAGCGAAGTCATTCTCCGTTGGCGTCATGATCAGGCCGCTGCCGCTCAACTGACGGATCACTTCAGCCGCGCGCAGCTGGGCACGGGGGAGCAACACCCACAGGGTCGCAGCCAAAGCACGCGGGGGTGTGCCGGTGCGGCGCGCGGTGACCACCTCCGTCGCCCCAGTGCGGATCAAGCCGTTGAGCAGCTCCGTGTAAGCGACGAGCTCTCCTAACTGCGCCTGATAGTGCTGGGCGTCTGCCCGTCCAATGGTCTCTGCCACCGCACAGGCCAGACCGGTAAGAAAGCGCAACTTCACCGTGCCGCGCACTACCGCTTGCAGCAAGGCATATCCTGGGGTGCGGGCGGAAAAAATATAGCTCCAGGCCTCGATGTCTCCGTTGATGAAGACCCGCTCCCACGGTACCAGCACATCGTCAAAAATGGCGAGCGCATCCTCCTCATCGAAGCGTGACGAGAGGGGGCGATCGAAATGGCTCCGGCCGCTGTCGTAAGGCTCACGACAGATGAATTTTAACCCGGGCGTATCGAGGGGGACCGCGAAACAAAGCGTGTACGCCTCCTCCCCCTGCTTGCGCGGGTAGAAGGGGCCGACCCAAAGCTCATTAGCGAAGGGAGCGAGGGTCGAGAGCATCTTCGCGCCGCGCACTACTAGGCCACGATCCGTCTCCCGCACCAAGCGCAATGCGAGGTAGGGGTCTTCTTGCTCGGCTGGCCCCTTGGAGCGATCGATTTGCGGATCGACAAGGGTATGGGTCAGACACCAATCGTTGTCCCGGCATGCCTCGTAGTAGCGCCAGAGGTTGTCGCCAAAGCGAGGCTCGCGCTGGCCGATAAATTGGTGTACAGCGGCGGCATCGGTAACCAAGGCGTTCATGAAGTCCGGTAGTCGCCCCATCAGTCCGTAGACAGCTTCGGCGCGAAACTCCTCCGCACGCCAGCGGCGCTCTATCTCCGCTTCGCTCTCCGCTAGCAGGAATGAGAGACTGACCGGTTCCCCTGTGGTGGGAGAGGGATACGTGAGGAGAGTGGGATGCTCGTGCTGGAGGTCGTACAGCCAAGCCAGCGTCTCCACCACCCGACGAAACGGCGGGTAGAGAGTCACATCCTGCACACGCTCGCCGTTGACGAAGATGGTGCGTCCATCTCGCAGGCTCTCGCGATACTCACTCCCTGTGCGAATGCCCATAGCCCCTCCTCGTGTACGCCCGCAGAACGCTTACTGCTGCAGTCGGGCAAACACATCCGCCAATCCGGGGTCGTCCGGCGCGAAGTCGAGTTTGTCCATCCCTGTATAAGGATTGGGCAGTTTCGCCTGCTCCTCCGGGGGGTTGTCACAGTAGAGCTCGAGCTCGTGGCCATCAGGATCGAAGAAGTAGACGCTCTTTGTGATCCCGTGGTTCACGGTGAAGGAAATCGGGACTCCCTTCTCTTTTAGCTCCCGGTACGCGGCACGCAACTCCTCTTCGCTACGCAGGCGAAAGGCGACATGTACCAAGCCCACCGTGTTCGCTGGTGGCGGCTGCGCCTGCGGCCCCACTTCAAGCAGGGCAACTTCGTGATGGTCACGGCGGTTGTTGGCGAGAAAGAGTATACGGGGCTTGGCCATCTCGCTCATCACGTCCATCCCCAACACCTCGGTGTAAAACTGTCTCGCTCGTTCCAGGTCCCGCACCTTGAGGACAACATGGGCAATGCGCTCTGGACGGATCATGTGCAGCCTCCTTTCTTGGTCAGGTATTGCTATTGATCAGTGGTGATCTCCTTGGTGTCTGTAACGCTGGCACCAACCGCCACCGCACGGGGCGACTGAGAGCGGGACTCCTTGGCGTCGGTCCTCTTCTCCAGCATGGCCAATACTAGCGGTAGGAGAAAAGCAATATAGTCTTCGATGGAGTCCAGCTCCCCGGCAAACGCCCAATGACGTACCGCCCAGGCATGGGCGAGCACCATGATACTGTGCGCTTTTAGGCCAATGTGGTCCGGAGCGAACCGGCCCTGCTCGACGCCGTAGCGAATGGCTTCGCCAATCAGCGCCTGCAGGCGCTTTTCGCGTGCTATGAGCGCCTGGCGGGCCTCGCTATTCAGCGATTTGGTCTCCTGGTAGGCGAGCAAAATAAAGCGCCGCATCCGGTCGACCGCGCGTAGAAACGTGGTCAACACGGTGGTCAACACCTCCTCCGGGTCAGCACCGCGACGCGTTGCCTCGACGATCTGCTGGCTGAGGACCTGCACCATCTGCTCCTCAGCGTGATCTTGCTCGCGGCTAACGATGTAGAACAGAATGTCTTCCTTATCGCGGAAATAGGTAAAGGGCGCCCCCGCGCTAACCCCAGCGCGTTGCGCGATAGCACGCGTGGTGGTGCGGTGAAAGCCCTCTTTTAAAAACAATGTGAGAGCCGCCTCCGCCACAGCTTCGCGCTTTTGTCGCAGCAGCTGGGGATCGCGAATGATGGGAGCGGTTTTTCTCGTAGGTCGAAGAATCCGACGAGCCATAGAGACCTCAGGGGTGAAACTTGATTGAGCGCTTGCTCAAGGTTTCATACCGCGCCGGGGGTGTTCCGTCAAGCCCGTCAAGAGGTGAGACGCACGACGGTCCCTCCCGCTGCTCTGCCAGAGGCTCATAGGGCAGCCAGGACCAAGTTCCCCAGTTCATCTCGCCGAATGTGCCACTGCGGCGGCACCACGACAGCCGTATCGGGCTCTTCCACAATCAACGGTCCCTTGATTGGCGTGTCAATGTCTTGCCGCGTGCAGATCGGCGTCATCAACAACCCATACCTCGGGCCAAAATACGCCTGGCGGGTGGACGGTGCCGCGGCACGGCGTCCGCCGTGAAGGCACGCATGTATCAAGTCAGCAAAGCGCAACCGCGTAGCCGTCGCCCGTGCGCGCAGGCGCACGCTGACCAACTCGATTGGATCATCCCTACTGTAGCCGAACTCGCGAAGATGCGCCTCGGTGAACAGGCGGGCGAGCGCTGCACGCAGCGCTGTCGCGCTGGCATCCGTCGGGAATGGGACGGTCAACTCGGCAACTTGGTAGTTGTATTTGAGATCTACCTGCCGCTCGCACTGCATCGCCGTCTCGGGAATCCCTTCCCGCCGCAACTCCGTCCGTGCCCTTTCCTCCATCTCGTCGTAGAGTTGCACGATAGTCGCCGGATCGATCTTGGACAGCGGCAGCGCTACACTACGGAGGTAGTCATGGCGGAAATCGGCCAACAACAACCCCAGGGCGCTGAACAGGCCAGGGAAGAGAGGGACGTAGACCTGCCTGATCCCGAGACTCTCCGCCAAGGCGGCGGCGTGGATCGGACCGGCGCCGCCAAACGCGATGAGCGTAAACTCGCGTGGGTCGCGCCCGCGCTCGGTCGAAACGGCGCGCAACGCCCGCATCATCGTAGCGTTGGCTACTTGGGTGATCCCGTAGGCTGCCTGGAGCGGATCGAGCCGCAATGGAAGAGCGAGCTTCCCGTGAATCGCAGCCCAGGCCGCATCGCGGTCGATGCGCAACGTCGAGCCGGCGATGCTCTCTGGGTTCATGTAGCCGAGCACTACGTTGGCATCGGTGACCGTCGGTTCCTGTCCGCCGCGACCATAACAGACCGGTCCAGGCTCTGCTCCGGCACTCTGCGGACCGACTCTCAAGGCACCACCCCTATCGATCCAAGCGATACTACCGCCCCCAGCGCCCACTTCCACGATGTCGAGCGAGGGAGCGCGCAACGCGTGTCCACCACCGCCGAAGAGCCGCGTTGCCACGGTCGTCCCGCCGCCGATTTCGCCCCCCGGCTTCTCCAGCGGCGTCCCATTCTCGATGAGACACGCCTTGGCGGTCGTGCCACCCATGTCGAAGGAGAGCACCTGCGCCGCTCCGACTTCCATAGCAAGACGCGCAGCGGCTAGTACCCCTGCCGCAGGACCGGATTCGATCATAGAGATGGGACGGCGGCGCGCGCTCTGGGCCGTCATGATACCGCCGTTGGACTGCATGATGAGCAGGCGGTCACTGTAGCCAGAGAGGTAGTGCTCTAACCGATCCAGATAGGTATTCACCACCGGGATCAGCGCCGCGTTGATCGCGGTCGTGCTCATACGTTCGTACTCACGAATTTCCGGGTGCACATCGGAGGAGAGACACACCACCACCGCGGGGGCGATCTCGGCAATCAGCTTACCAACCTGCTGCTCGTGCGTCGGGTTCAAGTAAGAGTTAATAAAGCAGACTGCGATCGCCTCCACGCCGCGCGCGAGCAGTTTCTCGATCGCCGAGCGGACTTCTGCAGGATCGGGCGCGCGTTCCACCACGCCATTCCCGAGGATGCGCTCGCTCACTTCTAGACGCAGTTCGCGGGGAATCAGCGGCGGCAAGCGATCCCACTCCACATCGTAGATGTTGGGCCGACGCTGACCGCGCATCTCTAGCTCGTCACGGAACCCCCGCGTCGTGAGGAGACCGGTCAGGGCGGTTTTGTTCTCGATCACCGCATTGGCGGCGATGGTGGTGCCATGGACGAAGTTCTCTACCCGAGGCGTGGTGGAGGCCTGCCGCACGCAGGCAACGATGTCTTCTCCAACGTGCTCGAGGAGCGAAAGCACCTTGGCGGTGGTCAGTCGGCCATCATCCCCGAGGACGATCACGTCGCTGAAGGTTCCACCAATATCGAACGCAACGCGCATACGGACTCTCCCTCTTCAGCCGTTCACGTGGACCCGCCTTTATTTTTTCAACTTGACCTCTACACCACCTGCCGCCAGCGTCAGTTGCACTCCCTCCTGAGTGGTGTGCAGGTAAATCGCGACGTCGTGGGGGTTCTGCATCACCACCATACCGGGGCCACTACCCGCGGTAGCGCTGGCTTCGGCTGCAGCATACACGCCTTCGAACTCCTCTACGTTCTGCAACCCGTACACCGTACCCTCCGCGGTGACCTGTGCATACCCCACGCCGAGAACCTGCAGCCCCTGCAGCGAAAAGGGATATTGCCGTCCCGCAAAGGTGAGAATCCCTTCCCCCCACTGGACTCCGATCCCCGCAGCAACAGAAGTCGCAGTGACGACAACCGTTCCAGAGGGAAGACGATCCTGGGTGGCCACCGACGTCGCTTGGAGAAGCACTAATGCACCCAACACGGCTACCACGACAGGACCTACCTCTCCATCCCCCAGACTTTTCATCGTGCCCTCCGGTTTCCCCTTGTTCCCGCTTGTCCGAATATCCAGATGTCCAGCCCGTGTGCACTCGCTCTCAGGAGCCGCAACGCGCCCGTACCGCTGCCCACGCCTCGTCCTCCGCCAGCACCTGCAGCATCTCGGCCTTGATCACGCTCTCCAGCATGAACTCCCGCTTCACTCCTTGTTCTGTGAGGCTGCGGATCGCTTCCCGGCGTAAGCGGGCCCTTTCCGCTGGCAGCAGCGCCGCGAGCTGCCCTTCAACGCGTCGGCGCTGGGCGACGCGTCGCTCCTCTTGCCGGGCAGCCTCGGCGTGGGCTCGTTGCTTCTCCCGCTTGCGCTCCCGGATCGATTTCTCCTTTAGCGCGTCCCCGATAACGTGGGGGATCAATCCGAGTGACTGAATCCGGCCGCCGAAACGGGTCTCTTTATTATGCAGTAACCAGTCGAGCGCGAACTCGACCTCTTCCCAGGAGTACCCCTGCCTGTCCACGAGGTCCCGCAGGATCTCTGTCCCCGCCTGGATCTGTTGTTGGCTGACACGGCTTTGCCCTAGCTGACGGTAAAAGGCGCGTACTCGCGCCTCCGCTCCATCGTCCACGGTACGTACTGCCCGTGCAAGTGGCAGTGACAGCTGGGGTTCTTGCGACTCAGGCTGCCCCGCCTTGCCGTTCCCGACGAGCGCCAGGCGCCGTTCATCGAGTTCCCCGGCAAGGCCGTACTGACGTGCTTTGTGTTCCTTCTGTTCCTGGTCGTGCAACCACTTCGGCCCTGGCCACCACCGCACATTGCCGCTCCACTCGCCCGTATCTGTCAGGGGGTAATCGTACTTGGCGACGAACTGCTCACGGACGAGCTCTTCGTTCGAGGCATCCAGCTGGTGGCGCACGCGCGACAGCTGCGTGTGCATCTTGATGTCCAGCACGGCACAGAGATCTTTGTAACTTTTTGTGTATGGCGCGCCGCCAGACGCGAACCAGGCGTTATCCAGCAAAGGATACAAGGTTTTCGAGATGGCGTGGCTCAGGCGTTGGTGAAAGTTGAGGTCAATACGTCGCGTGTAGAAGAAAAAGTAGTTATCGATGAACCAGTCGGCAAGCCAGACATAGTTCTGCGCGGCGAGCTGACCGTCGGGCATGCGCTCTCCGACAGATACAAACTTCTTGAACAGCGGCTCTAAACCGATATGCATGTCCAAAGCACGGGCTTTAGCGTTGTAGAGTTCTCCGTGGATCACGGTGGCATTCAACCGTTTCATCCAGTTGCGCACGGCCACCATGTTGCGGTCGTTTTTGTGGCGGCCGGCCTTAGCAATCAACTCCCGAGACGAGAAGCCGATCGGAGATGGGAGCCGCGGGTGGTAGATCTCTTCATCGCTCCCCTCTACCTTTACCCACTCGGCTCGCTCATCGCAAATCTTGAGGAAGGCACGGTAGAAATCGAGATCTTCTGCGTTGGGCAACCCGTACTTGGCTGAGGGCACAATTTCAACCCGCCGGTTGTCGGAGAGCGTGATGAGCTTTGAGAGCTGACTCCCCTCGATGCGCGGGCGGGAATACCGCGCGGAGAAGTAGCCGAGAGCTTCGAGGTTTTGTTCAGCCGGTACGTAGTCTGTGTCCCATAGGAAGGACTGCCGCTGTAGCTTGTCTCCCCTCTTTGCCTCCTCCCGCCTATCCATATCTTCCTTCTCCTCTACCAAGAAATTTTGACTCGCGCACATAGAGGTAAAAAGAGGTAAAAAGAGGTAAATATAGGCGAACGCTGTAGCGCACGCGTAAGTATTTGTCAATACGTCATTTTTTGTCTAGTGCCCTACTCCAGGTGGCCCCACTTTTTACGCCAGGTGGCCCCGCTATCTACTCCAGGTGGCCCCACTTTTTACGCCAGGTGGCCCCACCTTACGCCAGGTGGCCCCGCCCATTTACTCCAGGTGGCCCCACCCATTTTGTACCCGGTGGCTGTGCTGATTGACCTCCCTCCTCCCCCTGGTGATGGTTCGCTGCCAGCACGGGCAACTACCGGAGTATAGAGCTTTTTCCTTTTTGTGAGTGCAAGGGCTGAGGGGGATACGGCACGGTGAGGACGGGATCCTGGTACGCCGTTGTACTCCAGATGGCCCCACTTCGCAGGGGCGGACTCTTATCGCCGACTTCGGCGAGCTTCAGAAGAGAGCCTGCGAATAGGCATATAAGTCTTCAATATTTCTTCTTTTTTGCCGTGCCAAGATGGCTCCTGGGACAGATGTGCTCTCCCGTGCTCAGGTCTATGGTCTTGTATGTACGCCAGGTGGCCCCACGTTGTGGTTTTCCTGCTGATGGCACCCTTAATTCACGTATTTGTTGAAGAAACCCTCGTCAGGGGAGGAAGGTTACATAGCTTCCTGTTTTCTTGCAGGGGGATGACGCAGAGGTGACATTCCAGCTTGTCCTCCGCTACTCCAACTGGCCCCGGGGATCGGATTCGTCTCGTCTGGCAGAGCACGCCGGCTGGCCCCAGAGGGAACGTATGGCTGCGATTTGTCCAAAGAGGAAAATTGTAGGACTTTCCCCGTTCCTGGAGCTCAGGGGTCAGCAAAGAAGAGCGGTCGTGTTGTTGCTGGGTGTGGCCGTTACTCCAGCTGGCCCCACTTTCGTGGCGCTGTGTCTTGCCCTTGATCGTTCCGTTGCTCTTCACGACGGTGAGCGTGAAACGCTCCAACTCCTCTGCTGCCGCCAGGGCAGTGTCATCTCTATCCACTGAGGGCGCATCTCGGCGTGCACCTCAGGCGGTGTAGGCGGAAGGGGGGTCGCAAGGCTTGACGACGGCATAGCGAGGAGAAGATTTGCGATATGGTCTTGTAGGGTATGGAGTTCGTCTGGTGGGTGCACCTCTTCGGGGGTAAGAAACAGACCGTATCGCTGGAGCATCCGGCCTATACTGGCCCGGCTGGACCATAGGACTAACGGAGCGGCCAAGACCAGACCCGTCACTACAGGCGTCAGCCACCAAAAAAATTGTGGGGCAAGAACATACGTACTCGCTCCCCACGCAACGCCTAGTAAGGTAGGCATCAGCGTATAACGTACCGTCTCGCGCAGTTCGAGCTCGCGGTCACCGCGGGCCTGCGGACTCCACATCACGGTGGAACCGCTGAGGATGGCCAGCACAAAATAGGCGTGGAAAAGCATCATCACCGGGGCGATGAGGACGGAGAAGACCATCTCGAGGAGTGCACTCGCTAGCACCCGTCCTGTTCCGCCGAACGCTAACCGCTTTGAGCGATCTACGAGGCAGAGCAACACACCGGCGAGCTTCGGCAGTATGAGTATGGACAGGGTGACGGCCAGCAGAGAGACAATTTCGTCCGTCTTGGCGATCGGCCAGTCGGGGAAGAGTTGGTAGCCTGGGCCGAAGAAATCGTGTGGCCAGAGCGCGCGGCCAAGCGCGTCCATCGTGCTGAGCACGAGCAGTGTGAGCCAGAGAAGTGAAGAGAGGTAGGCAAGAGCACCGCTGAGTAAGTTCAGGCGACTGAGTGGATGCAGCCCGCGCACTGCTAGCAGTTTCAAGTGCTGCAAATTGCCCTGGGCCCAACGGCGATCCCGTTTGGCAAAATCGAGCATATTCGCCGGCATCCCTTCGTAGCTTCCCCCGAGTTCGGGCAGGAGATAGACGTACCAACCACCACGGCGCATGAGCGCCGCTTCGACGAAATCGTGGCTGAGGATTTCGCCCCCTAGCGGTGGCTCGCCCGGCAGCACTGGCAGGCCGCAGTGCTGCATGAAGGGGGTGAGGCGGATGATGGCGTTGTGGCCCCAGTAGTTCGCCTCGCCGACTTGCCAAAAGCACAGACCGGTCGCCAGCATGGGGCTGTAGAGCCGTGCTGCAAACTGGACACATCGCCCAAACAGAGTCTGCTGCCCGACCGGGAGCGGCACGGTCTGGATAATGCCCGCGCGCGGGGTCGCCTCCATCAACCGCACCAGGGTGAGAAGAGTCTCCCCGGACATGATACTATCCGCATCGAGTATGACCATGAAATCGTAGCGCCGCCCCCACCGGCAGCAAAAGTCGGCGATGTTGCCTGCCTTGCGGCCGCTGTTGCGCTCGCGCCGGCGGTAGAACAATTTCCCTGCGGCGCCGAGACGGTGACACAGCGCTGCCCATCCGTCCTGCTCGGCGGCGGCGATCTGCGGATCTGTAGTATCGCTCAGCAGGAAGAAGTCGAAGTGCCCCAGCTCGCCAGTCTTGCTCACCGAACGGAATGTCGCTTCGAGCCCCGCGAGCACCTGAGCGGGGTTTTCGTTGTATACTGGCATCACCACGGCGGTGCGCGTCGTGATCGGCCCGGTTGGGCTCCCGTCGTACGATGGGGAATGCCGCAACGAGAGCGGCTCACGCCGAGCGAGCCGCAGGATAAATCCGGCCATCGCCGTCCAGAACGCCGCGGCGATCCAACAGAACGTGACGGTAAAGACCGGCAGGATGACCGCCTCGATCAGGGTCACACCATTTGCACGCAGGATGTCAAGCATCATGCTGGCGCCAGCACAAGTGGTGAGTAACACGAGAGAGAAGAAGAGGACGCGTCGGATCATCGGTGCCGTCGGCGCGAGGGCAAGGGGTGGATCTGCGGCCGGGAAATGCTGTAGGTCAATCGATTTCATCGGGCGACCACACATAATTCCACGTTTCGGTTAACCTTTTGTTATAGAGCGTGAGGAACAGGCGCATATCGACCGGCTCAGTTCCGTTCGGGGCGAGACGAAATGTTGCACGCCAGCCATCGGCTCCCGGCAGTTTCTGCACCACAAGGTCTGAAACTTGGCCCGCCGACACAGAGAGCTCGGCTTTGACCGGCTGAGACGCTGCTAACCTCGGGAGATCGCCCCCGCTGAAGTCCACGATGAAGCGCCGCAGGCTGCGCGGGGGGGGCTCTCTCATGCCGGGAACTGCGCCCCATCCGACCTGAGTCCGGTGGACGTACCCCAACGACCCCGTATTCAGGGACGGGGTGAGCGAGGCACGCAGCCGATAGGTGAAGGTGCGGCTTTCGCCAGCTTTGAGCGCCTGGTCGGGCACCCAAAAAGCGACTATGTTATCGTGAATTTCTTCCCGCACAGGGATCTCGACGAGGTGCACCGCGCCTTTTCCCCACGGCTCGCCCTGCGGCTCGACCCACAGGCTGGGGCGGCGCTCAAAGTGGGCTTCGAGGTCAAGATAGTGTGCGAAATGCCGGTCGCGTTGCAACAGGCCAAAGCCCTGTGGGTGCTCATCAAGTAAGGCGGAGACGTGCAACTTTGTCGGGTTTGTCAGCGGCCGCCAGATCCACTCGTCCGCTCCGGTGTGTACGAGCAACCCATCGGAGTCGTGCACCTCGGGCCGATAGTCGTCAAAGAAACGGGTGGCGTTCTCGCCAAAGAGGAACATGCTTGTCAAGGGGGCGATGCCAAGTCGCTGTACATCCGTGCGTGCGAAGAGCGTAGCGGTAACATCCATCACCGTCTCGGTGTCAGGGGTGAGGTGGAAACGGTAGGCGCCGGTCACCGACATGCTGTCGAGGAGCGCGTAGATCGTCATGGAGGTAGCCGCGGGAGCGGGCCGGACCAGCCAGAACTGACGGAAGGCAGGAAACTCCTCGCCCTTGGGGAGCGCTGTATCGATCGCCAGCCCGCGGGCCGAAACGCCGTACACCTGCCCGCGGCCCAACAGGCGGAAATACGAGGCACCTAGGAACACTAAGACTTCATCTTTGTAGCCAGGCCGATTGAGGGGGTAATGAATACGGAACCCGGCAAACCCAAGGTCGTTCGGCAGATCTTCTTGAAGACCAGTGTTGCCGTAGTCGAACATTTCTGGGTCGAAGACAATGGGGCAGATTGTGCCATTTTCCACGACGTGGATGCCCACCGGTTCACGGTAAAGAAACCCCAGGTGGAAGAGTTGCACTTCGAACATCCCTGCCCCGCGCCATACTGACCGCGGCGGTCGAAAGCGGATCTCACGGTATCGGTCGTAGTCCAGCTCCGCCAATGACTTTGGGAGCTGAAAGGCTGGCGGTGCGTAGGAGCGCCCAGCTAACTCGCGCGCCTGGTCAACCACATACGCAAGGAATGAGTCGTCGCCTTCCTGCGCCGCAGCAGGGCTGGAAGTGAACCTCAGCATCCAGACAAGCAAAGTCATCCATAAGAGGTATTTCATAGCTGCCAGAATGTATCAGGGTAATTGCCACCGGAGCGGTGTGGTGAGCTTAACACTGAACCCTGGCGGTGATATTTTTATTTAGCCTCAGATCGAGGTCATGCACAACTGGGACAACATTCCGTGCCAGCGCTCCAGACAACAGCACTGTCCTTGGTATCGTCTGGCAGACGATGGGGTGTAGTTGCACGAACGCCTGTGGTGATGAGAGAGGCTTATAGACTGATGAGCATAACATGTAGAATGAAACGCAGACGGAGAGAAAAAGTTGCACCGGCCTGAACTGCCGCACCTTTCCTGGCCTGTTTCGCCCTCACAGCTGCATCCTCCACCTCCTCGGCGTGCAGAGCCGAGATCTTGCCCTTAGGTGGGTGTGCGCCCGTTACTGCCCATCGCTTTATGTGTAGTCCAGCGCTCGAGTGTAGCCTTGAGAATCTCCAGCTTGACTGGCTTGGCGATGTAATCGTCCATCCCCGCCTCCAGGCAACGTTCCTTGTCGCCCTGCATCGCATTTGCGGTCATAGCGATGATGGGGAGGTGCATCCCGGTCGTACGCTCTCTCATGCGGATGGTCCGCGTCGCTGCAAAGCCGTCCATTTCCGGCATCTGGCAGTCCATGAGCACGGCAGCGTAGGCGATACGCGAGAGCGCTTCGAGTGCTTCCAAACCGTTGGCAACCACATCGGCACGGTAGCCGAGCTTTTCCAACAATCGGACGGCCAGCTTCTGGTTGACCACGTTGTCTTCTGCCACCAGAATTAACGGGAGACTGGGGGGAGACATGGACCCCGCTGGCTGGAGGGAAGCGCGGAGGGTGGGCTCGGGCTGTTGGAGCGTGCTCGTAGAGGCCATGACAGAGATCACACAGTCAAACAAGTGGGAGGGGCGTACAGGCTTTGTGAGGTAGGCGTTGATCCCTGCGTCGCGAACCCGCCGCGCCTCTTCCTGCAAGCCTACCGAAGTCAGCAGTATGAGCTTGAGTGTGGCCAAGTCGCGTGTCACCCTGATCGCCCGGGCGATCTGTATGCCGTCCATACCGGGCAGGCAGAGGTCAAGGAGTACCAGATCGTAGGGATCGCCTTGTTCCACGGCAGTGTACAGGAGCGTCAGCCCCTGTGGTCCGTTCTCGGCGCTCTCACAGCGCATCCCCCAGGTGGTACAGTAGTGATGAAGGATCGTGCGGTTGGTTGCGTTGTCGTCGATCACCAGCACCCGAAGCCCTTGTAGGTTTGCGTGTGACCGTAGGAGTGTATCCTGTGCAACCGTTCGTCGCTTCTCCAATCGCACGGTGAACCAGAACGTACTCCCCTTCCCCGGCTCGCTCTCGACATCGATTGTCCCGCCCATCATTTCCACCAACCTCTTACTGATCGCTAGCCCCAGTCCTGTTCCGCCGTACTTGCGCGAGGTAGAGGAGTCGACTTGAGAAAAAGGTTGAAAGAGGCGGTCGCGCCGCTCTGGGGGGATGCCGATACCGGTGTCACTCACTGCGAAGCGCAGGAGTAAGACATCTCCGCTCTCGTGTGCTACGGCGACATGCACGGTGACCTCCCCTTTCTCGGTGAATTTCACCGCATTCCCGATCAGGTTGAGGAGGATTTGGCGGAGGCGACCGGGGTCCCCGCGGACTGCGGTGGGGACGTCGGCCGGGAGCAGGTAGGTGAGCTCGATGCCTTTATCGTGAGCCTGGCGCGCGAAGAGCTCGACGCTCTCTTCGAGTGCCGCGCGTAGATCGAAGTCAAGCACTTCTAGTTCCAGTTTGCCCGCCTCGATTTTCGAGAAATCCAGGATATCGTTGATGATCGCGAGCAGGGCTTCTGCCGAGTTGCGCACGGTCGTGGCATATTCTTGCTGCTCGAGAGTCAGAGGGGTGTCTAAAAGGAGTCCCGCCATACCGATGACCCCGTTGAGGGGGGTGCGAATCTCGTGGCTCATGATGGCCAGAAACTCGCTTTTCGCGCGGTTAGCATTTTCCGCCTGCTGCTTGGCTGCGGCGAGCTCTTCGACCAACCGCGCAAGCCGCTCGGTATGCTGTTCTTGCTCACGCTTTGCCCTCTCTAGCTCTTGGGCGTAGCGCGCCAGGGCAGTTTCTATGTGCTTGTGCTTGGTAATGTCTCTCACCAAACCCCAGAAGCCATCAGGCCGGCCTTGCGAATCGGTCGCTAGCCACAATTTCATGGCCACGGGGATGGAGGTACCGTCTTTGCGGATGAATTCTTTTTCATATTCATCCGAATATCCGCGAACGAACACCTGCGCTGCGATGATGTCTTGTTCTCGGGCGTGCCACTTCCGCGGCGTGATACGTGTAGCAGGACAGAACCGTAGTTCTTCCGGCGGGTAGCCGAGCATGTCGATGAATGCCTGATTCCACTCCACAAAGCGATTGTCGCGGTCGCTTCTCACAATGCCATCTGTGATAGAGTGGTAAAGTTCGCGATACGTATGCTCTGCCGCACGAGATGTCTCTGCTGTTTGCTTATAGTCGGTGATGTCTATGAGCCAACCATCCCAGAGGATGTCCCCGTTGGCTTGCCGCTCGGGGCGCGCACTAGTCCGGTACCACCGCAGCGTGCCGTTGACGATTCCTCGCCCTTCCCAGTGCCAGGATGATAGTGTCTGGGCAGAAACCGTGAGGGACTGGACCGCAGCTGCCTGGTCCTCAGGGTGGCACAGAGCAAAAACGAGCGAAGGATTCCGCTGAATGTCTTCCGGTGCTAACCCACACAGTGCGTGACAACTCGGGCTGATATAGGGAAACGACACCGACCTGTCCGGCCGCAGAAGGAGCTGATAGATCACCCCATTCGACAGATTGGCCGCGACCCGCTGCAGCCTCTGGTTAGTCGCCGTCAACCGGGAGGTGTGCAGGAAGGTGAGTGCTCTGAGGAAGCGTGCAAAGAGGCTGGTCAACGATTTCAGCATACCAGTTCCGTTATCGCGGGATTCACTACCGTTCCCCGGCTCGTGGCAGGGCCGTGGTGGCATGCTCGTACGCAATGCGGTGAAGATTCGTGGCAGCACCTACTCCTCCTGTACCGAGGAGATCGGCCGGAGCTGAAAAATATTAAGCGATCACCGGCCCTCTTGTAGCTTGCAACGCTCATGAACGAGGACACAGAGGGCTGCCGAGTATAGTAGTGTACCGTTCCCGTACAGGCCCGGGCGATGGATGCACTAACACCCCGTGTACCCTCCTCGCCGCAGGGATATCTGCGCCCCTCGAGGCTGCACTGCAGGTCATGCTTGACTGCAGCTGTCCGGGCTGCCAAAGAAAATGGGAGTGGCAAGCGTACAATGGCGTGCCTCAGGACGGGAAGACGTGTCGATAAGGAGGAGGCGTATGAAGACGCAGAGTATCGAGTACCAAGATGGTGACGTAACCCTGCGAGGGTTTCTCGCGTTCGACGATCAGATGGCCCAGAAGCGGCCGGGGGTGTTGGTGATGCCCGAGGCCTTTGGGCTGGGACGCCACGCCAAGGAGCGTGCCGCGCGCTTAGCGGCTCTGGGGTATGTCGCCTTGGCGGGTGATCCTTACGGGAACGGCCTCGAAGTCACAGAACTGCAAGAGGCGATCAAGCTGGCCAGTGACCTGCGTGCCGACCCTGCAAAATTCCGCCGGCGCGCGCGCGTCGCCCTTGATAAGCTTGCTTCATTGCCACAGGTTGACGGGAGCCGGTTAGCGGCGATTGGGTATTGTATGGGAGGGTCGTTTGTCTTGGAGCTTGCGCGGGATGGTGCACCACTCAAGGGGGTAGTCTCTTTCCATGGGGCTCTCGAGACCCAACGGCCGGCCGTAGCCGGGCAAGTCAGGGCGAAAATCCTCGTCTGCCACGGAGCTGAAGATCCCTTCGTGCCGCCGGCCCAGGTTAATGCGTTCGCCGAGGAGATGATCAAGGCGGGGGTGGATTGGCAGCTCATCAGCTATGGGGGCACAGTGCACAGCTTCACCAATCCGGACGCGGGCAATGCCGGCGTGCAAGGGCTCGCCTACAACAAGCTGTCGGACGAGCGTTCGTGGAAGGCAATGAGAATGTTTTTCGACGAAATTTTTCAGGGGGCGTAATGTACGCACGCTCGTTTGTGACAGCTACCTGACCTGACGTTGAGGCACGCGGCGGGGACTAGGGCGCCCCGCTGGCGTTCGGCTGCGTCCTCTGTGGAGCAGGTGATCTATGGCCGAGTGCGCGACGGCAACTGCACGGTACCTTGCGCCCGGACCGATAACTCTCCGTCCTGATTAACCGCCGTCTGTGCAATGGTGACGTAGTGCGCTCCGCCGTCTGTGAAGACCCGAGTCACTGTGCCGTTGATATAGAGCGTGTCCCCCACTGGATTGTGCCGTCGGATCTCCACCGACAGGTGACGTAAGAATCCTGTGTCGCCCATCCAGTTGGTGAGCTGGTGGGCCATCCAAGAGCACCGCTCCGGCCCATAGTCGTACGCCGCGGGAGTCCCCACCAAAGTGGCCAGCTCGTCCTCCCAGTGTACCCGTTCGGGTACGTCTGGAATGCCGAATTTGTTAGGAATTCCCAGCCCCGGATGTTTCTGCAGTTGTTTCCAGGCGAGCTTGTTGGCCCGGATGTATAGCCCCCCCCAACCTTGCGCAAAAGCAATGAAGCCGGTGACGGTCATCGGTCCTTTGACCATCGTTTGTAGTTTGTCTCCGACTTGTACGTCTTCGATGTAGCGAGGAGTGGCCCCGCGGATTTCTTCGGCCTCGTACAGCGAAAAGATGCGCGCAAGCTCATCGCGGGAGTAGTAGACCGGTTGTTTGGTTTTCGTTGCGGTGTATTTCTTCCCCTGCTCGCGGGCAGTGTCGCGCTCGGTGCGAAAGCACCAGCTGTCGCCTGCGGCGACCAGTTCGCCGTGTTGATTATAGAACTCCGCATGGTAAATCTGTTGGATGGCCCGGCCGGCAAAGCGCGTCTGGCGCTCGACCAGATCCTTCAGCCATACCTTGGTGGTGAATTGATCGCCTAGCAGCATCGGCCGATACCACGTGACGTCAATACCGGCAAACATGGCGTGGACGCCAGGGAGACCGGCAACGTAGCCGCTGAAGGGACGGTTGAGAGCAAAGATGAACGACGGGGGTGCCACCAGGCGGCCGTACGGAGTGCGGGCGGCGTACGCGGGGTCACACCAGAGGGGGTTATCATCGCCGATGCCATGGGCCCAGTGGCGGATATTGTCGCGGGTAGCCTCGTAGCACCACGGCTCCACCGAGTCTTCCACTGGCACGCCGATCAGCTTCCGCAGAGCGGCTAGACTCTCTTCCGTGATAAGGGCAAAGCGCGGCTGGGTTGTTGGCATGGGGGTATCTCGCTCCTTTCTCGTGTCATAGGTTCCGGGAGTGCAACGTGCATAGTATAATCCCTGCGTGTTGACATCGGTAGCGCTTTGTGTTTGCAATCGTGACCGTGGCGTAGCCAAGTGATACGAGGAAGGAGATAGAACATGCCCGTGCAGACATTTGCGCCCATGACGAAGAACTTTCCCACCTTTGATTGCGATGCGCACGTCACCGAGCCTCCCTGGATCTGGGAGCGGGCGAAGGAGTGGTTGACCAAGGACGAGCTGGAGGCTCTCAAGACGACGATGTGGTTTGATGCCGAGAGCAAGCAGCTGATCGTTAATGGCAAGGCTGGTGTTGGTATTGGTTCTCAACGAGTCGGAGGGATGCCCGGGATTGTGAATGTGCTTACCCTGGCAGGGCCAGGCCTTAAGCATGACGTCCAGCGGGCCTTCAACGTGCGTAACCTCAACCCCCAGACTGCCATCACCCGAGAGCAGGCCGACTACTTAGATCATAAAGGGTCGTACGAACCCAAAGCGCGGCTCCGCGATATGGATATCCAGGGCATCGATCAGGTAATGATTATCCCGACCGACATCGATACCTACCCCTGGCTGCAGGACGCGGTCGGTGCCAGAGCGATGTGCAAAGCTTACAACGACTGGGCGTACGAGTACTGCCAAGAGAATCCGGAGCGGCTCTACTTCGCTGCGTTGCTGCCCATGCAGGATCCGAAATTTGCGGTACAAGAGCTGTACCGTGTGGCGGACAAAGGCTGCCGCGTTGCTCTCGTCCGTCCCATTGATGCCATGGGCAACTACCCCATCCAACCGAAGTATGAACGTCTGTGGTCCGCGATGGAAGAAACGGGCATAGTGTACGGGATGCACCCCTTCCCTGCCTTTGGAGCTCTGAAGCCGCCTGGCTATACCGAGCAGTATTCGGGGGCGGAGCTGATTGCCCGCACGATCTTCACCTCGGGCCTGCCGCACTTCTTCCTCACCAATGTGCAAAACTTCCAGGCCGAGGCAGCCCTCTGGGTAGTGATGGTGTTAATGTCGGGTTTCTTTGAGCGGCATCCGAAGTTGCGGGCAGCTGTGTTTGAGGCCTCCTCTACCTGGCTCAGCTTCTTGCTAGACGAGTGCGACAAATTCTACAAGCTCTACCGCAATGAGCGCCAGCTCCCCCCCTTAAAGCGGCTGCCGAGCGAGACCTTCTTCGCCCACTGCGTCACCGGCTTTGAGGGCGATGAGGCACCGCCGTCGCGTCTACCGGAATTCTACGAGAACATCCTCGCGTGGTCCTCCGATGTCTACCATCATGATGGAGATGACGCGTGGCGGGCTATCGAGACCATGCAGGAGTGCGGGTTGCCGGAGTCCTACCAGGCACGATTCCTGGGGGAAAACGCGCGGAAGCTGTACCGCATTTCAGCCCCCAAGACCTTCATTCGCGAGCGTGTCACCGAGATCGAGCGGCCGGACTGGTGGCCGACGCCGGAAGAGGTACGGCGCGCGCTGGAGCCAGAGGCAGCTCTCACCCGCCGTTATGGTGAGGGCGTTCAGAGCGGCGGTCATGGGGGAGAGGGAGCACGCCTATGACAATGAAAAAACGCTTCGCCGTCTTTGATGCCGACTCTCACGTGGTGGAGCCACGCGAGGTGTGGGACAAGTATTTGGAGCCGGAATACCGCACGTTGGGCAAGCACGCTCTCTGGCGAGAAGAAGGGGAGTACACCTCTTACCTCAAAGTGAACGGCAAGGTGTTCCGGGACCCGGTAAACCCCAACATTCCTCGGCATGCCATTTGGCGGCCAGGGATGACGTGGGAACAAATTGGCGCGCTCGACCCCCATACTCGCCATGCCATGACCAAAGGGGCATCGGATCCACACGCCCGGCTGCGGGATATGGACGCCATGGGGGTTGATCAAGCTTTCCTCTATCCCACTTGGTTTGCCGAAGGCTTCCATCTGGTCGAAGACCCCGATGTGGCCTTTGCGTTGGCTCGGGCCTACAACAATTGGATCGCAGATTTCTGCCAGGCAGCGCCGGACCGGCTCTTTGCTGCGGCCATGATTCCTCTACAAAACATGGATTATGCGATTGTAGAGCTGCGTCGAGTCGCGCAGATCCCCTGCTTCCGCGGTGCCTTTCTGCGGCCGATGTTTATCGAAGGGCGCTACTTCACCCATCCCTATTATGACCCACTCTGGGCGGAGCTGGAGCGACTGGGCATGACGGTGGTGGTGCACCCCACGGCGGGGCTCTGGAACCCGGAGTGGACCTCCCACGGACCGTTCATCGAGAAGATCAAGGGCCGACTCAATCACACGACGTTCATGCGGGAAGTGGGCGGAGGGCCTTTTGCGGGTGGCGGTAACGGTCAGAATGTGACCTTTGTGGCCCTGCCGCCCTTGGGTCACCCGCTCGCGCCGATCCTGTCCTATTGGCTAGACAATCACATGTTCGTGGCCTCCACCTTGAT
>Ga0308420_1000259_pt1 | contig 24535 bp, 26 predicted proteins | sample HotsprSampleMS55_FD_203802 | JGI IMG/M metagenome (GOLD analysis project Ga0308420, IMG submission 203802) | Hot spring phototrophic mat microbial communities from Mushroom Spring, Yellowstone National Park, Wyoming, United States - 20090730_MS55 ... | reverse complement strand
GTGCCTCGGAGCCTGTCCGCGGCAGTCCATCTACAAGCGTCCGGAGGACGGCATCGTGCTGCTCGACCAGCAGCGCTGCCGCGGCTACCGCGAGTGCGTCAAGGGCTGCCCCTACAAGAAGACCTTCTTCAACCCGATGACGCGGGTATCCGAGAAGTGCATCGGCTGCTATCCGGCAGTGGAAAACGGCCGCCAGACCCAGTGCACCATCACCTGTATCGGCAAGATCCGGCTACAGGGTTTCATCTCGGTGCCGGACCGGTTGCGCGAGGACAATCCGATCGACTACATCGTGCACATCGCGCGCGTCGCGCGGCCGCTCTACCCGCAGTTCGGACTGGAGCCGAACGTGTACTACATCCCTCCGGTGCACGTCCCACCGCCCTATCTCGCGCAGATGTTCGGCTGGGGCGTGGAGCAGGCGATCGCCAATTACCGCAGGGCTTCCGAAGACCGCAAGCTGCTCGCCGCGTTGCTGCTCTTCGGCGCCACACCGGAGATCGTCCACCATTACAAGGTGGAGGGGAACTACGCGATCGGCTACGACGAAAACCGCGCCGAGATCGTGCGCGTGCCGCTGCGCGAGCCGATCCGCATCCGGCCGGTCTACGACGAGCGGTACCAGAGCTACCGGACCAACATCACCTGAGGGAAAGGCCATGTGCAGGAAAATCGTCATGGGCGCTGCCGCGGCGGTCCTGCTCGCCGCGGGCGGTGTCGCCGCAGCGCAGGCAGAGATCGTCGCCGCACGCGTCGCGACAGCCGGGCCGATCCTCGATCCCGACGCCGGATTCTGGAAAGGGGCGAAGGAAGTCCCGGTGGCGATGCTCGCGCAGATGGTCGCCGCGCCGTTTCATCCGGAGCCCGCTGTCAAGGAGCTGCGCGTGCGTGCGGTGCACAACGGCCAGTGGCTCGCTCTGCGCATGCAGTGGAAGGACCCGACCCGCGACGACGTATTGCGCAGCGACAGCTTCGGTGATCAGGTCGCGGTCGAACTCCCGATCGAGCTGAAGAAGGACGCACCGCCCAACCCGATGATGGGCAACAAGGGCGGTCGCGTGAACATCCTGCAGTGGCGCGCGGCGTTCCAGCGCGACATCGAGCGGGGCGAGCCGGACATCCGGGAGCTCTATCCGAACGCGCAGGTGGATGTCTACCCGGACCAGGTCCTGCGTGCGACCGACGCGCGGCCCTACACCGGGGCGCTCGGCGTGGACAATCCGATCTCGCGCGCCGCGCTCTCCCCGGTGCTCGACCAGATGGCCGAGGGCTGGGGCACGATGACGGTGAAGCCCGACCAGCACGCCGACGGCAAGGGCGTGTGGCGTGACGGCGAATGGCGCGTGGTGATCACGCTGCCGATGGCGACCGAAAGCACGAACTCGCCGCGTCTTGCGCCCGGCGCGGCCACCCTCGTCGCGTTCGCCGTGTGGGACGGGGCGAGGCGCGAAGTGGGCGGCCGCAAGGCTTGGTCGAGCTGGATTCCGCTCAAGCTAGCGAGATGAACGGATGATTCCGCTCGCGCGCGCGGCTGCCCGCAAGCAGGATGCCGCGGCGCTGCTCCAGCGCGCGTTCGCGCTGCGCACGCTCGCCGAGGCCTTCGCCTACCCGGACGCCGGGCATGTGCGGCGCGTTCGCGCGATGTTCGCGCGGCTCGCGCGGCCGGGGGCGGCGGATCCGCCGCTGCACCGCGCCATCGTCCGGGCCGAGCGCGCGTGGGCAAACGCGGACGACGAACCGTTGCGTGCCGAGTATGCGCGGCTTTTCCTCGGCAATGCGCCCTGTCCGCTGCGGGAGACGGCCTATGGGGATGCCCGCCGCGTCGCCGGCCGCTCGGCCGAACTTGCCGACATCGCCGGATTTTACACCGCGTTCGGCTTCGCGGTTTCCGAAAGGGAGCCGGACCTGCCCGATCATCTGTGCGCGGAACTCGAGTTCTGCAGCGTTCTCCTCCTCAAGCTGGCGTACGGCGCGCGCGGGGGCTGGAGCGCGGGCGGCCGCATCGTGGCGCACGCGCTGCGCAGCTTCGTGCAGGATCATCTCGGCCGCTGGGTGCGCGCGCTCGGTGCGGAGCTCGAACGCGCAGGCGCGCGTGCGCCCTATCGGGAGCTCGCCCGGCTGCTCGAGCGGATCGTGGCCAACGAAGCGAAGAGACTGAGCGCGGCACCGTCGCCTTTCGCCGGACGCTTGCCCGAAGATTTCATGCAGGCGGATGAATACCGCTGCCCGATGGCGTCCGGGCTTGCCGCCTGAGACCCGCTCGTCCGGCGCCTGCCGCCGCAGGGCTGGGCCCGCGCGTCGTCGGCACGATCGCGCGCGCCACGCGGGGGAAGCACCGAAGAGAAGATCCTAGCCGGCGACGAGCTTCGCTCCGGCGATCGCGGGCAGGAGCGCGAGCAGCCTGCGCAGATGTGTGCTCGCGAATCGCCGTGCGCCGGAATGCGCGCCGGCAAGGCCGCCCACGATCACCGCGGCGAGGAGCCAGCCGGTGTAATCGGGATACGAAACCGGATTGCTCCCGAACCAGACGAGCAGCGCGAGCGCCGAGTTGACGAAGACGAACGGCGCGGATACCGCAGCGGTGGTTTTCGCGTTTGCCCACCCGTAGAAGAGCAGCAGCGGACTCAGGAATGTGCCGCCGCCCACTCCGGTGAGCCCTGCGAGAAGCCCGATCCCTGCGCCGAGCGCAAGCGCCGTGCCCCGCGAAAACGCGCGCACCCGCCCGATCTCCCGATCTCCGCCCTGCGAGCCTGTTCTCCACATCTGCAGCGCGGCGTACAGCAGCACGATTCCGACCAGCGTCCGATGGATACCCGCCGGAACCGTGATCGCGCCGCCGACAAACGCGGCCGGAGCGGACGCGAGCGCGAAAGGCCAGAACAGCGCCCAGCGGAAATGTCCTGCTCTCCCAAGCTCGCGCCCGCGATCGCGGTGACCGCGAGGTTGAGCGTGAGCGCGATCGGGCGCATTTCGGCGGGCGCGACTCCCGCAATCGCCATCGCGGCGAGATAGGCTGAGGCACCGCCGTGGCCCACCGCCGCGTACAGGAACGCGGCCGCGAGCATCCCCGCGGCGAGCGCAGCGAGGAGCGCGGAATCCATGCTAACGCACCGGGCGGCGACCGTCCTCTCCGCCCCGACTGCGAAACGCGACCCAGGTCGCGCGGTCGGCGATCTGCCCTCGGTGCAGAAAGAGCACCTCCTCGCCCTGCCGCCGCGCCTGCCCGAGGTTGCGCGTGGACATCAGGATCTGGTTCCGGCGGCGTCGAAGGCGCGGATCGCCGCCTCGATCTCGCGAGTCGCCGCCGCATCCAGATTCGCCGTCGGCTCGTCGAGCAGCAGCACCTCCGGGTGCAGCGCCCACGCCCGCGCGAGCGCGAGATCTCCCGTGAAGGTCTCCAGCGCGATCGCGGTGCTCATGACGCGTGTCACCCCCCTCGATATTGCCGCCGACGATCAGGACGGCGCCTACTTCCGAGAGCGCGCGGCTCAGCCCCGAGAGCACCGCGCTGAGGCGCGAGGAGCGCATCGAGCAGCATTCCGCGGCCCGGAAAGCGCCCCCCGCGAGCAGAGCACCGACCGGAATCTCGAGCGCACTCGCCACCGCCGCGAGGCTCACCGCAAGGCTGAGAGACACGATCGCAGCGAGCGCGGGATCGGCGCCGGCGACGAGCGCGAACGCCTCGCACAGAGCATCGCCGATCTCGCCGTCATCGCCGTCCCTGACCGTGCACCCGAGCACGCATTACGATATGGCCTGGCGCTCGTTCGGACAAAAAGGCGAGCATGGACGCGAAGATCGCGGGCGGGAGGGCCGAACACGGGGGCGAGCAGACGTGGCCACCGCCGGTCCGCTTCGCGGCGGCGTTCCGATTCTGGCTCAAGCTCGGCTTCGTCAGCTTCGGCGGCCCCACCGGCCAGATCGCGATCATGCACGCCGAGCTGGTCGAGCGCCGGCGCTGGATCTCGGAGAGCCGGTTTCTGCACACGCTCAACTACTGCATGGTGCTGCCAGGTCCCGAAGCGATGCAGCTCGCGACGTACATCGGCTGGCTCATGCACGGGACCACCGGAGGCATCGTCGCCGGATCGCTCTTCGTGTTGCCTTCGGTACTCATCCTCGTCGCGCTCGCTTGGATTTACCTCGTGTGGGGGAGCGTGCCGCTCGTCGCGGGCGTGCTCTACGGGATCAAGCCGGCGGTGGTGGCGATCGTCCTCGCGGCCGCCTGGCGCATCGGTTCACGCGCGCTCCGCAATGCAGCGCTCTGGGCGATCGCGGCGGCGGCCTTCGTCGCGATCTTCGCGTTCGACGTCTCCTTCCCCGCGATCGTGGCCGCCGCAGGCGTCACCGGGTACCTCGGCGGCCGGCTCGCGCCGCAGCTGTTCGCCGCCGATGTCGCGCATGCCGTGGGCACGCGTGCGCCCGCGCCCGCCGCGACTGACGAAGCGCAGGCGTTCGCTGCGCATGCGCGGTTCAGCTGGGCGCGACTCGTGCGCACGCTCGGCGCCGCCGTCGGCATCTGGATCGCCGCGTACGGCGCGCTCGCGCTCGCCTTCGGCCGCGAAGGGACGCTCGCACAGATGGCCTGGTTCTTCACCAAGGCGGCGCTCGTCACCTTCGGTGGGGCCTACGCGGTGCTGCCGTACGTCTACCAGGCGGCGGTCGAGGACTTCCGCTGGCTCACCGCCGCGCAGATGATGGACGGACTCGCGCTCGGCGAGACGACGCCCGGACCGCTCATCATGATCGTCGCGTTCGTCGGCTTCCTCGGCGCCTGGGGGGCGCAGGTTTTCGGACCGGACGCACCGGCGCTCGCCGGGATTGCCGGCGGCGTCGTCGCCGCGTTCTTCACCTTCCTGCCCTCCTTCGTCTTCATCTTCGCCGGAGCGCCGTTCGTCGAGACGACGCGCGGCGACCACCTGCGCTTCTCCGCGCCGCTCGCCGGAGTCACGGCGGCGGTGGTCGGGGTGGTGGTAAACCTCGCCCTCTTCTTCGCCTGGCATGTCCTCTGGCCGGGCGGCCGGGCGGGCGGCTTCGACTGGGTTGCCGCGGCGATCGGCGCAGCCGCCCTCGCCGCGCTCCTCCTGCGCAGGGCGGGCATCGTCCCGGTGCTCGGCGCTTGCGCTGCGGCGGGATTCCTGATTACCTTGCTGCGCTGATCCCGGAAGGCGCGGAGGGCAGATGGCCGGATATGTGATCGCGGAAGTCGAGGTGAAGGACGCGGCGCTCTTCGAGGAGTACCGCAAAGAGGTACCGGCGACGATCGCCCGTTACGGCGGCCGGTACCTCGTACGGGGCGGAGCCGTCGAGACCAAAGAAGGAGGATGGTCGCCGAAGCGCCTGGTGGTTCTGGAGTTTCCCTCGGTGGAGGATGCGCGCCGCTGGTACGAATCGCCCGACTATGCGCCGGCGCTTGCGCTGCGGCTGAAGGCCGCAAGCTCGAGGGTCGTCATCGTCGAAGGGGTGTAGGCGAAAAAGAGGGCGCCTCGCGGCGCCCTTTCCTCACCCTTCCTCCGCGTCGTTCGCAACAGCCAAATCAAGCCCGCGGCGAAGCGCGCGCGCCGCGCCGACGCATCGCGATCACTTCTTCGCCCCCTTGGCCGACTCGGACTTGGTCTCGAGGGGAATGCCCTTGTTCTTCTTGTAGTTCGCGACCGCCTTGTCCATCGCGCGGGCGAGCGCTTCGGCTTCCTTCGCCTTCGCCGCCGCGGCTTTCTCCGCCTCCGCCTTCTTCTCCTCCTCGCTCTTCGGAGGCGGCGGTGGAAGCTTCGCAACCGCCGCGAGCGATCCGAGCGTCAACCCCAGCGCGACAACCCACACCAGCCCCGATTCTCTGCTCACGTTCCTATCCCTCTCTCAGTGCGACACCTGAGGCACGGCCCCGCCCCCTGCCGGCTCGACCTTGCCCGCCTTCACCTCCTCGTACCAGTAGAGGTGGTGCTCCTTCGCCCAGACCTCGTCCACGTGGCCGTACCGCATGGATTCGTAGGCGCCCTCGACGCCGATCGTGCCCATGTAGATGTGACCGAGCGCGGCCGCGATCACGATGAGCGCCGCGACCGCGTGCACCGCGTGCGCCTGCTGCATGGTGGTGCGAAGCTGGTCGAAGTTCGGGAAGAGCAGGATCAGACCGGAGACGCTCACGATCAGGCACAGCACCACCACGCCGCCCCAGAACCAGGCCTTCTCGCCAGCGTTGAAGCGCCCCGACGGAACGTGTTCGCCGCGGAAGAAGAATCCGATCACCCTGCCGAACCACTGGAAATCGTACGCCTTCGGCAGGTTGTCCTTCACGAACATCACGATGAACACCAGCAGGCTCGCGAGGAAGAGCGGCGCGACGAAGTTGTGCAGGTTCTTGGCGAGCGCAGCGAGCCAGGCGAACAGCGTGTAGCCGATCACCGGCAGCAGCACGTGCTTGCCGAAGAGCATGATGAGACCGGTGACGCCCAGCACCACGAACGAGATGCCCACCGTCCAGTGCGCCCAGCGCTCGGCGGTGCTGAAACGCTCGATCAGCCGGCCGCTGGGTTTTTCGTGGAGCCGGATCGGTCCCTTGGAGACATAGAGCGCCGCGATCGCGAGGGTCACGATCACCAGGAGCCAGCCGCCCCAGAACGTCACCGTGCCCTCGCGGAACTGACGCCACGCCTCGCCCGCGGTGCTGAACCTCTCCTGCCCCGGGAAGCGGGCCTGGGGCTGAATCAGCACCCCCGTCTCGCGCCCGGGAAGGCTGGTGTGGTTCGGCTGTCCGGAGCGGACCTCGGTCCAAACCGGCTGATTGTTTCCGGGCTGCACCTGCGCGCGCTCGCGCTGTTGCTTCGCGAGTGGATCCTCCGCCGGCGCGACCGGCTGTGCCTGAGCGAGCGCCACCGCCGCACAGGCCGCGAAGGTAGCCCCCGCGATCAGTCTCGAGATGCACCTCACTGTCCTCTTCTCCCCGTCGAGCCTGGACGCCCCGGACCCCGCCCGGCGCTGCGCGACGACGCAAGTTCGGGCCAAGGCGATATCACCGGGCCCTCGGCTATTGATAGATGCGCCGGTCCTCGTGCTGAGCGAGCTGGCGCGCCTTGATCTGCGCCTCCCAGCTAGCGCGGTCGCCTTTCGTCCAGCGAGCGGTTTCGTGCGCGAGCGGCTCGTTCGCCCAAGCAGGGGTGTCCGGTTTGCCCTGGTACTTCCCCGCCTTCGGCGGACCCACCGTCTGCTCGACCTCCATGCAGGCAGCAAGCCCGAACGCCGCCGCCACGAAGGCGGCCGAAGCTGCGAGCGCCCTCACGACCTGCCACCCGCAGGCTGCGCCGGAGACGCACCGCCCCGGCCCGGAAGCCCGTACGCCGTACCCCAGCCCCACGCTTCCGGACCGCGGCCCCGGCGCGTGACGCGCTCGCGGTAGATGTCGGCGATCACGTCGCCATCGCCCCCGAGGAGCGCCTTGGTAGCGCACATCTCCGCGCAGGCCGGCAGCTTGCCCTCGGCGAGGCGGTTGCGGCCGTACTTGCGGAACTCGGCTTCGGACCGGTCGGGCTCCGGCCCGCCGGCGCAGAAGGTGCACTTGTCCATCTTGCCGCGCAGCCCGAAGGCGCCTGCGCTCGGGAACTGCGGCGCACCGAACGGACAGGCGTAGAAGCAGTATCCGCAGCCGATGCACAGATCCTTGTCGTGCAGCACCACGCCATCTTCGGTCTTGTAGAAGCAGTCCACCGGACAGACCGCCATGCAGGGGGCATCCGAGCAGTGCATGCAGGCGACCGAGATCGACTTCTCCGCGCCGACCACGCCATCGTTGATCGTGACCACGCGGCGCCGGTTGACCCCCCACGGCACCTCGTTCTCGTTCTTGCACGCGGTGACGCAGCCGTTGCACTCGATGCAACGCTCGGCGTCGCACAGGAACTTCATTCTCGCCATGGCGTTCTCCTTATGCCCTCTCGACCTGGCACAGCGTGGTCTTGCTTTCCTGGATCACGGTGATGCGGTCGTACCCGTAGGGGATCGCGGTGTTGACCGCATCGCCCCGCACCCTCGGCTCGGTGCCTTCCGGATAGAAGGCGAGCATGTCTCGGCCCTGCCACCAGCCGGAGAAGTGGAACGGGATGAACACGGTGTCGGGCCCGACGCCCTCGGTGACCCTCGCCCGCACCTTGATGCGCACGAAAGAGCCATCGGGGTTGCGCTGCGGCGTGCTCACCCAGACGTACTCGCCGTTGCGCACGCCGCGCGCAGCCGCAGTCTTCGGGTTGATCTCGACGAAGTTCTCCTGCTGCAGCTCGGCGAGCCAGCGGTTGGAGCGCTGCTCCTCTCCGCCGCCCTGGAGCTCCACCAGGCGCCCGCTCGTGAGGATGAGCGGGAACTTTTTGTGCATCTCCTCCTTGACCGCTTTCTGCTGTTCGGACTTGAAGCGCACCGGCAGACGCCAGAGCGTCTTCACGTCGTCGTAGGTCGGATACTTCTCCACCAGATCCGGGCGCGGGCTGTAGAGCGGCTCGCGGTGCTGCGGGATCGGGTCCGGGAAGTTCCACACCACCGCGCGTGCCTTCGCGTTGCCGAAGGGCATGCAGCCGTGGACCTTGGTCGCCACGCGGATGATCCCGCCCGAGAGGTCGTTCGCCCAGTTCTTGCCTTCGGCCTCCTTCTTTTCCTCCTCGGTGAGCTCGTCCCACCAGCCGAGCTTCTTCAACAGCACGTGGTCGAACGGCGGATGCCCGGTGGTGATGTCGGCCCCCTTCGGATGCGAGCCGTCCTCCGCCAGCAAGCTCACGCCGTCGCGTTCCACACCGAAGAGCGCGCGGAAATTGCCTCCGCCTTCCATCACCGGAAGCGAGGTATCGTAGAGGTTCGGCGTCCCCGGATGCTTCATTTCCGGCTTGCCCCAGCAGGGCCACGGCAGCCCGAAGTAATCCCCGGTGAGGTCGTAGCCCGTCTTCGCATCCTTCCCGCCCTTGCAGCGCAGCGTCCTCGCGTCGAAGAGATGCATGTTGCGCATGTGCGCCTGGATGCGCTCGGGCGAGATCCCGGAGTAGCCGATCGTCCACACCCCGCGGTTGATCTCGCGCAGGATGTCCTCGACATCCGGCTCGTCCATCCCGCCCTTGCCTTTCACCAGGCGGATGTTCTGCTTGCCGTCCTTCTTGCCGAGGAGCTGGTCGGCGAAGCCGAGCTTCTGCGCGAGCTGGTACATGATCATGTGGTCGGTGCGGGACTCGAAGAGCGGCTCCATTACCTTTTCGCGCCACTGCACCGAACGGTTGGACGCGGTGCACGAGCCACTGCTCTCGTACTGGGTCGTCGATGGCAGCAGGTACACGCCGTCCTTGCGCACCATCGCGCACATCGCCGCGGTCGCCGAGGGATACGGATTCACGACCACCATCAGGTCGAGCTTCTTCATCGCCTCGAGCATGTCGGAGCCGCGCGTCTGGCTGTTCGGCGAATGACCCCAGTAGATCATCGCGCGCAGGTTCGGATCCTGGTCGATGTTCTCGTTCTTCTCCAGCACCGCGTCGATCCAGCGCGAGACGGTGATCCCCGGCTTCGTCATCATCGCCTCGGAGGCGAAGCGCTTCTTCAGCCACTCGAGGTCCACGTTCCAGACCCGGGCCCAGTGTGCCCACGAGCCCGGTACCGCCACCGGGTAGTAGCCGGGGAGGTTGTCCGGGTTCGGACCGACATCGGTCGCACCCTGCACGTTGTCGTGACCGCGATAAATATTGGCGCCGCCGCCCCGCCGCCCGACGTTGCCGAGCGCGAGCTCGAGCAGGCAGCTTGCGCGGATCACGCCGGTGGTGGCGTTGTTGTGCTGCGTCTGGCCCATCGCCCAGACGATCATGCCCGGCCGGTTCTCCGCGAGCGTCTTGGCCACTTGGAAGACCTCGGCCTCGGAGACGCCGGTCACCTCGGTCACCTTGTCCGGCGTCCACTTCTTGAGCACCTCCTCCTTCACCTGCTCCATGCCGTAGACGCGGGTGCGGATGTACTCCTTGTCTTCCCAGCCGTTCTTGAAGATGTGATGCAGGATTCCCATCAGCAGCGCGACGTCGCTGCCGGAGCGGTGACGCACGTAGATGTCCGCTTTCGCCGCGGTGCGGGTGTAGCGCGGATCGGCGACGATCACCTTGCAGCCGTTCTCGCGCGCGTGCAGCGTGTGCAGCATCGAGACCGGGTGCGCCTCGGCGGCGTTCGAGCCGAGGAAGAAGAGGCTCTTCGAATTGAGCTCGTCGTTGTACGAGTTCGTCATCGCGCCGTAGCCCCAGGTCTGGGCGACGCCCGCGACCGTGCTCGAATGGCAGATCCGCGCCTGGTGGTCGGTGTTGTTGGTGCCCCAGAGCGAAACCCACTTGCGCAGCAGGAACGCCTGCTCGTTGCTGTACTTGGAGGAGCCGACCACCATCAGCGCATCCGGCCCCGATTCTTCGCGGATCTTCAGCAGCCGCTTCGAGACCTCGTCCAGCGCCTGATCCCAGGAAATGCGCTTCCACTTTCCGCCTTCGAGCTTCATCGGGTACTTCAGGCGGCGCGAGTCGTGTGTGATGCCCTGGTCGCGCGTCGCCGCCCCTTTGGCGCAGTGCGCACCGAGGTTGATCGGCGAATCGAACACCGGCTCCTGCCGGATCCAGACGCCGTTTTGCACGTGCGCGTCGATCGCGCAGCCGACCGAGCAGTAGGTGCAGACCGTGCGCTTCACCTCGACCTTGGCGGCGACCTTCTTCTCCTGCGCCTCGGCCTCTCCGATGATGCGGAACGGAAGCTGCGATGCCACCGCGCTTGCCCCGAGCGCGACGCCCGAGCGCCGCAGGAACGCGCGCCGGTCCATCGTCTTCGCGAGCACGCCCGAAAGAGCGCGCGCAAGTCGCCCCTCGCGCGCCACCGATCCGTTCGCTTTTCTCGTGAGCAGCATGGTGCGCCTCCTCAGACCTTAGCGGTCCGGTAGTAGTTGAGAACGTGCTCGGTGACGTGATAGCCGCGCGTCGAGCGCCGGTCGCCCGCGGCCACCTTTTCCTTGGGAGAGCTTCCGGTGGCGATCGCCGCTGCGCCCGCCGCGCCACCCACCGCCATCGTCAACAGAAAGTTCCTCCGCGAAAGACGGCTTTTGATATCGGTCACTTTTTGCCTCCTCTCGGTCGCCGCGACGCCATGGAAAAAATTGATGGCTGCAGCATGTGAAATGATTCGCAACTTACTCCTCCCGATCCCGTTTTTCAAGGGGATAAGAAACCCGACGGGTGGCCGCCGGCCGATCCACCAGTGCTAGCGGAAAGTCGTTCTCGATAATTCTTCCGGGAGGAGGGCGAACGCTTCGTTCTCCGCTTCCAAAAAGGCGCGTGCGAGTAGGGCGAGTGGACGATAGAAATTCGCCTTTTCTGAATCTCTTACCGCATCGCAAAAAGCCACGCCTCCGCGGTAAAGAAAGGTCCTGAAAAAATCCCTCTGCTCGACGAGGTTTCGTTGCTGCACTGCAATCGCGTAACGCATGACCTCGCACAACGCCGAGAAATGGTCCTCCGGTTCGAACGCTCCCGGCCGTCGGCCGATGCCCCAGCGCAGGAGCTGCTCGCGCAGCTCCACCAGTGGTTCGTCGGTGCTGTGCCGGAGCACATAGTGCGAGACGTACGGCGTCACCTCTGCCTTGCCGGTGCCGATGAAAAGCGTGGTGTGCTCGTCCTCGAGCGCCTCGGGTGCCGCTCCGCGCCAGGTGCCGACAAGCTCCGCCCACGCGCGCCCGAGCGGCGATTCGGGCTCCGGCGCCTGCATTCGCGCCATCTCTTCGAGGAGCGCCGCATCGGGAGCGGCATAGAACAGCCGCGCGATCAGGCCGTAGAGATTCGCGCGCGCGAGCTCTTCGGCGGACAGCGTGGTCTCGCTCACGTCCCCTTCGTGTAGTCGAAGATGCTCGGCTCGTCCTTCGAGGTCATCATGTCGACGATGCGGCAGTCGGCGCACATCTGCAGACGGCGCAAGGCGCCGCCGCCGGCGAACATCGAGTGCGCGCCGAGGCGCCCCGTCATGCGCTCGATCATCTTGCGCGTGCCGAAGGGCTTGCCGCAGCGCACGCAGGCGAAGGGCTCGGCCTCGTTCAGGGTCACCGGCTGCTTCGCTTCGGGCCCGAGCCGAAGCCGCGGCAGGAGCCGGATCGCGTTCTCCGGACAGGTGTTCGCGCACAGGCCGCACTGCACGCAGTTGCGCTCGATGAAGCGGAGCACCGGTGCTTCCGGCTGGTCGAGCAGCGCGCCCTCGGGACATGCGCCGATGCATGCCTTGCAGAGGGTGCAGGTCTCCTTGTCGACCGCGAGCGTGCCGAAGGGTGCGCCCGCGGGCAGCGCGATCTCGGTCTTCGGCGCCGGCGCGTGGCGCGCGAGGTGGTCGAGCGCAAGCTCGAGCGTGGTGCGTTTTTCGGCCGAACATGCGAAGCTCGCGCGCGCGCCGATCGCCGGTGCGCGCTCGAGCGCCCAGAGCGCCTCTTCCAGCACCCCCGACTCGTCAGCTTCGATCAACGCAAAGCGCGTACCGGAGTAGCCGAGCGCGCCGACGATCGCGTCGGCAAAGCGCATCTGTTCGCGGAGCGCCGACACGTACGCGCTCGCCCCGAGCCCCGGCGCGAGCACGCAGACGCTTGCGGCGCCGCAGGCGAGCGCGGCGAGTAGGAAGTCCAATCCCACCGAGGCGACGTGAAAGACCTCGAACGGGATCGCATGTGCCGGTAGCCCGCGGCCGGCCCGCCGGCGCCCCTCCCCGCGCGGTCCATGGCCTGCGCGACGGCCCAAAGCCATCAGAAGCCTGCGACCGGCCTCTGTGTCGTGGACCAAGATGCAGGCATCGCGTCCGCCCGCCTGCGCGTAGGCGCCGAGCATCGCCTTCAGCCGCGCCCCGAGCGTCGGCATCCCGGGCACGGCGTGGCTCACCGCGCCCGAGGGGCAGACGGCTGCACAGCCGCCGCAGCCAGCGCAGAGATGGGCCTCGATGCGCACGTGATCTCCGTCGGCACGGATCGCGCCGGTGGAACAGACGTCGAGGCAGCGCGTGCAGCCGAGCTTTCCCGAGCGACCGTGGGCGCAGATGCGCTCGCGGTACTGCGTGAAGCGGGGTTTCGAGAATTCGCCCACAAGCGCGGCGAGCTTCTGCGCCGCGAGCGCCTGCTCCAGCGGATCGGCCCCCGGCGCGGCGTAGCCCTGCGGCAGATCGGGCAGGCGCAGGAGCGGCTCGCGCGAAAGATCGAGCACCAAATCGAATCGCTCCCTGCGGCGCGTCTCCGGGCGCGCGAAGTCGATGGCACCGATCGCACCGCAGGCCTTGACGCATTCGCGATGCGCCTTGCAGCGCGCGAGATCGATCTGGTAGTCGTAGCCGATCGCGCCCTCGGGGCAGGCGCGTACGCAGGCGTTGCAACGCGTGCAGAGCTCGAGGTCGATCGGATTCTCCTGCCGCCATTCGACCTCGAAGGCGCCGAGCCAGCCGGAGACCGCGAGGGGTGTTCCGGACCACACCGGGTAATGGCGCTCGGCAGGCAGCTCGCCCGAGCCGCTGTCGGTAACGAGCGCGCTCACGTCGAGCGTCTCGGACAACCGTTCGGCCCAGTCGAGCGCGACCGCGCCCGGGCCGAGAACGAGCAACCGTCCCGAGGACTTGTAGTCCACCTGCGGAACCGGATCGGGCTCCGGCAGCGCGGCCGCCGCGAGCAGCGCCGCGATTTTCGGCAGCGCCTGCGCCCCCTCGGCCGACCAGCCCGCGGTTTCGCGGATGCTGACGAACGCGAGCCGCGCCTGCGAGCCCGCCGAGGCGGCGAGCTCGGTAAAGAGCGGCGCTTCCTGAGTGCAGGCGACGAGGAGATCGGGCTCGGCGAGCGCCGACTGGAAGGCAACCGCCTCCTTGCGGCAGAGCTCGCGGTGCACCGGCACCGGCTCGCCCGCTCCGAGCACCGCGCCCAGGCGCTTTGCGTCGAGGGCGATGGTACCGTTGCAGGAGCAGAGCTTAAGCGTCTTGCCTTGCAACGCCATCCTGCCCTCCTCCTTCGTCGGTCTGCGGGCTCGCCGCGCTCTGCGCCGGCTGCTCCCGCGCACCGGCGGCATCCTCGCCGCCTGCGCCGGCCTGCGCGCTCGAGGGCTCGGGCGGGGACTGCTGCGCACCGGCGAGCTTCTCGCGCGCACGCTCGAGCTTGGCCACGATTTCGCTTCCCGGCGTACTTCCTCCCGTCCAGTCGATCGAGTGCGATTCGTAGGGATCGGGCACGTTGAAATGCGGGTCGCTGAAGAAGAGCTTCTTCAGCGCCGCGCGCCGCAGCGCCTCCTCCACCCCGCGCTGCATGAACGGTGCGAAATCGGACTGCGGGGTGAGCGTCTCCAGCGCCGGCAGCACCGCTGGGGCCGGTGCGCCGGCCTCGGCCGGTGCGACTGCGGCCGCCGACGCGGGTGCGCCGCCGCCCGTTCGCTCCGGCTCCTTGCGCGACGCGCTGCTCTCGGCCTTCCGCCGCGACCAGCGCGAAAGAAAAGGCTCCTTTTCTTCCGCCATCAACCCATCCAGTCCTTCGGATGCAGGAACGAGCGTGGCCTCACCCTCTTCTTCGGCTCCGGCCGGTAGTTCGCCTCCACCCAGCCGCCCACCCAGGACAGAACTTCCGGCGGCATCGGCACGCCGTCCACCCGGTGCCCGGCGTCGAACCAGCGCTCGGCCTCGTTGAGGCTTACCGTCAGGCGCACCGGCACCGCACGCTCGTCCTCGGCCCCTTGTGCCTCCTCGCCCTCGAGCCGCCACATCACGAAGACGCGCGGAGAATCCGAAGACACATTGAGGAAGCAGCCTTCGGCTTCGTCGCGGTGGAGTTCGACCGCGAGCCCCGGGTGCAACCACTGCTGCAGTCCGCCCTCCTCGACCAGAAGACGCGGTTCGCCCGGCTCCGCGGTCCCGACGAGCACGCCGAGGGGTTCCCAGTTCACCGGTTGCCAGCGGTTGCGCGTCTCGCGCCGCTGCATGACCACCGCCAGCGTCATCCTGGGCCGCTCCATGCCCGGAACTATATACCCTCTGTTATGATGACTCGGCCACGAAAGTCATCATGCCGGAGAAGGTCATTCCGATCGGCCGGCCTGCGGCTGCGGTCGGACGAGCGCAACGTTACGAAGGCGGTCCGTTCGCCGATACGCTCGGGCGCAGTCTGCGCGATCTGCGCATCTCGGTCACCGACCGCTGCAACTTCCGCTGCGTGTACTGCATGCCGCGCGAGGCGTTCGGTGCCGACTATCCGTTCCTGCCGCACGCCGAGATCCTCCGCTTCGAGGAGATCGCGCGCCTTGCGCGCATCCTCGTCGGCCTCGGCGTCAGGAAGATCCGTCTCACCGGTGGCGAGCCGCTCCTTCGCAAGGACCTACCGCAGCTGGTCGCGATGCTCGCTCCGCTCGGCGCCGAGCTCGCGCTCACCACCAACGGTTCGGCTCTCGCGCGCCAGGCGCAGACGCTCCGGAAGGCAGGACTGCACCGCGTCACGGTGAGCCTGGATTCGCTCGACGAGGCCACCTTCCGGCGCATCAACGACGCCGATTTTCCGGTCGCGCGGGTGCTCGAAGGCATCGAAGCCGCCACGCGGGCGGGACTTGCGCCGGTGAAGGTCAACATGGTGGTGAAACGCGGCATGAACGACCACCAGGTGCTCGACATGGCGGCCTGGGGGCGCCAGACCGGCCACATCGTGCGCTTCATCGAGTTCATGGACGTCGGATCGACCAACGGCTGGCGCATGGACGACGTCGTGCCCTCGGCCGAGATCGTGCGGCGCATCTCGGCGCGCTGGCCGCTCGAACCGGTGGATGCGGACTACCGCGGCGAAGTCGCCGAGCGTTGGCGCTACCGCGACGGCGCGGGCGAAATCGGCGTCATCTCCTCGGTGACGCAGGCCTTCTGCCGCGACTGCACGCGGCTCCGTCTTTCGACCGAAGGGGCGCTCTACACCTGTCTTTTCGCTACGCGAGGATACGATCTCAAGCGGCTGGTGCGCGGCGGGGCCTCGGACGAGGAGATCCGCGACGCGATCGTCGCCGTCTGGCGCGCCCGCGCCGACCGCTACTCCGAGATCCGCACCGCCGAGACCGCGAAGCAGCGCAAGGTCGAGATGTCCTACATCGGCGGCTGAGACCGAACGCCGGCCGCGCGCCCGCAGCTACGCAGATGAGCGAACGCCACCGACCGCTTCTCACCAACGCCGCCCGGCCCGCCACCTTCGAGGTCGAGGCGTACAACGAGCGCGGCGAAATGCGGCCCACCGCGATCGCGGGCGAGCATGCGCTCACGCTCTACCTCGACAAGCGCGAACTGGTGACGCTGATGACCCTCGGCCACGCGCCCGAAGCGCTCGCGATCGGCTACCTGCGCAACCAGCGCTTGGTGCATTCGCTCGAGGAGATCGCCGCGGTGCAGGTGGACTGGGAGACGAACTCCTGCGCGATCACCACCACCGGCCGCACGCGGCCGCAGGCGCTCGGCCGGCGCACGCGAAAGCGCACCGTCACCACCGGCTGCGGCCAGGGCACGGTGTTCGGCGACCTGATGGAGGAGATCGAGCGGGTGCGGCTGCGCGACGACGTGCAGCTTTCGGACCTCCAGCTCTACGATCTGCTGGAGAAGGTACGCCGCTACGAGACCATCTACAAGCAGGCGGGTGCGGTGCACGGCTGCGCGCTCGCGCGCGCCAGCGGGCCGGCGAGCGCCGAGATCCTGATGTTCATCGAGGATGTGGGCCGCCACAACGCGGTGGACGCGATCGCGGGGCGTATGTGGCTCGAAGCCCTCGACGGCTCGGACAAGATCTTCTACACCACCGGCCGCCTCACCTCCGAGATGGTGATCAAGTGCGCGCAGATGCGCATCCCCTTCCTCGTCTCGCGCTCGGGCCTGACGCAGATGGGCTACGAGATCGCCGAGCGAGTCGGCCTCACCATGCTCGGGCGCGCGAGCGGCAGGCACTACCTTCTCTTCACCGGGCGGCACCGCCTGCTGCGCACCGCCGAGCAGCCGACGGCGCTCGCGTAGCCTGCCCCCTAGGGGCGGGCGGCGCGTCGTGCCGCGAGCTCGGCGCGGCCCGGAAAAAAGAGCGCGGCGAGGAGCATGCCAGCCGCGAGCACCGCGAGCACACGGAAGACGTTCGCGAAGCCGCCCTCGGTGCGGTGTAGCAGCGCCACCAGAGGCACCGCGGCGGCCGCCACACCGAGCGAGACGACGTAGCGCACGCCGAGCACGCGCGCGCGGAACTCGTCGGCGACATAGCGGCCGACGATCGCGTCGTTGAGCGGGATCTGGCCGAAGACCGCGAGCATCGTCGCCAGCGCGGCCGCGAGCATCGGCCAGCCTTCGAGACTCGCCGCCGCCCAGAGTAGCGGAATCTGCACCAGCGTCACCCCGATCATGAGTCGGCGCAGCTCGCTGCGGTCGATCAGCGCCCCCATCGCCACCTGGGCGAACGCCGCGAGCGTGTAGACGAAGGCGACCAGCGCGCCGATGCCGAAACTCGTGTCGGCGAGCGCGTGCAGCCGTTCGTCGAACACCTTCGGCATCGCGATCGTGGTCGAGTTGAAGATCACCCCGCCGCAGGCGGTGGCGACCAGCAGCACCGCGAGGATGCGCGCCATCGTGCGCGCATCCGCATTTAGGCCGAGCGATCTCGCGCCGCGGGCCGGAGCCCCCGGGTCCGCGACCAGCGCGAGGAAGCCGATCCCGGCGGCGATCGTGATCGCGCCCGGCACCCAGAACGCCGCACGCCAGCCGGCCGCGTCCACCAGCGCGCCGGTGAGCAGCGCCGCGAACGCGAGGCCGAGGTTTCCCCAGAGCCCGTTCCAGCCGAGCACGCGCCCGAGCCGCCGGGGCGCGGCGACCAGCATCGCGATTCCGACCGGGTGGTAGATCGCGGCGAACGCGCCGACAGCGGTCAGCCCCACCGCGATCTGCCAGTCGCTCGTCGCGAATCCGGTGGCAGCGAGCGAAGTCCCAGTGCCGAAGAAGAAGAGCACCATCACCCGGTAGCGGCTCCAGCGGTCGGCGAGCCAGCCGGCGGGAATCGCGAAGGCGCCGAAGGCGACGAAGCCGCCGAGGGCGAGGGCCAGGAGCTCGGAATACGGCCGCCCCCACTCGCGCCCGATCGCGAGCACCGCGGTGGGATAGACGAGCATCGCGAGGTGGTCGAGGAAGTGCCCGAGGTTCAGAAAGGGCACGAGCCAGCGATTCGGCATGCGCGCACGATACCCGAGCGCGACCGTGGCGGCGCGGCCGGTTCGCAGCTCTGTAGGCGCGCGGTCGGCCGCGTAGAATCCGCTCCATGCTGGAAGCGCGCGCGATCGGCTGCGAGCGCGGCGGGCGGCGGATCTTCGGCGGGATCTCGATCGCACTCGCCCCCGGCGAGCTCGTGCGCGTGCGCGGGCCCAATGGCAGCGGCAAGACGAGCCTGCTGCGCATCCTCGCCGGCCTGACGCGGCCGGCGGAGGGCGAGGTGCGCTGGCGCGGTGCGCCGATCGGAGAGCTCGCCGAAGAGTACGGCGCCGAGATGCTCTTCCTCGGCCATGCGCCGGCGCTGAAAGCCGAGCTCAGCGCCGCCGAGAACCTCGACTTCTCGCTGCGCCTGGCCGGCATCCGCGCCTCCGCCTCCGAGCGCCGTGCGGCGCTCGAGCGTCTCGGCGTCGGTGCGCAGGCGCATCGTGCCGCACGCGTGCTCTCCGAAGGCCAGCGCCGGCGCGTCGCGCTCGCGCGCCTCGCGCTCGCCGCGCGCGTCCCGCTGTGGCTCCTGGACGAACCTTTCGTCGCGCTCGACGACGACGGCATCGCCCGCGTGCGCGAGCTCGTCGCCGGGCACCTCGCCGCCGGCGGCATGGCGGTGCTCACTTCGCACCAGGAGATCGCCCTGCCGGCGCGCGCGCTGCACGCGATCGCGCTCCCCGCCTGATGGGCGAGGCGTTCGCGCTCGCGCTGCGCCGCGACCTGCGGATCGCGCTGCGGAGGAAGAGCGACGCGGCGAACGTGCTCCTTTTCTTCGTCATCGTCGCGAGCCTGTTCCCGCTCGGTACCGGCGCCGAACCGGAGCCGACGCGCGCGATCGGCGCGGGCGTCGTCTGGGTGGCGGCGCTGCTCGCCTCGCTGCTCTCGCTTCCCCGTCTCTTCGCCGCCGATCTCGCCGACGGAACCCTGGAGCAGATGCTGGTCTCGGCGCAGCCCCTCGGGGCGGTGGTCGCCGGCAAGATCGCCGCGCACTGGCTCACCACCGGCCTTCCGCTCGCGCTCCTCGCCCCGCTGCTCGGCCTGCAGTACGGGCTTCCGGCCGCAGCGCTCGCGGTGCTCTGCGCCGCCGCCCTGATCGGCACCCCGGTGCTGAGCCTCCTGGGCGCCACCGGCGCCGCGCTCACCCTCGGCGTGCGCGGCGCGGGCGTGCTCGTCAGCATTCTGGTGCTGCCGCTTTGCGTGCCGGCGCTCGTCTTCGGCGCCGGCGCGGTCACCGCCTCGCTCTCCGGTCTCGACCCCGCGCCCCATCTGTCGCTGCTGGGGGCGCTGCTTGCGGTATCCTTGGCCGTCGGCCTGTGGGCCAGCTGCGCGGCGCTGCGCGTCGCGCTCGACTGATGGCTTCCGTCCTCTACACCTATGCGTCGCCGCAGGCGTTCTATCCGCTCGCGGGAAGAATGATTCCCTGGTTCGCCGGGGCGGCAGCGATCTTCGCGGCGGCCGGCCTTTACGTCGGCTTCCTCGTCGCGCCGACCGATGCGGTGCAGGGCGAGTCCTACCGCATCCTCTACCTGCACGTGCCCGCCGCCTGGATGTCGATGTTCCTCTACCTCGTGATGGCCGGCTGGGCCGGGCTCGGGTTCGTCCTGAACACACGGCTCTCGGGGATGATGGCCGCCGCGATCGCCCCCACCGGCGCGATGTTCACCTTTCTCGCGCTCTGGAGCGGCGCGCTCTGGGGCAGGCCCACCTGGGGCACGTACTGGGTGTGGGACGCGCGGCTCACCTCCGAGCTCATCCTGCTCTTCCTGTACCTCGGCTTCCTCGCCCTGCGCGAGGCGATCGAGGACCCGCGGCGCGCCGACCGGGCGAGCGCGATCCTGGCGCTGGTGGGCGTCGTCAACATCCCGATCATCTACTTCTCGGTCCAGTGGTGGAACACGCTGCACCAGGGTGCCTCGGTGAGCCTCACGCGCGCACCGACGATGGCCGGCTCGATGTTCGCCGGCCTGCTGCTGATGACGCTCGCCGCCTGGATGTACTCGATCGCGGTCTCGCTCGCGCGCGTGCGTGCGATCATCCTCGAGCGCGAGCGCGACACCGAATGGGCGAGGCAGGTGCTCGCGTGAGCTGGGACGCTCTGTGCGCATTCCTCGCGATGGGCGGCTACGCGCCGTTCGTGTGGGGTTCCTACGGCGTCGCGGCACTCTGCATCGCGGTGGAAATTTCCTTCGTCTTGCGCCGGCTCCGGAAGAGCCGCGCCGCGGGCGCGAACACGGCGCTCGCATCCGCATGAAGCCACGGCATCGCCGCCTGGGCGCGGTCGTCGCAGGGCTCGCGCTTCTGGCGGCGGCCGCCGCGCTCGTACTGAACGCGCTGCGGGCGAACCTGGTCTTCTTCTACAGCCCCTCGCAGGTGAAGGCGAAGGAGGCGCCGCTCGACCGCACCTTCCGCGTCGGCGGCATGGTCGAGGTCGGAAGCTTGCGCCGCCTGGCCGACGGGCTGACGGTCGAGTTCGTGGTGAGCGACACCGCCGAACGCATCCCGGTCACCTACACCGGCATCCTTCCCGATCTCTTCCGCGAGGGCAAGGGCGTGGTCGCGCAGGGGCGTCTCGGTCCCGACGGCGTGTTCCGGGCGAACGAGGTGCTCGCGAAGCACGACGAAAACTACATGCCGCCGGAGGCCGCCGCCGCGCTCGACAAGGCGCACCGCGAGGGCGTGGCGAAGAGGCAGGCCGAGCGCGCCGCGCGCACCGTGCTCCCGCCGAGATGATCCCGGAGCTCGGCCACTTCGCGCTCTTCGTCGCGCTCGGCGTCGCCCTTGCGCTCGGCACGCTGCCGCTCGTCGGTGCGGCGCGCGGGGTCGGCGCCTTCGTCGCACTCGCGCGCCCGGCCGCCGCCGCACAGTTCGCCTTCGTCGGCCTCGCGTTCGCGGCGCTCGCCTGGTCGTTCTACGTGAACGATTTCTCGGTCGCGAACGTCGCGAACAACTCCAATTCGGCGCTGCCCACCGCCTACCGGCTCGCCGCCACCTGGGGCAGCCACGAAGGCTCGCTCCTGCTGTGGATGCTGATGCTCTCCGGGTGGACCTTCGCGGTCTCGGTCTTCGGCCGCAGCCTCCCCGAACCGATGGCTGCGCGCATCCTCGGCGTGCTCGGGCTCGTGAGCATCGGCTTCCTCGGCTTTCTGCTCTTCACCTCCAACCCCTTCGAACGCCTGCTTCCGCCGCCGCCCGACGGGCGCGACCTCAACCCCCTGCTGCAGGACCCGGGCATGGTGTTCCATCCGCCGATGCTCTACATGGGCTACGTCGGCTTCTCGGTCGCGTTCGCGTTCGCGATCGCGGCGCTCGCCGACGGCCGGCTCGACGCCGCCTGGGCGCGCTGGGCGCGGCCGTGGACCACCGCGGCGTGGATCTTCCTCACCCTCGGCATCGCGCTCGGCAGCTTCTGGGCGTACTACGAGCTCGGCTGGGGGGGGTGGTGGTTCTGGGATCCGGTCGAGAACGCCTCCTTCATGCCCTGGCTCGTCGGCACCGCTCTCCTGCACTCGCTCGCGGTCACCGAAAAGCGCGGGCTCTTCAAGGGCTGGACGGTGCTGCTCGCGATCCTCGCCTTCTCGCTCTCGCTGCTCGGCACCTTCCTCGTGCGCTCCGGCGTGCTCACCTCGGTGCACGCGTTCGCGACCGATCCGCGCCGCGGGGTCTACATCCTCGGCTTCCTGGTGCTGGTGGTCGGCGGCTCGCTCGCGCTCTACGCCGCGCGCGCACAGCGCATCGGCGCAGGCGGCGGCTTCGCGCCGCTTTCGCGCGAGAGCTTGCTCCTCGCGAACAGTGTGCTGCTGCTCGTCGCCACCGCCGCGGTGATGCTGGGCACGCTCTATCCGCTCGCGCTCGATGCCCTCGGGCTCGGCAAGATCTCGGTCGGGCCGCCGTATTTCGACGCGGTGTTCGTGCCGCTGATGGCCCCGGTGCTGCTCGCCGCGGGGCTCGGGCCGCTCGTCGCCTGGCGCCGGGGCGACGCGGCGCAGCTCGGCCGCCGCCTGCGCTGGGTCGTGCCGGCGACGCTCGTTCCAGCGGTCCTCGTGCCCTTTTTCTTCGGCCGGTGGGCGCTCGCCACCGCCGCCGGGCTCGCGCTCGCCTTCTGGCTCCTCGCCTCGAGCCTCGCCGCCTTGGCTGCGCGCTTGCGCGTGCAGCCGCTGCGCGCCCTCCCAGCCTCCTTCGCTGGCATGCTCCTTGCGCACGCCGGCGTCGGCGTGTTTGTCGCCGGCGTGACGCTGGTCAAAAGCTACGAGAGCGAGCGCGAGGTGCGGCTTGCGCCCGGCGAGAGCGTCGCGGTGGGCGGCTTCGCATTCCGCTTCGAGGGCGTGCGCACCGTCGAAGGTCCCAACTACACCGCCTCGCGCGGCGAGTTCACCGTGCTGCGCGCGGGCGAAGCGTTCGCGCGGCTCCAGCCCGAAAAGCGGGTCTACCGCGTGCAGCAGATGCCGATGACCGAAGCGGCGATCGCCTATGGCCTCCTGCGCCATCTCTACGTCGCGCTGGGAGATCCGGCAGGCGGCAGCGCCTGGACGGTGCGCGTGCAGGTGAAGCCGTTCGTGAGCTGGATCTGGATCGGCTGCCTCCTGATGGCAGCGGGCGGGCTGTTCGCGGTCGCCGACCGGCGCTACCGCAGCGGCGCGCGCAGCCGTGCCGCCGCCGTCACGCTCACCGACGGCGCTCGCGCATGAGAACCACGGTCCGCGCTCTGGCCGCGGTGCTCGCCGCGGCGGCGCTCGGCGCCGCCCTCGGCCAGAGCGCCGAGGAGGACGAGCGCTTCCTGCGGCTTGCCGAGAAGCTGCGCTGCCTCGTCTGCCAGAACCAGACGCTCGCCGACTCCGGCGCGGAGCTCGCCGGCGATCTGCGGCGCGAGCTGCGCGAGCAGATCCGCGCCGGGCGCAGCGACGCCGAGATCCTCGACTTCATGGTCGCGCGCTACGGCGATTTCGTGCTCTACGAGCCACCGCTCAAAGCGAGCACCGTCGCGCTCTGGGTGGGACCCTTCGTGCTGCTCGCCGTCGCATTGGGTGTCCTCGCCTGGGTCGTGCTCGGCCGCCGCCGCGCGCCGCAGGAAGCGCCGGACCTCGGGCCGGAGGCGCGCCGCACCGTGCGCCGCGTCCTCGGCGCCGAGGACCCGCCATGACGCTCTTCGTCGCGCTCGCGGCGCTGCTCGCCGCGCTCGCGCTCGCCTTCCTGCTGCCGCCGCTTCTGCGCGTGCGCGGGGCGGAGACGGACAGGCGCGCAGAAGCGAACGCCGAAACCTACCGCGGCGAACTCGCCGAGCTCGAAGCCGCGCGCGCGCGCGGTGCGCTCGGCGAGGATGAATATCGGCGCGCGGTGCGCGAACTCGAGCATCGCATTCTGGCCGAAGCGGCCGCACCGGCCGCCGCACCGAACGTCGAACGGCGCGTCGGCACCGCCGTCGCGATCGCGCTGCTGCTGCCGCTCGGGGCCGCGCTCGGCTACGTCGCGTTCGGCGAGCCAGCGGCGCTCGATCCGGCCAACCGCGAAGCGTCGGCGCCGACGCACGCGGAGTTCGAGGCGATGGTCGAGCGGCTCTGGGAGCGCGTGCAGCGCGCGCCGGAAGACGCCGAAGGCTGGGCGCTCGTCGCGCGCGCGCTCGCCTCGCTCGGACAGCACGAGCGCGCCGCGCAGGCGTTCGCGCAGGCCGCGCGCCACAAGGGCGACGACCCCGATCTTCTGGCCGACTGGGCCGATGCGCTCGCGCTCGCCCGCGGCCGGCGCCTGGAAGGCCAGCCGCTCGCGCTCGTGCGTCGCGCCCTCGCCCTCGACCCCCAGCACGTCAAGGCGCTCGCGCTCGCCGGCGCGGCCGAATACCAGGCGGGCAACCACGCCGCGGCGGTGGAGCACTGGCAGCGGCTGCTGGCGCTCGTTCCACCGCAGTCCGATTTCGCGCGCCAGCTGGGCGAGCGCCTGGAGCAAGCGCGCCAGCTCGCCGCCGAGGCGGCCGCCGCGAAGCCTGCGGCACCGAAAGGACAGGGGCGGGGCGCCCTCACCGGCGTCGTCCGCCTCGACCCGAAGCTCGCGGCACGGGTGACACCGGGCGATACCGTGTTCGTGTTCGCGCGGCCTGCCGACGGCGGCGGCATGCCGCTCGCGGTCGCGCGCGCGACCGTTGCCGAACTGCCGTGGCACTTCCGGCTCGACGACAGCATGGCGATCGCGGCTGGAACCAAGCTTTCGACACAGCCGAAGGTGATCGTGGTCGCGCGCGTCTCCCGCTCGGGAGATGCCGCCCCGCGCAAGGGCGACATCGAGGGCGCGAGCGCCCCGGTCGCACCCGATTCAAGCGGCG
>Ga0308420_1000256_pt1 | contig 24659 bp, 25 predicted proteins | sample HotsprSampleMS55_FD_203802 | JGI IMG/M metagenome (GOLD analysis project Ga0308420, IMG submission 203802) | Hot spring phototrophic mat microbial communities from Mushroom Spring, Yellowstone National Park, Wyoming, United States - 20090730_MS55 ... | reverse complement strand
GCGGCTCGTTGATCCCGACACCACTCTCCGCGGCAAGATCGTCGAGTTCGTCGAAAAAGGTGACTTCGGCCTCGCCTCGGGTCAGAAGGCGGATGGAACTTACGAGCGGGTCTGGTTTCACGAAGCGATCTCACCAGACGAAGTTGAATTTGAGTCGGGCATCTTCTTGCTGACAAAGGCCAAGGCCCAGGCACTCAAGGCAGGCGGTCCCGAGCTCGCCCTGCCTGCCGCGCCGGGCGCGGCGCAGGCAGGTCCGGGACCTGAACCACGTTCTCCGATACTGGTCCCCGAACCGGGTCCCGGACTTGCGCCCGGTCCGGAGCCCACACCTGGGACTCCGACGAAGACCATACGACTGATCGGTGCCGTCCCGCCGGAGATGTGGAATCGACTGGGGACGAAGGTCCTCCCGAAGCTGAGGTCAGGCTCCGACCTCAGGGTTGGCATCGACTTCTCGGTCACGGTCAACCGCGAGGTCGCGGCGAGCCTGAAGTCGGACCTCCGGCAGGTCCTGGACGATCTGGGGCTTTCAGAGCAGGTACGCATCGAGGTGGGGCACGAAGAATGACGACAGGAACGCAAACTCCTCAGTGCGCAAGCTGCCATGCCTTGCTGTCGAAGCACCACACGAGCCCATGCCCGAATTGCGGCAAGGAAAGCCGAGAAACGAGTGTCATGACTTTGCACGCGATCAAGAGCTCGGAGAGCATGCAAAGGCATAGCATGTATTATCAGAAGAATCCAAGACCCTTGGCTGTTGTCGCTGTTGTTACTGTCCTGAGACCTTTCCTTGGGTTTTCCTTTCCGGCGCCTCTGCTCGCCGCGCGCGTGCCGCGGATCTGCTCCAACGCCGCGGTGACCCGACTTAAGAAGTGAATCCCCGCGCGCAGCTCCTCCTCCGAGAGATGAATGGCTATCTCTTGAATGTACCGTTGCCCAGCCTCGATCATCGAGAGGAGAAACTGTTCCCCTTTAGCCGTCAGACTGACGAGTTTCTCGCGTCCGGAACGCGGATCTTCGACCAGCTTGACGAGATTGAGCGGGGGCCGCGCCATGGCACGCAGCGCCTTGGTAATGGCAGAGCCGGTCACTTCCAACCACGTCGTCAGCAAGCGTTCGATCTCTTTCCGTGGTAAGCGGTGTTCAGGTCCGCCTTCCGAACGGATCAACCACAGGATGGCCACTTGTTTGCGGGTGAGCTGCCCGCGGCGGAGCACATCTTCGAGGGCCATGCCGAGCTTGTAGTGAATCGGATAGAAAAATTCCAACAGTGCGGCGGCGGTGGGCGTCACGGGGTCGCTTGCTTTGGCCAGAGCCTTCATAGGATTCCTCGTCGGTCTCGATCATCGAAGCGCTACAATAGTTTCTAAAGGAAACGATTCTTTTTGGCAAGGGATTGACAAACACCGTGAGGCACGCTAAAAGAGAAATCCCTAATATTTCCTGAAGAAATAATTTATTGAAATAATCTTATACTCTTGTCATGATCGCCTCGGGGAAAGGAGAAGTAGCGTGACACTCATGACGACGTCAAAGAAAGCCGCCGGGCCAGACTTTCGCTACGTGCGCCCGGCCAAACGCCGTCCCACCCAGTACGAGGAGGTGACGCTGCATACGCAGTGGGACCCGAAAAATTTCGCCAAACAAGGCTGGTTCTCGCCCAGCTCGGATGGACGGCCGATGTGGGACGAAGGCTCAACACGGCTGCGCGCCGCCAATTGGTGGGGGTACCGTGACCCGGCGCAGCAGTGGTTTCGCCCCTATGTCGAGCACCAAGCCCGGCAAGAAGAGGCGATCGAGCTAGCGGTCGAGGGCGCCAAGCGCACCGGACTCTTCACGGAACTGACGCCCCAATGGCAAGCGATCCTGGCCAACTACTACGCCGCCTACCGCTATGTGGAATACGGCTTCTTCCTCTGCTTTTGCTACGTGCAGCGGGAAGCGCTGTCGGACGTGGTGGCAACGCCTCTCGTGTTCGAGGGTTTGGATAAAGATCGGCACGCACAGGCGATTGCACTCTACGGCATGGACCTGGAAGAGGCGATTCCTGGGTGGTCTGACGCCAATGCGCAGACGGTGTGGATGACGGACCCCATCTACCAGCCGAGTCGTGAGTATGTCGAGCGACTACTGGCCTGCCGGGACTGGGGCGAGATCACCCTGGCGATCAATTTGATCTTTGAACCACTGGTGGCCACACTGGTGACTCGCGAGTTCTTCACGCGTTTCGCCCCGCACCATGGTGACTCGGTGACCCCCGTAATCCTGGAAACCGTCGATGCCGACCGGCGACGCAATGTGGCGGCGACGGCGGAGCTGGTACGGTTTCTCCTCGCCGACACCCCCGCCAATCGCACCGTCCTCGAGGAGTGGGTGCAACTCTGGGGGCCGCGCGCTGTGCACGCGGCGCACGCGTTTGCCCCCTTGTTCACACGCACGGAAGAACAGCCGTCAACATTTGCCGCCGCCTGGCAACGCGTCACACGGGAATACACCGCGCTGCTCGGCGAGCTCGGCTTGCCTGTGCCGCCGGAGGTGCAGTCATGAGCAGTCCACAGGTTCTTATGCAAGAGAGCAATACAGTCGGCGTCAAGCTCATGGCCGGAGAAGAGGCCGAAGCGGTGGCGGCGGTCATCGCTCGCACCTACCCGGAAGCCGAGATCGAGCGCTACCCCGCGTACATCTCGATTCAACGGCCATACCAGCTCACCTTCGATATCCCGCTCATCAGCGAGGAATTAGGCCGGCCCTATGATGCGCCGACGTTTCTCGTGATTCTCTCCTCGTACAACGGGCGCATTAGCATCGAGGACGAGCGCATCACGATCACCACGGAATTAGTGTAACCTACTCTACTGCTATCAGGGAGGGGACTATGGCCCGCAGTCTCACCAAAGCCTATGAACGCGTGAAAAACATCGATTGGGACCCAACCTATATTGCGCCGGCAGAGAAGTATGTCGAACCGACCCGCTTTCACCTGCCCAAGAAAGCCGTCGATCCCTTCAAGACCTTCATCCGCGAATACTTCACCATGGAGCGCGAAAAGGAAAGTCGTCATTACGCCCTGCTGGAAGCGGCCAGCCGCTTGCAAAGCGCCACCCCCGATCCCCGCTGGATGGAGGGGATGAAATTCGCGCTCTCCAACTTGTCGGCGATCGAATACTCCGCCGGGCGCCAGATGGGCCGCATGGCCCGCGTGGTCGCGCCCATGGAGTTGCGTCAGGGCTACATGATGCAGGTGCTTGACGAGATGCGCCACACCCAACTGGAACTGAACACCCTGCGCCACCACATGCGTACCTGGGAAGATCCTGCTGGGTATGATGTTGCCCTGATGGCGGCGGGCAACAGCGTCGGCGCCGGCATCTTCCGCTCCATGTGTGAGGACTTCTCTACCTGTGACGCAGTGGAAACGTCAATCGGGCTGCAGGCCTTTATCGAAACCGCCTTCTCCAACATCTTCTTTGTTGGCCTGTCGAGTGCGGCGACGTTGAGCGGCGATCCCATCATGGCTTCCACCATGTTGACCATCCAGTCCGACGAGGCGCGCCACATGGCCAACGGCTACGCGACGTTGATGACGCTTGTGCAGGACGACCGCAACATTCCCCTCATCCAACAGGCGTTCGATAAGTGGGCCTGGCGCGGGCACATGGGGTTCGAGGTGGGGTTGGCGCTGTTTGCCGATTATTTCGTGCGCAACAAGACCGAGTCCGCCAAAGAGATGTCACGCCGCTGGGTGTTGGAAGACTACTACGGGGGCTTTTACCAGAAGCTGGCAAAGTACGGGCTCACGGAGCCGCGTTGGTTGCCGGATGTCATGAAGAACCTCGAATGGGCGTCGCATAGCGCGGCGGTCTATCTGTTCGGCGCCTGGCCAGTCTTCTTCCATCGTTACGATCCGATCGACGAGCGTGAGATGGAGTGGTTCGAGAAGAAGTATCCCGGCTGGTACGGCTACTACGGGAAGTTCTGGGAAGCGTACAAACAGATGACCGATCCGGACGACCGTCTGTTGGTCACCAAGGAACTGGGCGGCTTACCAGCCTTCTGCCAGGTGTGTCAGTTGCCGTGGATTTTCCCGCGGCCCGACGCTAGCACCGGGCGCACGGTGGAGAAGGACGGGCGTACGCTGTGCTTCTGCTCACCGGGGTGTCAGTGGATCTATGAACAGGATCCCGTGCACTATTCTGGGTTCAAGAGTTTCTACGATCTCTACGATGGGTGGGATTTAGCCGATGTGGTCCTTGACCTCGGGTATGTGCGCGAGGATGGCAAAACGCTGATTGCGCAACCCGTCCTGGAGCCGAAGCGCATGTGGACCGTGGATGATATCCGCGCCTGCCGCTACGAAGTGGTGTCGCCGTTGCGGCGGACTGCTGCGACGTGAGGGTGCGTGCACGAAGATAAGTTGCTCACCCATTGACGAAGTCAGTTTTGCCTAGAACCACGGCGATTCTCTCATGGCCTATACCGTTACTTTGGCTCCATTCGATAAGCAGTTCTCCTGCGAGGAGGATGAAACGATCCTCGTGGCGGGGTTGCGGCAGGGCTTCAACCTGCGCTATGGCTGTAAACACGGAGGGTGCGGGTCGTGCAAGGCCCTCATTGTCGAGGGGGAGGTTGATCAGTCAGAAGCCTCGAGCTTTGCGCTCATGGATTTTGAGCGCGAGCAGGGGTACGCCTTGCTCTGTTCCGCCTATCCGCTTAGCGACCTCGTCATCGATGTCTCCGATTACGACCAGGAAGAGTTGCTCGCGGCGGTGCCGATTCGGGAGTATCGAGCTGAGGTGGAGCGGATCAGCTCCTTGACACACGATATACGCGGATTGCATCTCCGGCTTGTTGAACCGGCGACTATCTGCTTCAAGGCAGGGCAGTACATCGACGTGCTTGTTCCCGGCACGAGAGAGTGGCGCTCCTATTCGATGGCCAATCCGCCGAGCCGCAACGGGGAAATCGAACTAATGATCAAGCTCATGCCCGGTGGCCTCTTCTCGTCTTATGTTGCTGACCGCCTTAAAGTCGGTGAGTCCCTTACGCTGCAAGGACCCTACGGGAATTTCTACCTGCGTGACAGCGGGCGACCGGCACTATTTATTGCTGGTGGTTCGGGGATGGCGCCAATCCTCGCCATCCTCCGTGACATGGCCGAGAAAGAGCAGCCGCGTCGCATCACCTACTTTTATGGCGCACGGGCGCGCCGCGACCTTTTTCAGCTTGACGAGTTGTACGGGTTGACGCAGCACCTACCCCATTTCCGTTTCATCCCTGCTCTGTCCGAACCGTTGCCAGATGACAACTGGGCCGGGGAGGTAGGGCTCATCACCGAAGTCGTGCAACGACATCTCTCCCATCTGGCAGATATGGAGGCCTATATGTGCGGCCCAACAGCAATGATCGACGCTGCTATCGCGCTCCTCACCAAAGGAGGAATGAAGGAAAGCCAGATATTTTACGACAAGTTTGTCACCAAGGCGGATACCGGTGGCTAAGCCTATAGGGGCCATATACACGGGGGTCGCGAACAGCCTGCCCGCTGTCTTGACAGCCGTACGGAAAGTATGTACTAGGCGTTGAGCAAGCGCTCAATCACACTCGATTGAGCCAAAAACTGCCTGACAAGCGGGGTGGTCTCTGCCCGTAGGGGCGATAGGGGAACGTTTCTCAGCTAGAACACTGATAAGGAGTGGAAAGCGCACCATGGAACGCGAGAAGCGCGAAGAGTTCTCCGGCAAACGCGAGTTTGCTTACATCGAGCCTCGGCAAGGCAAGCGAGCCACCGAGTACGAGGAATTGACCCTCTATGTGCAGCAAGATCCCTCCCAATTTGCCTGGGCGGGCTGGACACTCCTTTCGCCCGAGGGACGGCCAGCCTGGACTGCTGACTCCACAGCATTGCGTTGCAGTAATTGGTGGGCGTTTCGTGATCCCAACAAGCTGTGGCAGCGGCCGTATGTCAACCTGCAGGCCGAGCAGAGCAGAGGGTTGGAGCGGATGCTGACCGCTGCCGCCGCGAAAGGGGTATTCGCCGATTTCGAGCCGGTATGGTGCGAGCCCATTTTAAGCCACCATTATGCGGCGTGCGCGTTTTTTGAGTATGGCCTCTTTCGCGCCTTTGCGTATGCGCAGCGCGAGGCCCTGGCTGATGTGATCGGCAACGCCTGTGTGTTCAACGCGGCCGATAAGATCCGCTATGCCCAGGAAATCTCCCTCTATGGCATGGCACTGGCGCAGGCCCTCCCCCATTTTTCTGACGCTGCTGCCAAGCAGACCTGGCTTACCGATCCGCTGTGGCAAGGGGTGCGCAAGAACATCGAAGAGGTGATGGTCTTGCGCGACTGGGGGGAGGTGATCGTCGCTACCAATCTGGTCTTTGAGCCGCTGGTCGGCGAACTGGTGCGGGTCGAGTTCTTCTTGCGCTACGCGCCGCGCAACGGTGATGGCGTAACCCCGGCCATCATCGAGTCGGCAGAGCTCGACTGGGAGCGCAACCGCAAATGGACCCTTGCGTTTGTTCACCTCGTACTTAACGATCCCAGCCACGCCGAGCACAACCGCACGGTCGTGCAGGGGTGGATCGACAAGTGGACGCCGCTGACGCTGCACGCTGTCCAGAGTCTGGCCCCGCTCTTCGATCTGCCGGTGGTTAAGCCGCAAACGTTTGCGGTGGCCTTGGCGCGTGTGCACCGCGCGTATACCGCACTGCTCACCGAAGCGGGACTCTCTGCTCCGTTCTAGAGAGGTGCGGGTATGGAAGAAAAACTCCACTACGAAGCCAAGGACACGGTCGGCATGGTACTCATGGGCAGTGAGGAGGCCACCGTGGTTGTCGAGATGCTGCGCGAACAGCGGCCCGACCTCCAGATCACCGACGATGGTTGTTACTACTCGATCGAGGGGAGGGGTTGTATCGAGATCAACTTGACCGAGGTGGGTGATCGGTTAGGCCACGACCTCGATGTGGCTTCTTTCCTCGTGATCATGAGCAGCTACTACGGGCGGATCAAGATAGGTGAAGGGCGCATCGGCGTCTACGCCGAACTGCTCGATCTGGAAACTGCCTCGCCAGCGACAGACACTCAACAGAAATAACCACAAACCGAAGCGGGAGGACCCCATGGCATTCAATCTCATCCAGGCACACGAAAAGATCAAAGGACTAGAATGGGACTTTTCCTATGTCGATCCACAACCGCACTTTCGTACCAAGTTCCATATTCCCAAAAAGGGTAGAGATCCCTTCCGTCATCTGATCCGCGACTATATGGCCATGGAGGCAGAGAAGGATAACCGCCAGTATGGCTTCCTGGACGGTGCTGTGCGCATCGACAACCCTAACCAGGCAGCGGAACGTTGGGTGGAGGCGATGAAAATCTTTTGTGCCGCCTTCCCCTATCCCGAGTATACGGCCTGCAAGTCCATGGGAATGCTGATCAGCGCGGTCGATAATCAAGAACTGCGACAAGGCTACCTGGCCCAGATGCTCGACGAAGTGCGTCACTTCCAACAGCTCCTCTATCTGGGCAGGTATTACCTCAAGCACTACCGTGATCCGGCTGGCTTCGACATTCCCATGAAGGCGCTGGGGAATAACACTCTCGCCACCGCTGTGCGGGCGGCCTCGGAAACGTTTATCGCTGCCGATCCCATCGAAGGTGAGATCAGCCTGCAGGTAGTCGGCGAGACGACCTTCACCAATCCAGTCTTTGTCAGCATCCCCAAAGCGGCGGCAGCCAACGGCGACCACGCCGTGCCATCAGTGTTCCTCAGCATCCAATCGGATGAGAGCCGTCACATGGCCAACGGGTATGCCACGTTGGTGACGCTGCTGGGAGATGACCGCAATGTGCCGCTCATTCAGGAAGCGATCGACAAGAACTTCTGGCGTATCGCGATCTTTGTCGATGCAGCGGTGGCGCTGCTGTCGGAGTATTTCACCCTCAATAAAATCGAGCCCTATGTGCAGATGTGGCAACACTGGATCATTGAGGACTGGGTGCAGAGCTATATCGGTAAGCTGGAGAAGTTCGGGCTCAAACCACCCCGCTGGCTGGAGCTGAGTTATCAGAACATCCGCTGGATGGGACATACGACCGCTATGTTCCTCGGCGCTACGTGGCCGCTGATGTTCTGGCGTTTTGATCCCCCGAACGAGCGCGACATGGAGTGGTTCGAGCAACATTATCCGGGCTGGCACTCACAGTACGGAAAATTCTGGGACGAATACAAACGGATGACCGACCCGGCCAATGGCACCCTCCCGTTGAGTCTCTTTCCCAGTATACCGCCGAGCTGTCAGGTGTGTCTCTTCCCCTGCATCTATCCACGCCCTGATATCTCCGCTGTGAAGATAAAACAGCACAATGGCCGCACGTATGCTTTCTGTTCTGAGGCGTGTGAGTGGATCTTTGACCTGGAACCACAGCGCTACGTGGGCTACGTCCAATTCTACGAGCGCTTCGATGGCTGGAGTCTGGCTGAGGTCATCCGCTATCTGGGCTATCTCCGGCCGGACGGTAAGACCCTCATGGCGCAGCCCTCGCTCCGCCGTGACCGGATGTGGACGATAGACGACATCGAGAGGCTGGGCTACGAGATCAAAAATCCTTTGCGGACCTCCTAAGGAGGGGCGTACACAGAACGTCTGGACCGGCGCAAGCGCAATGTTCCAACATCTGCCGGCAGCAGGTAGTGCACGCCAGGATTTCCTACCGGGCCAGTTGCCTTACAGCTCGATGGGCTGGTTGCCGGATTTCATGAAGGGGTTCGATTCCGAGGAGGGAGCGAGTCCTATATGCTCGAGCAACGTTCTTGGTCAAGAAGGAGGATGCATCTATGGCGCAGGTGACAGAACTCGGTTACATCGGCATCGGGGTAAAAGATCTGGAGGCCTGGAAACACTTTGCCGCCAACATCCTTGGCATGGAAGTGGTCGATGAGGGGGAAGGGGATCGATGTTACTTGCGGATGGACTACTGGCACCATCGCGTGGTGGTACACGCCGACGGCAGCGACGACTTGGCTTACTTAGGGTTTCGCGTGGCCGGGCCAGAGGAGTTTCGCGAGATGCAGCAGCAACTGTCCGCTGCAGGGATCAAATACCGCGTCGGGTCGGCAGAGGAGGCGGTGGAGCGGCACGTGTTGGAGGTCATGAAACTGCAAGATCCGAGTGGTAATCCCGTGGAAATCTTCCATGGCCCGGAGGTACAGTTTCACAAACCGTTCTATCCCGGTCGGCGTATGCACGGACGTTTTAAGACCGGCAGCGGAGGCTTGGGGCACTGTATCATCCGCGAGGATGATGTGGCTGCTGCCGTGCGCTTCTTCCAAGTGTTAGGCATGCGTGGCGGCATGGAATACAAACTGCGTATGGGTCCGCATGTGGCGACGCCGTTCTTTATGCATTGCAATGATCGCGATCATACGGTGGCGTTTAACATTGGGCCGATGAAACGGCGCATCAACCATCTCATGGTAGAGGTCGATACTTTCGACGATGTCGGTCTGACGTACGAGCTCGTGCGCGAGCAGAAGATTCCCGTGGCTATTACACCTGGCAAACATGCCAACGATCACATGTATTCGTTTTACTTTCGCAACCCCTCGGGCTGGCTGATCGAGTACGGGTGGGGCGGGCGGCCTGCCACGCACCAGTCGGAGTACTACGTGCAAGATATCTTCGGCCACCATCCGGAGGAGGGCGGGTTTAGCGAGCAATAAGCCGCAACGACGAGCTGTGACTGCTGCTACGCGGCTGCGTCGTCTGCATACGCCTCTGGACTGCGGGGGATTTTGCAACTCCGTGTACCACGGTGCGCCTCGAGGGTCAGGAAAGAACACAAACCAGCTCTTGGAGCTAGGGGGTGAAACGACGGGGGGAGAAAGGGGTGTGATGGTCGTGGAGCTGGAGCAAGCGAGGGAACGCAGATGCGAACGGAAAAACTCGATCAGGTGACGATCAATGTGAAGAATTTAGCGGAGAGCGTACGGCAGTTCTCGCAGGCGTTGGGGATTCAGTTTTTGCCCCCACGCGAGGTTATGGTCGGCAACACCCGCTTGCGGTTTGCCTGGAGTCCGATCGGTCTGGGGTTAGTCGAGTCTGACCCACCAGAACCAGAAGGCTTCCGCGCCATTGGTCTCAAAGTGGACAACCTGGCAGAATTGAAAGCAACGATGACCGCCCAGGGGCTGACTCCGGTGCTGGAGGTCGAGCGCGAGCGGTTTCGTGAGGCCCACTATATCCTGGGTGGCGTCCGCTTTAGTATTGCGGAGTATCCTGATCCACCGCCGCAGCGCGTGAGCGCCGTGCTCCTCGGGAATCTGCTAGCGGAGAACAAATAGGAGATACGGCTGCGGTAGCGTCGGCCAAGGGTCCGCGACCTGCTCGGTGGGGCGTCCAGCCCGGTTTCAGCTCAGTCACGACCTGGAAGGGGTTCTGGAGCAGGTAAGAGGGGGAGCACGACGAACGATGGCCGCTCCACACTGTGGTGGACGACGTTGGTCGCGATGCGGATGTCTGCGGCGGTGTCGTGTGCCAGCATGGGGTGGCCGCTGTTGGTGTTGCGGGCACGCCGCGGAAAGTTGCTACTTGTCACATCCACCTCGATGCGATTTCCTGCCCGAAAGGTATGATGGATATCGCCCAGGTGAATCGTCACCTGGTAGACGTGGTCCGGCGCTAAGTGCTGTGGCTCCGTCGTCGCGTTGCGATACATCGCTCGCACCACGCCGTCCATCAGGAGCATCGCGCTCCCATCTGGATAGAGCTCGATCAACTTCGCCACGAAATCCGTGTCGGGACAATTTGATTGAACGTGCAGCGTGACTGTCACCGCTCCGGCTATAGTGAGGTCTTCGTCGAGGACCGCACTCCGATAGATCAGCCCGTAGTTCGGCAGCGCTTGTACTGGACGTTGATCGCGCGGCCCGCTATCGATCAACATATTGCGACCCCCGAGTGTGGGAATCGGGTGGTTGGGGTCATAGCGGTAACTTCTCACTGGGCCGCTTGGACCGTCGGTGCTGAGACGACCGTCACCTGTTAGATAGAGTCGCCGCTGGATCGTTCCCGGCGGTGGCCAGTGCTCGGCGTAGCGCCAGTCAGTGGCGACGTAGTTGTCAGGATCTGCGATCCAGGCACGCGGCGAATAGTAGACTGCTGGCTCCTCCATAATCCGCGTAGGCTCGCCTTTGAGCCAGTAATCGAACCACTCGAAGTACGGGTCACGTGGCCAGAACTGGCGCTCGTACACAAAGTAATGACCGTTGGGGCCAATCCACAACCGTTGGTTGCCGACCCGAGATTGGATGTCAGTAAAGGCGGCCAAGACACTGGTCAGGAAAATATCGAACCAGGTGGTAACGTGGAAGCCAGGCACGGTGATCGTCGCGCGAAAGTTATGCCGTGCCCGAAACGCGTCTGGCGCAGGATGGCTGAGGATCTCGTCCAAATAGGGCTGCAACACCGAGAAATCTGGATACCCGGTCAGCGGTAAACGCATCCAATCGGCCGAAGCAATGAAGGGTGGATGCGCATGCCGTGCGGCCTCCAGGGCCACATAGCGTGCCTGCGCGGCAGCAGCGGCGGCGGCTACCTCCTCCGCACTCAGACCATGCCGCTGCATGACCGCCGCGCGGTGGGACGCTGACAGCCCAGGAATGTTCCGCGCCACCCAGAGCCATAACCGCTCCAGTTCGATCGACTGTCCTTCGTAGACCACATCATCATAGATACTCGAGCCGCCAACTTGCGCAAAAAACGCCCGCACGCTGGGGTGACCCTGCGAGGCGGCCGCCAGCGCTGTTGTTGCTGCGGCAGACGAGCCCGACAAGCCTACGTGATGATTCGACCAGGGTTCACTCGCGATCCATTCGAGCGTGTCGTAACCATCCGCCGCATCATCACCGTACACCCGGTCCTCCCCCTCGGAGCCATAGCGGCCGCGGCAGTCCTGGTAGACCGCCGCATAACCACGGCGCACAATCTCACGCCAGCCCCGCAAAAGCGATCCACGTAAGGGAGCACGTGGATCGGGCAACCAGCCCTTGGTACAGTCCGTCATGTGCTTCCCCTCGGGGGAAGTGATACCGTAGGGGGTACGCTGCAGAATTACCGGATAGCGCGGACCTCCGCTGTCTGGCAGGAAGACAAACGTGTTCAACCGGACGCCATCTCGCATGGGCACCATCACCTGAAAGCAGCGCGCTCCATCAATCGCATGCATCTCGCCGTTTTCCCTTCCCCGGGACGATTCCTGGCTGACCGTAGACTGCTCACCGCCTCTCCGTCAAGAGCGCGGAGGCCGTTGACAGACTCGGTCTGTGAAGGGAGCCCCTATCGATAGCTTCGTGCTGCGAGCCACGTGTCCGATACCACCTCTCGCCGACATTCACTCCCCGCTCTACGGTGCGCGAGGTCCAAGTCGCCTCAGACATCACTCAATGTGATGTTGCACGGATCCGCCGGATCATCGCTCCCTGCGTCTTCCGTGGTGTGCGCCGCGCCGATAGGGGGGGACGGCGTTGACAGGACGGCATTTTTGTAGCACAAAGGCAGCCCTGGAAGGCGAGGACGGGCATCATGCGCTACGGCCCCAATAGCCGCAAGAACAATCGACAAGACACTCGGTGAGTCACGAAGAGTGATCAAAACGTGTTTTGTTATCACAGGTTGTAGGGAGGAGGTGGTGGCAAGGAGTGAAAGAAAGTGAAATTTTTCGGTGTGGTGAGGGAACGATGTCGCTCAAAACCCTGGTATATCGGAGACGTTCTTGGCGGTCGGATCACTTCCACGTGCTGATTTGCGCTCCCGTTTTTACGCTTTCCTTTCTCAGTCTAGTGGTTCGTACAGCTGATTCGGCGGTCGACCTCACGAGCGAGAAGAAAAAAGTCGCGCAACACCTGCAGCAACGCCTGCACGTGCTCAGGCACGATGCGCAGGGGACAGAGATAGAGGCGTCTGTGTGTCCCCTGTCTGACCAGGCGGCAGTCACGCACACCCACACTCTCCAGCTCCGATCTTCCCTGCTTGACTCGGCGCCGCTAGGAGGGACAGCGGGTGCCACTTGCTCTACGCATGGCCACCCAGCGCACGATTTCTCGTGTGGGCCACAGCGAGACACTATATTCATGTGCCAAGATCAGATTGCCGCAGGCATGTCACCCTTCTTTCCCTCCTCTGCCGCAAGAAACGACGAGGGGTCATCCTTCATCCACACACCTCAGCTGCCTCTCGAGAGGAAAGCAGGGGACAGCAGTCCCCTGAGTTTGGCGGCCAATCCGCTACTGCTCAATACCATACGAGACCCCCTAGCCAGGCGTGTGGTGAGTTTGACCGCCGCTTTCGAGCACGGTGAGAGCACGCCGGCGGAATGCTTCGAGACCATCGCAGGAGATTTCGACGGACAGGTTTTATCCTTTGGCATCCTGCAATGGAATTTGGGCAGCTGTAGCCTGCAACCGCTGCTGCGCGCCTTTCGGGAGAGAGATCCTCAACGTTTTCAGCACATCATGCAAGACGGGGCTCGCTTCATAGAGCGTCTGCTGGCAGCCCCTTGTGATGAAGGTGTGAGGCTCGCGCGGCAGGAGCTTCTGACCAGAAGAGGACAGGTGCGCGAGCACTGGCTTGCTCGGTTCCGCGCTTTGGGCCGTACCCAGGTATTTCAGGAAGTGCAGCTGCAGTTCTTGCTCCCGTATGTGCGAAAGGCTTACCGCTTAGCGGAGGAATTCGGGTTTCATTCAGAGCGTGCTATCGCCCTCTTCTTTGACATCGTGATTCAGAATGGGAGTATTCCGACGAGCGTACGCACCCAGTATGAACAGGACCTGCAGGAAGCAGAACGCCATCTTGGACGGACGCTGAGCGAAGTCGACCGGATGGAGCTCTTGGCACGCCGGCAGGCCGAGGCCGCCAATCCGAAGTGGGTGGATACGGTGCGGAAAAGAAAAATTACGATTGCCCGTGGAAAAGGGAGTGTCAACGGGGTCCGCTATGACCTCGACTCAGTCGGCATCAAGCTACGCCCGTACCGCGGGAGAAGAACGATCGTTTTCACCCAAGAAAGAACCAGCCGTGAACGGCCGCCACAGAAGGATGTACAAGGGTAAGCGTGTATGTGCGAGACACACACGAGGTCGTGTGGCATCTTCCCTGTGACAGCCCTTTTGCTGTCGCGCGTTAGGGACGAAAGAAAGCAAAGCATTTATTTGAGTTGAATATCCACGACTCGATCAGCGTGCTCTCACTCGGTCGCCGGCCCAGTTCCGCCATCGCGCCGACTAAACAGCACCAGTTGAGCACTTCTTGTTGGCCACTGTCCTCGATAGACGCCAGGGGATAGTTACGCCATTTTTCATAGTCGCCCGCCTGCAAAGCGGCATACAGCGCTCTGTCCGCCGCTACATCGGGATAGAGCCACCAATGCTTCTCCGTCAAAAAGGCGTGCGACCATCCCGAGGACGCTATCAACACGACCCGCCACGGACTGCTCTTGAGCGCACGCGCCACTGCTGCTCCCAATTCAAAACATCGTCGCGGACTGGGGGAAGGCGGATCGAGTTCTTCTTCTCTGGGTGGATGCTCCAGATTAGGTAAGCCGGCTCGCTGGATAACGACCCGCCGTCCGTAGGAGTTAATCTGGAAGGGCACTAGGGGATAGGGAAATCCACGGCGATCATAATCCAGATACAACACTGCGTTCAGAAACGCATGCCCTAGAGGATGGTGTAGGGGTTTATAGGCGTAGGCAATGTCAAATCCTGCCTCTAGCAAGCTCGTGGCGAGGAACTTCGCGCCTGCGCGGTGTCCTATGAGGGAAAAGGTCTTCTCTGGTGGTTCCCCCCAGACGTTGGGACCGAACATCTTGGCAAACTCCTCGGCCCATGGTGGTTTGGCGGCGATCGCCTCGTACGCCATTATACAGAAGGCTGGGATGATATCCTCTTGAAAATTCTCATACTGATCATCACCCCAGATCACGATGAAATCCGGTGCGAATTTGTCTATTTCTTGCCGCGCCTTGCGAAACCAGGTCACTAAGTCTGCGCGATGCCGTTTCGCGGCGCTTCTGCCTTCGTCCTCCCCCCACTCCCACCGCATGGCCTCTGGCCAACTCTCCACCCGCTTGTACTGTTCCGGAATATAGGGGCTGCGGAGGAAGTATTTCAACAACGCCGCCATGTTCTCATCGTGATGGACTAGGGGGGGATAGTGCGTGACGCCGATTCCTAAGATCTCGCCCATAGGACACCTCCTGCATTCGCCCATAGGTGGCGTGTTTCTCATTAGGACTATTACCACAGAGACGGAAGCCCTGCATACTCGCCTGTACAGACACGACACCCGCTACACTCGCGGCAGAGTCAAGATGAAAAAGGGGGGGAACTCTCCGTCTGTATCTCCTGCTCAAGTGGGACCCGCTTCATATTGGACCGACGTGCCAGACGCCGGGTAGTATTCCAGATGCTCTCCGCAGCCCGTGCATTTCTCCGTATGGACCTGCTGCGGCTCCAGGTACTTCTGCATATGTGTGGCGGTGAAGGAGCAACTCGGGAACAGGGTGAAAAGCATGAGAAGGTCACGCATACCTCCTTACTGGCGAGTTGCAGAGGCAGTGAGCGTCAACAAATCGAGCAAGCTGCCAGGAAGCGTGTGAATATAGTGGTCAAGCACAGCGATGCGTGCCGTGCCTTCTTCCTCAGAGATCATGCCGGCGTCAATCTGCTGAGCGATGGCGAGTCGGGAAGCGAGCGCCGCTGCGATGAGGTCAGCATAAGGCGAGCGGCTGTGCGCAAGAATGGATCGTGTGCCGTCATTGCCACAGCGCACGGTCTCGGTCCACTGAGCGGCGCGGTCATGCAGGTGCTGGGTCTCGCATTGGGTAAAGACATAGTGAATGTGGTCACGGGTGGACTGCCACCGCTGCTGCGCCAGGAGCGAGCAGCTTGGCAACAGTAAGAGACCCAGCACGGGCAGAACGACTGCAAGATGGGATTGCATGGCTACGAGTCTTCTCAAACGAAGCAGATAAGCACTTCGACCCAGCTCTCGACTGGGGCGCCGTCGCTTTTAGAAGTCCACCACCTTGTCGGCGGCGATCAGGACATCGACTAAATCGTTGCCTTCTTTGCCAAAGCGTGCACCGGGGCGCAGCGATTTTTCATCGATGCCCGCTGCTGCCGCACAATGTGGGCACACGATGATTTCCCCGCCAGCTTGACGGAAGCCGTCGTAGGCCTTGCCGATTTCATCGCCATGCCCCCACTTCAAATCGTGTGGCGTCCGCACGTCAGCCAACCGGACCCCTTCCAGGGTCAGCATGAGGGTGACTTTCTGTCCGCGTTCTTGCATGGTTTTAGCGAATCCCACCGCCATGCTAGCAGCGTGCAGATCATCGGTATAATGACCGAGCCGCACGACAATATGTTGCTTCTTTGTTTCACTAGCTGCGCTGGCCGTACACGGAGCAATAATGTCAACAGCTTCTGTGCCCAATGCCGTCCGTAAGGTGATGCTGAGGAATGCCACCATTCCCAGCATGACTCCACCTGAAATGATGAACACGATTTTGTTCATGATACTCTCCTTCCCCTGGGCGGGCGGACATACCCAGACCGTCATGGGCGTACGACCGCCTCAGTGTGTGCAGACTGCGAGCGAAGAGAGGTTAGAGTGCAACGTGCAGAAAAGAGCGAGGAGGGGGATCGGGAGGAGCAAAAAGGAGCTCCCGATAGGCAACCATGTTGTCTTTCCATTGCGTCAGACTCACTGTCGGGGCATCGAGCGGAACAACGAGCGGTAGGATACATCGAGCACCGTCGGTTTCCGGGGCGGTCGTTGGCCAGGAGGAGGGGCAGTGACAGCGCAACTCAGGCTGTCGCTGCGGTACTGCTTGATGCAGTGGGCAGTTGTGGGCGGAGGGTGGCTGCTGCGCTGGTGGAGCATGCATCAATGGGCAGTGCGTTCCCGGTTTAAGCATTGCGGCGTGGGATACGTAGCACAAAGCTGTTCCGCTTCGCAGCACTGGACCTTGTCCAAGCACGGCGAACGCGAGAAGCATAACCAACAGACGGGAAGCGAGTAGGTTCTTCTTCACAATCAGAAACTTTCAGTGACGGCTAAGAGCAAGATGAGCCGTTTCAACCACTAGAGCAAAAGTACAACTCAATCTATAAATCCTGCTATGAAAGTCCTACCCCAACACACGTTGCTGGTCGCTGCTTTCTGTCAGGTCACCAGTCTGGTAAAAAAGCAAGTGTAACCTAGGAGGTGATTCGACTCAAGAAAGGAGGATGTTCACTATGGCTGATCTGGCAATGCTCGATCGCGCGTTTCATAGCATCATGCGACGTTTTATCGCCACGGGTCAGGCGCCCCACTACACCGAACTAGCGAAAGAACTGGGGGTGCCGATGGAGGAAGGACGCCAACTGATCGTTGACCTCATGCACGCTGGCGTCCCGGGTTGGCTTCATCCACAAACCGACTACATCGCCTCGTTCCCGCCCTTTAACAACCAGCCGACACAATACCGGATCACTATCGACGGCCAGCAGAAGTGGTTCGCCCAATGAGGGTTCGAGTCGCTGGCGGTACGCTGGCTCTTTCCTAGCAAGACGGTCCGAGTCGATGCGCCCTGTTTGGACTGCGGAGAACCTGTGGTGGTCGAGATGCGCGACGAACAGGTGTTATCCGTACAACCCGCGACGATTGTGGGCTATGCTTACAGTGCGGTGGGCGGTGCGCCGGAAAACCGGCCCTTTCGCTGAGCAGGCATGAACCTCTTCCGGTCGGAAGAGCATGCGCGCAAATGGGCAAAATTTAACCCGGACTTTGAGAAGAACTTGAAACCGCTCTCCTTTTGGCTGGAGGTATTCAGTGGCGAGATGTTCCGCGCCCGCAGTCGGCCGGACTTCATCTCCTGGCTGCACAGCGAGGAGGGGAAGAAGGCGGTTCAGAGTACGATGGCCAAACTGCCCTAGCTGTGATCGACCATACTCACAACAGGGAGGGATCAATCATGTTTAACCTCGATCACTTCATCGAGAACTGCACAGGACAGCCGGCGTCCGCCGTGCAGGAGTTGTTGGCCGAAGCGCTGCGCGATCCCGTCAGCGTCAAGCAGGCGCTCGACGCTGTAGCCCCGGGGAAGGACATTGCCAAAGCCAGTGTAGGCGATATGGTCTATTTTCGCTCGCCGACCCTGACGATCCTCAAGGCCGCCGTGCCGCCCAAGTTCAAAACGCCCCCGCATAACCACAACATGTGGGCGGTGATCGGCGTCTACGACGGGCAGGAGAACAACACCTTCTACCGCCGTCGCGGCAGCACTCTGGAGAAGGCGGGCAGCAAAGACCTGAAAACCGGCGACACAATAGTCCTTGGGGAAGACGTGATCCACGCCATCGAGAACCCGCTCGATCGCCCCTTGCTGGCGATCCATGTCTATGGCGGGGATTTTCTCGACACCTCGAAGCGCAGTGTGTGGAATCCCTTCACGCTCGAGGAACACCCCTACGATTTCAAAGTCGTCATGGACTATGCCCGCCAGCTCATGGCGCAATGACAAAAATAGGCTGAAGGGAGCCTTCTTTTCCCGCTGTCAGCGAAGCAAGGAACGGACGTAACAGAGGCAGGCGTATGGCACACCCGCTGTTCCCTCATCTCTTTTCTCCACTCACCATCGGTTCAATCACGGTGAAGAACCGGATCGTCATGCCGCCGATCGGCACCCGCCTGTTGGAGGATGAATCCAAAGGTTGGTTCCGGCGCATGGCGGCGTATTACGAGGAGCGCGCCAGGGGCGGGATCGGCATGGTGACCGTCTCAGAGATGCCTGCCCATCCCACCGGCTTCACCGGCGCGTATATGAGCGAGATCGACGAGCGGCACATTCCCTTTCTGCGTGAACTGGCCGATCGTGTGCATGCCCACGACTGCAAAGTGCTGCAGATGATCCATCACGTGGGGCGGCAGCACAATCCGTTGTACTCCCAGCGCGAGGGCTGGGCGCCGTCGCCGTTACGCGGCCCCGGGGCGCGTGAACTCCCCCACGAGATGGAAGAGGAAGAAATCCAGGAGCTGATTGCGTGTTACGCCCGCATCTCCTGGGTGTTGCAACAGGCAGGCTTTGACGGTGTGGAGTTGCAAGGCGCACACGGGTTTCTGCTGGCCAGCTTTCTCTCACCGCAAAGCAATCGCCGCACGGATCGCTACGGCGGTAGCCTCGAAAACCGCGTACGGATTATCCGGGAAATCGCGGAAGCCATCCGGCGACGCTGCGGGCGGGACTTCGTGCTGGGAACAACTTTGAGTGGTGATGAGCTGACCCCAGGCGGGCTCACCATCGAGGACGCGCAGCAGATTGCTCGCATATGGGATGATGATGAACAGCTCGACTATATTTCGGTCCGGATCGGCAACTTCGCCGCCGTGCCGATCTGGATCGGAGATATGGCGGTTCCCCGGGCGGCGGCCGCCCATCTGGCCGGCGCTGTGCGCTCCGTGGTGCGCCGCCTCAAGGTGTTTGCCACGCTTAAGATCGATACCCCACAGGAAGCCGAACGGGTTCTCGCCTCCGGTCAGGCCGACATGGTGAGCATGGGCCGCGCCACCTTGGCCGATCCCGAGCTGCCACACAAAGCGGCAACTGGGCGGATAGACGACATCGTGGGCTGCATCCACTGTAATCAGGGCTGCATCGCCCGGGTGATCAATGGGTTGCCGATCGAATGCACGGTCAACCCTGCCGCTGGCTATGAGGCCACGCTCGGGAAGCTCACTCTGCAACCAGCAGCGCGCAAAAAACACATAGTGATTGTCGGCGGCGGGCCAGCGGGGATGAAGGCCGCCGAGCTGGCGGCCGAGCGCGGCCACCGGGTGACGCTCTTCGAGAAAGAGCCCCAATTAGGCGGCCAGGTCAACATCGCACAGCGCGCGCCTAACCGTCATGAGCTCCAGGAGGCCACACGCTATCTTACCCATCGCGTGCGCACCCTTGGCGTGGATGTCCGTCTCGGCACGACGGCGACAGTGGACTCGGTATTGGCTGCCGTGCCCGATGCGGTGGTGGTCGCCACCGGTTCAGTGCCGGTGTTGCCCACAATTCCTGGGGTAGAAGCACCCTGGGTCTTCACGGCCGTGCAGGTGTTGCAGGGGCAGGCAATTCTCGGTCAGCGAGTGTTGTTGTACGATTGCGGCGATGGACACTGGAAGTTCGTCAGTACGGCGGAGTACCTGCTCGCGCAGGGCAAGCAGGTCGAGCTCGTCACGCCGCTGTTCATTGCCGGCGCAGACATCCCTTTCAACAGCATTCCTTCTCTCTATCGGCGGCTCTACGCAGCCGGAGCGATGATCACGCCGTTGCATCTGCTCACCGCAATCCGCCAAGACGAAGTGACACTCACGCACGTCTTCTCCAAAAAAGAGGTCGCGCGTACGGACGTGGATGCGGTCGTGCTGGCCACTGACAACCAAGCCGACAACGCCTTGTACCGGCAACTCAAGGGCCGGGTGAAAGAGCTGTACATGGCCGGCGATTGCGTGGCGCCGCGTAAGCTGGACATCGCCATCCGCGAGGGGTTTATGGTGGGACGGAGTTTATAGAAAAAGGCGATTAGCCGTAGGTCGTAGGGTTCTCTCTTCAGCCTTACGACATTTGACAAGCGAAATCGATAATACGACCGTTGAAATGGTAGGACAGGCTTCTAGGCTGTCCACGCACGGGCTAGAAACCCGTGCCACCGGGGACTCTATTACCGATCTTGTTCATCAACACTCATTAGCCTGAAGCCTATCGCCTGGGAAGCTGAGCACCACGGAAAAGGAATAGCCATGAGTCAACACTTTCCCCATCTGTTTTCGCCCATCACCATCGGCGCTGTCACCATCCGCAACCGGGTCTTTACACCACCGTATGGCACGAACCTGGTCGAGACGGAAGAAAAAGGCTGGTGGCGGCGGCTGGCACGCTTTCACGAGGAGCGAGCCAAAGGTGGAGTGGGGCTGATTGTGACCTCTGATGTGGTCAGCCATCCCACTAGTCACATGTACCGTATCACCACGATCGATGAACGGCACATTCCATTTTTGCGCGAGGTGGCGGAGCGCGTCCATCAGCACGGCGCTAAAATCTTCCAGATGATTCATCACACTGGCCGTCAGACCAAATCGGAGTTCTCGCGTCTGCCCTTGTGGGCGCCCTCCCCGCTGCGCGGCCCCTTCAGCCGTGAAATTCCTCACGAGATGGAGCCGGAGGAGATCGACGAGATCATTGGCTGGTATGCGCGCACCGCGAAAATCCTGCAGGCCGTCGGATACGACGGGGTGGAACTGCAAGGGGCGCATGGCTTCCTCCTCGCCTCTTTTCTTTCTCCCGCCAGTAATAAACGCACAGATGAATATGGCGGCAGTCTGGAGAATCGGCTGCGATTTCCCCTGCGCGTCATCGAAGCGATACGCAACGCGTGTGGGAAGGATTTCGTGCTGGGGAGCACGCTGAGCGGAGATGAGCTGAATCCCCAAGGGTTGACGATCGAAGACGCCCAAGACATCGCTCGTGCACTGGAAGCGCATGGCGGACTCGACTACCTTTCGGTGCGCATCGGTGACTACGGTGCGGTGCCCGTCTGGATCGGCGACATGAGTGTGCCGCGCGGCAGAGCGATCCATCTCGGTGAGCAACTCAAAAGCGTGCTCACGCGGTTGCCGGTGCTGTGCACCTTGCGGATCAAAGATCCCGTGCAGGCCGAAGAAATTCTCGCTGCTGGGCGAGTGGATATGGTCGGCATGGGACGGGCCACGCTAGCAGATCCGGAACTCGTGCGGAAAGCCCGGGAGGGGCGGCTGGCTGACATTCGGCCCTGTATAGCGTGTAATCAACTGTGCATCACACGGGTGCGCGCCGGGTTGCCCATTAGCTGTGTCGTGAACCCCAGCGCAGCTGAAGAAGAACTCTATGGCCTTGGCGTGCCACCACTGGCAGCGACGAAGAAAACGGTAGTAGTTGTCGGCGGCGGACCTGCAGGTCTCAAAGCAGCAGAGATGGCGGCGCTCCGCGGTCATCGCGTTGTCCTGTTTGAAAAGGATCAAGAACTTGGCGGTCAGATCAATCTCGCTGCGCGCATTCCTGGACGGGAGGAAATTGCCGATGCGACCCGCTACCTGATTCACCGGGTGCATTCGCTTGGAGTCGAGATCCGCCTGGGGCAGGAGGCAACGGTGGAGCGTGTGCTGGCCGAGAAGCCCGATGCGGTGATCGCCGCCACCGGCTCCACACCCCTGTTGCCCTCCTTTCCTGGCGTGCGTCAGCCGTATGTGTATACGGTGCATCAGATGCTGAGTGGAACGGATATCCCAGGGAAGCGAGTAGTTGTCGTCGATGGCGGCGACGGCCACTGGAAGTTTGTCGGTGCGGCAGAGTATCTCGCTGTTCAGGGGAAAGCAGTGACCCTGGTGACGCCGGCGTTCGTGGCTGGAGCGGACATTCCAGAATCGAGCATTCCGCTGTTGTATGAGCGGCTGTTTTCTCGTGGGGCTGAAGTGATCCCCACCAGCGTTGTAAAATCCATTACCGACCACCGCGTCACGCTGGTCAACGTCTATGGCGGTCCGGAACAAGTGCTGGACGGCGTCGATGCGGTCGTGATCGCCACGGATGGGCAAGTCGAGACAACGCTCTACCGCCACCTCAAAGGCAAGGTGGCGGAACTGTACCTGATTGGCGACGCCCGCGCGCCACGCAAGCTCGACAGCGCGATTCGCGAGGCGTTTCACACCGGGTGGGCAGTATAAAGAGCGTGATGCCCTAAATCGTATTGTCCCTCAAGATAATAATGAACGCTGGCACCGTGTGCTCACGCAGAGAATTGATCAGGCCAATAGTCTTCGCTGAGGGCCTCGTCGAGGTTGAAAGGGTACCGTGACGGGAAAGCGTCTGGTGGCAAGCCGGTCTCATCGCTGGCCTCTCTGACAGCACGACGGTATTCCTTCTCGAGCGTTGCTGGCGCAAGTTGTCTGAGGCTCGGGTTGTCTTCGAACAGCCGTTCGAGCTCTGCGCGCTGTTCATTCATGGTCCTGCGCCAACTGGTGGAACGGCGTTTAGATCGCAGGGCCCACTTGAGTAAATGAGCACTCAGCTTTTCCAGGCGTGCAGCCATCTCTCTTCTCTCACTTCGCCCCATGTCTTCAAGTTCCTCGGCAACCTGTCCCCAAGCGATCTCGTGAATGCGTCCTTGCCTGATCAGCTCCGCCGTTTTCATTGCCCACGCATAGAAGTCGGTCTCGTACAGCGTCTGGAGTGTAGCAACATTATCCTCGATGCGCTGCTTCATTAGTCTCTCCACTCAGGCCACCTGCGAAGTCGTTTGGCTCAATTCATCGAGCATGTTGAGAGTCTCTGACAGAATGGCTTACTGTGGTCGTGATGGAGATGTCAAGCGCTGGTATGATAAAAAATCCTTGGTCGGAGTTCCCGGCTCTGGCAACACATGCGTGAGCAGCGCACGATCGGGACGCTCGATGCCCTGACGGGCCAAGTGAACTATCCCCAAGGGCCAGGACACACTGGCCACCGTAATCAATACCTCGTGATCGCAGGATTACCGCATGTGCTTGCCACAATTCAGCAGGGGCTCTGCGCAAACACCTATCCGTACAGTTTCACCCACGTCACAGTGTCCGAGTGCTCCAGCCAAAACACCCGATACCCAAAGGGCGTTGCTACGATCCGGGGATACGACACCGCGCTGGCGCGTAACCTGTAGGAGTGCATCATGGCCAAGACTAAGACTCGCCGTTGGGACGTGGTGAAACATCTGAAGACCGACGCGGACCTGGCGGCCTATCTCGAGGCCGCATTGGAAGATGGCGATCCCGCGCTCATCATTGCTGTATTAAGCGACATCGTTCCCAGAAGCCGAACACCTCAATCTCTGTGGACGGGGGATGGATCAATTGTGGCTTCTCCGGGTCTTGGCGCCCACGGCCAGATCTGGTCATTGAGGCCCATCATCCTGTTCACAGATGCCCGATGGACGCCTGCGGGTTACGTTTGCAAGAACCGAATGACCAGCGCGTTGAAGTCCGCCGTCTTCTCGATCTGCGTCCAATGGCCGCACTCGCCGAAAATGTGCATGTCCGCATGCGGTAACAACCGATAAATGCGCAGGCCGACGTCGAGCGGAATGATGCGATCCTCCCGGCCGTGAATGCACAACGCCGGAGTCTGGATACGGCGAATGCGCTCCTCAGGGAGGCTCATTGCCTCGACATGTTGTTGCAGAGGTGGGGGAAACGCTTTGGCGTAGGCCTCTTGGTAGCCAGGTTGGATACTGGCTTCGTAACGCAGTTTGGCCAGCTCGTCGGTCACGAGCGCCTTGTTGAAAGCAAAGAGGTCGATCAGGCGGCGCATTTTCTCCAGACTGGGCGTATAGCCCCACACCTCGGCCAAGCCCTCGGTAATAGGAAAGGAAACGCCGACACTGCCCATCAAGACCATCTTGCTCACCAGATCCGGACGGCGGTCAGCGATAGCCAGCGCCAATGCACCGCCCATGGAGTTGCCAATGAGACATACCGGCCCTAGACGCAGGGTGTCGATGAAGTTAATGACGTGGTTGACCCGGTCGTCATGAGTAAAGGCGCAGTCTGCCGGTTT
>Ga0308420_1000255_pt1 | contig 24659 bp, 15 predicted proteins | sample HotsprSampleMS55_FD_203802 | JGI IMG/M metagenome (GOLD analysis project Ga0308420, IMG submission 203802) | Hot spring phototrophic mat microbial communities from Mushroom Spring, Yellowstone National Park, Wyoming, United States - 20090730_MS55 ... | reverse complement strand
TCCTGAGGGTGCTCGAGGGATCAGGGGGTTCATGATCCCACAGGATCCTCGAAAACCCTGAATGATTCATGAAACACAAACACAAACAAAAAGAAACAAAAACAAAAAAACTTTAAAAAATTTTTTTTTCTTTGTGTTTTTTTGCATGTGTTTTGTGTTTCACGAGATCCTGAGGGTGCTCGAGGGATCAGGGGGTTCATGATCCCACAGGATCCTCGAAAACCCTGAATGATTCATGAAACACAAACACAAACAAAAAGAAACAAAAACAAAAAAACTTTAAAAAATTTTTTTCTTTGTGTTTTTTGCATGTGTTTGTGTTTTCATGGCACCTGAGAGTGCTCGAGGGATCAGGGGTTCATGACCCCCACGAGGTCTCGAAGTCCTGAATGGTTCATGAAACACAAACACAAACAAAAAAAACATCGGTGCGAAGCGCCGTGATGTCATGCAGCCCGAAGGACCGCATGACAATCATCGACCTTTGGTCGTAATGATTGGTCCCATCATCGTCTCTTGGACGTGATGATTGGGACAGGATGCCATCACGGCCTCTGGCCAATGATTGTTGAGCGCCTCAACATCACGACGCAAAGCGTCGATGTCGCTCCGCGACAGTCATCGGCGCTTCGCGCCGTGATGTTGCGAAGCATGTTACGAACCGCGTTGCTTCGCAACGCGGTTCGTAACAGGAGGCGCAAGGCGCCGACCGCCGACCAACAATCAAGAATTAAACTTTCTTTAAAGTTTTGTATCCCAAGAAGTAACATCTATTCGAACAATCAGGAGTCCAAATAAAACAGATATTTATAACTTTTAAAGTCCCCCGAAACCTTCAAAGAGCCCGAGAAATTGAAGAGATTGAAAGCTATTGAAAAACAAGAAATCAAAAACCTGTTGAAAAACAAGAAATCAAAAACCTGTTGAAAAACAAGAAATCAAAAACCTGTTGAAAAACGATTACATGTACAAAAAGAAAACAGGGTTTATGAATCATAGAATTCGACCTGAAGAGTCCAAAAACAAAATAAAGTTTTATTGAACTTCGCAGGTTCATAAACTCTGAGGGTCTAAAAACAAAATAAGGTTTTATGATTTTACGAAGTCACTCAGAGTTTATGAACCTGCGAAGTTCATAAAACTCTATAAGGTTTTGAAATCTGACAATAAACTTTCATGTTGTGATTCGTTAAAAAGACCTGTTATCAGATCTTTAACAAAAAGTACATATAAAAAAATTACTGTTTAAAAATGCAGCCCAGACACAAGAACAAGTTTAAGTTTGTCTTAGTCACCTCTGATTCATGTATGCATTGTTCTATTTTCAAACAGAATATCTTGACTAACTTACAGGATGCTATTGTACTCAAGTACAAAAACCAACTAGATTGGCTTCATATTAATATTCCTACTTTTGAGCTTCATGAGGAAAGAGGATATCCAAGAGGTCTGAGAAATCTTATAAACTGGTTTCCTATAATATTATTGATCCCCAACGATTTATGGGAAAGCGATGATCTTACAAAGGGTCTTGAAAGAATCAGAATCCTGAACGGACGAATAAGAAACGGAAAATCAGAGATCGAAAGAAAATACAACATGAATCTCGAAGACATTTTGAGATGGGTTAATGAGGAATTGAGGAACATAAGTACTTCTGATGATATGATGAGAAATGAAAATCTTAGATCAAGAGACTTTGAAGAAAAAAACTCTTACTGGCGACCAAAAAAACAGAGGTTTAGAGAAAGGAGGCTTATAAATTTCAACCTGTGAGAATGGAAATCTACAAATTCATAAATATCGATGATATACAGGATGATGAGGTTTCTTCTGACAATTGGAAAAAGATATGTCAGTATATATCAGGTTCATTACCTAGTGAAATACAGGAGATTATATACGTTTTGATCCTCTGTCGATATGAACAGGTTCCGTATAAAAATCCCTACAGAAAGAAAGATAAATGTGTTTTTATCACAACGGACCAGTTTGATATAGAACTGAAAAAGAAGATTTTAGGTTTCATAAAGTTTATGTTAGAAGATTAACCATAACAGATGTTTATGTTGTGTTTAAGAACAACATAAACATCAATTCAATAACAGACTTTACTATATGACCCATCTGAAATTATGGCAATCTGATTGTCTATCAGTGATTTCATTTTCTCAACGTGAGTTATCACGAGTATGAATTTGTATTTATCCTTGATATATTCAAGAAACTCGACGACTTTGTTGCAATTTTCATTATCTAAACAACCAAAACCTTCATCGATTATGAGAAAATCACCTGTTCTCGGGAACATACTAGTAAGACAAATTCTGAAAATCAATGAAACAACGAATTTTTGAAATCCACTCGCTATAGAGAGCGGAATAGATTTGTTGTTGTCGAGGATTCTTATTCTGTACTTATCATCAAGCTCTATCTTAAAATCACCTGCTGACAAAGTTAGACTGTTCACTTCTGTAATCAGGTCTTTTATTACACTTTTTATTGCAAGTTCAGGAAGCTGTTTTAGGACCTTTTTTCTGTAGAGCTCGAGAATTTGCAGTCTCTCTTTCAAGTCCTGTTTTTTGTTTGCTATCTGAGGAATTTCAGTGTTGTATATATCAGCTGATTTCTGAAACTTTGTCATTTGTTCTTGAGCTTTTGTAATCTGTGCTACCACCAGATCGAGTTGGTCTTGTAGCGAATTTATTTCAGAATTTAGCTGATTGATACTATACTGAAACCTTTTTGAAACCTCTTCGACTCTGATTTTGTGTTCCTGAATCTTTTGTTTCAGGAGGGCCATTTTCTTCAAATCTGATGGCTCAAGAAGCGAAATCCTTTTTTCATAGATATCCCTGATACATCTCGAGTATTTGAGAAACTCATTAATTGACAGAAACTCTTCATACCTGATCTTCGAAATTTTACTAAGATTCTCAGACAGATCGTTTTTCTGTTTTGTAAGTTTTTTGAGCTTCAGACATTGGTCTATTTTTGTTTCTATTTCAGGTTTCGTGTACTCGATTTTCAAGATTTTTTTGTTATTGATACATTGTTCACAGTGTGGATTGAATTCAAGACCATCTATGATGCGACCTTTTTTCTCAAGAAGTCCTTCGTATGAGTCTCCTGAAAGTTCATTCGATAGTTTTTCGATTTGTTGTGAAATTTTGTCTATCTGTTGTCTTATCTCAGCTTCGTTTTTGAGGAAGTTCAATAGATTTTGGTCTTTATTTAGTTCGATGGCTAAAGAAATTTTGTCTTTAAGTTTGTTAAGTTTTGAAAGAACTTCGATTGCTTTTTCATAATTACAGTCTTCGTCTTCATTAGTGTGGTAGCCTCTGATAAGTTTTATGATAGGCTCACAGAGTGCTTTGAATTTTTGGTACCTTGTTTCTTCTTGCATTGTGAAAGTTTTTAATTGTTCTTTTACCTGTTTGATTTCAGGTGTGTCTTCTTCTTGACTTGGGATGTTAGCCTTTAGTTTTTGAAGTTCCTGAGTCTTCTTCTGAAGGAATTCTGTTAAGTCTTGCTTTCTTGAGCTCTTGACAGTAAGTTCTGTTCTAAGAAGCTCAATTTTTTTCGTGATTTCTTGAAGTTCGTTTTTCAACTTTTGTTTCTGTTGTTTCAGTGTGAATATTCGCCTTTCTAGTTCTTCTGTCTGCTTTTCAATATCTTTTTCGATTTGTTTTATGTCGTCTTCTGTCATATGCGTCAGGTGTTGTATTGATTCTTTCAAGAATTTTTCGTCTTTCACAATGTCGAATCTTGTATCTTGCATCTGCATAGACGTGAGGAGGAAATCCTCACGAGAGCCTATTTTTTGTCTGATAATTTTGTATGTGTCTTTTACATCCTTTCCTGAAAGGTCTTCTATTGTATCATCAGGGTTCAATTTGTAAAACTTTACTCTTGACTTATTCCTTGTTGTAGAGCATATGATCTTGTATTTCTCTGTTTCTTTTTCGTCTTCTAAAGAGAACGTAATCGAAACAGAGGCCTTTTCTTCAGATTGATTAATAACATCAGAAATTGAAGACCCTTCTTCAACCCCCCTGAAGAGCCCATAAAGAAGTATTCTTAGAATACTCGATTTTCCTGTATTGTTTTTTCCCACAATACAACAGAGACCATTGAGCTTTTCGAAGTTTATATAATTGTGTTTCTTGTACTTGAAAAGGTTATCAAATTCGAGTTTCAGTAGGGTTAATTTCGAAAATGTTTGTTCCCCTGATTCTCTGAAAACTTGTGAATGCAACGAAATCACTTTTTCGATAGTTTTAGTATCATGGTCTCTGAGAATTTGTTGTATAAGTTCTGTTTCATTAAAAAAATTTTTGCGAAACTTTTTTCTTGGTATAAAAGGAATTAGTTTTACGTTTTTGAGTTTCGCTTCTTCAGAGAGACTTGAAGATTGTTGACTGTTAACAATGAGGTAAGTATTTTCATCTATATTTCTAAGTTTCTCTTTTGCCTCTTTCAGGGAAAGCTTTGAAATATCTTCTGTTTTTGGCTCGAACTTGTTTGGTATTTCAATAAACTGCTGTTTAACAGTGGACCCCTGTATTTTCCAGACGATGAAACCTTTTTTGGATGAACCATCAGCTAAAGTTCTTCTAAAAAGACACCCTGAGTAAGCGACTCTGTTCTCAATAACTACCTTGAAATCGTGATAGTCGCCAAGAATTGTAATTTTCGGAATCTCAAGTATTTTTTGACTTATTCTTGAGCTCTTTGAATAGTATTCATCAATTCCATCCACAGGGCCATGATAAAGAAAAACACACTGAGAAAGTTCAGACTCGTTTTCTACGAAAAAGTCTTCTATCTGTTTTTTATCACGGGGGTCATAAATCGAGAGATGAAAAAAATCTATTTGAGTTTTCTGATTCAATGGAACACTAAAAAATTCTGTTTTCTCTGAGTAGCGGACGTTATTGAAAAGTACCGTTTTGTCAGGGTTCAAAAGTATGGAAGACACAATTGAGGAGAAATTAGGATTGTTTATCGAAGCATCGTGATTTCCTGGAATAATAACAACAGGATAGTTTCTGATATTATGAAGAAACACCTTGAAAATTCTAATATCTTCTGAAGTCAGTGTGTCTTTATGATGAAAGATATCCCCTGCTATTACGATCACTGTAGAATTTGGATCGAACTCTGAGATTGAGGCGACAAAGTTCTCAAAAACATGTTCATAGACTTTTATTTTTTCAGCGCTTCTGATATCTATGTGAATGTCGGAGATGTGTATTATTTGAGCCATATTTTATATTGAATAAACACATGTATATTTTCGATCAGTTTCATTATTAGATTTTTGAAGTATAAGTTTTTTGGAAATTAAAACTTATACTTCTGTGTTCTTAGTAGGAAGTAAGATACTGATATTTTACCCTTTTGTATAACAATTCATTAGCTGAAAAACAAAAATTGTCTGCTGATGTGTACTATTGTAAAAGTTTCAGGAACATAATACACATCAGCAGACAAACTCTGCTGATTTTTAAAAATTACGAACACCCTGTAAACCCCACGAATCACGAACTTACTGCATCATGAACTTTTCGAAGTTCAGAGTGAAGTGATGGGAGTCATCGCGTCCTGTATAGAAAATAGAGTCACTGAAAAGGTCCTTTACCTCCAGTTCGTTATCCAGAACATTCTCGTAGTCATCGACTTCCAACTTCTTCACGACTCTTTTGTCCACGAAAAACGTTATCGAACTAGGGGTGATTATCGTATCATCGCTCACCATAAAGTGGAAATTACGAGTATCGAAGTTCTCATGTTCTCGTTTGTTAAAATAAACTTTAAGGCTATCCACGAGTGTTCCTTCTCCATCACAGAGTCTGACCACGACTTGAGGATCTTGAACAAAAAGATCCTCAATATAGTACAGATTCATTCTGATCGAGATGTCCTGAATTTTCTGGGTTCCGACAGAGTCAACCATCACGAGTTCTGCGAATCCAGCTTCTTTGTTTGTCACGTTCATTTTGCATCCGTCACCTAAGACGAACCTCATTCTTAACAGGGTTCCCACGAATACCTCAACTTCGGTATCTTTAACCAACTTGTGATTGAACTCCGCGAAATAAGTTCGTTCCACGAAGGAAGCAAACCTTTCTTCTTTGAACCACTCGAAGTTATCAGGGGTAATTGTGAAGATCGCCCTTCCGATACGTGGCATGCAAGGATAATTAATAGGACACAGAACGAAATTATTTGCGCGAAATTCTTTGATTACCACGTTCTTGAATTGCCAGTAATTTACCTCATTCACGAGCTCCATTTTTCTGTCCAAGAACCTGAAGAAGCAGCGTTTCTCCGAAGAGTAGAGGGAGACTGTTTCGATATCAAACTTTTCGTAGGGCGTCTGCATCATGAAGTTAATGAAGATGTCGACGTTCTTTCCGATTTGGTTGATAGTGTTAACGTCAATGCTCATCTTTTTACAACCGGGGATCTCTGTGAGATACAGGTTGGTCTCGAGTTTTTCGACATCCTCGTCTATGAACACTGAAACTCTGATTTCCAGAGTTTCGCAATTCTCGAAACTCTGTCTGAGTTCACTAATGTTCACATTGCGACCAGTGAATTTCGAGATGCTGAAATCTGCTCCGATTTTGTTTCTTTTTGTTTTCTTTTCATGTTTCTTTTGGATCTTTTCAGGCTCAAGGTCATCAGCCCTTCGTTTTTTGGAAGAGACTGGAGAATTAGGTGGGGCAAAAGTTTGACACTCAAATTCGGATGGTCCCGACAACATCTCAGAAGACGCAATCGAAACTACCGAAGATGGAGGTGTTTCCGATGATGCGTCGTCGTCGTAAGTGTTGTTGTTCAAATCTTCCATTTCGATGTCAGAAAGCGCGTCAGAGAATTGAGAGAAATCGAAATCCATTTGCGAGTGTGTTGATAGTTGGTGTGTACTGTATATATGAATTCAAAGATACAAAAAAAAATCAATTTTAAAAAGTCCCGCATTTGTCGACAGGATGCCTGAAACGATACTGAAAAATGGTATCATTGTTAGCGAAAGAGACGATAGAATTTATGAAAATTTTACATTAGACAACGGTTTAGAAGTGCTACTTGTAATAGATGAAACTCTAAAGAGATCAGCTGCTTGTCTCAATATAGAAGCAGGTTATTACTATGACGAAATTCCAGGAACTGCTCATCTTTTGGAACATTTACTCTTCATGGGAACAAAAACAGAACCTGATATTTCATTTGAGGAATATCTTAAATCATCACTAGGCGAAACAAACGCATTTACAGGTGCTGAAAGAACAATTTATTATTTTGAATGCGTCAATGAAGAATTCGAAAAAGTGCTGAAAAGATTTTCTGATTTTTTTTATGAACCCCTTCTCAGGTGTGAAGATATAGACTCTCAGATAGAGGTAATTGAAAAAGAGAAAATCCTCTCTGAGAAGGAGGATATCAGGAGAGTCATACAAATATTGAAAGAAAACATAAAAACGGAACACCCGTATAAGAAATTCTCAATAGGTTCTGAGAAAACCCTCTCGGGGGAACATTCAGTAAACATATATGCAAAGGTCACTCAATTTTTTGAAAAATACTATCTTGCGAATTTCATGAAACTTGTTGTTATTTCCAGAAAGAATATGAAAGACGCTGTTATCAAATATTTCAGTAGAATCAGGGGTTTGAAGAGTACAGAAAAAATACAACAGACGGGTTCTCAGACAAAACAAGAACAAAGGAGTTTTCAAACAGAGCAAGAACAAAGAAGTGGTCAGCAAGAACGAGAACAAAGAAGTGGTCAGCAAGAACGAGAACAAAGAAGTGGTCAGGAAGAGCGAGAACAAAGAAGTGGTCAAGCAGAACAAGAACAAAAAAGTCTTCAAACAGGGCAAGAACAAAAAAGTGTTCAAAAAGAAGAGATACAAAAGAACCCTCAGGAAGAGCAAAAGCAACAACCTGAGGTGTCAACGAAAAAACAGGTTTCGAAACAAACTAAAGAATCTCGAAAATCAGATGTTCTAAAACTTTCCAACAATGTTTTCACATTAGAGCCTTACAAGAGTACCCATAAGATCTTTCTTGCATGGCCCCTTCCTGAGACTATAAGTGATTTTTTAGAGAAACCCTTTCAATATATTGTTCGCATGCTAGTTGATACATCAGAGGGAACCCCTGCATTTTTACTAAGAAATTGGATCAAAGAAGTTCAAGACTTTAGTGTAGTTCAAAAGGATCTCACTATACTGATTTTGGGAATAACTCTAAATGACAGAAATGTAATGAAATACAAACGTGAAATAGTTGCGATATTTCTTGAGTATATAAGAATTATCAGACAAAGAGGAATTGGACTTAGATATTTCAATGAAATGAAAACTGTTAGTATGAAAGAGTTTTTCTTCAGAAGCAATGAGAAAACAGAAATCTTCGAGTATGCAAAAGAACTAGCAGAGAACATGCTTTTGTTCCCTAAAAAGTACTATGTTATAGGTCCTTACATATATGAAAAGTTCAATCGAGAAAAAATAAGAAGACTTTTCGATTACATAACACCTGAAGAAATGCAAATTTTTATCCTTTCTCAAGAAGAATTCAGGCAAAATACTGACAAAAAGAAAGTCGAAAAGTATTTTGAGATAGAGTACACCTCAGAAAGCGTAGAAGACTTCCTGATAGATGCTGAATATATAACAGGTGTCATAGACAATATAGACATTCTGAAAGACCTTGAGGTCCTTTCAAACCTTTCGGTACCAAAAGAAAACGAATTAATACCTGAAAGCTTCGAATTAAAACCAAGAGATACAGGTGAAACAATGCTCTATCCAGTCATTATAGAGAACAACGAATTTATCAGAGTTTGGTATAAACAAGACACAATATATCAACAACCGATTTCGTTTCATTTTATTGAATTCTCAAGTCCTATTTTAACAGAAAATCCTTTGTCGAATATCACAGGTAGAATTTTTGTTGAACTAGTCAGAGACCTTCTGAAAGGGCTTATATACAAGAGCAATCTTGCAGGTGTTTATGTTGCCATCGAATTTGTTTCAAACACGATAGAAATACACGTCTCAGGATTTAGTGACAAACAGCATTACATAATAGACCTGATATTGTACAAAATCTCGAGGTTAAAAAAGTTTAAAGACGAATGGACACTGGAAAGAGTAAAAAACACACTCAAAACAGAGTATTTTTCTTCATTACTTCAACCATATGAACAGGGACTCGCAAGTGTTAGTTTAGTAGTCGAGGGCTATAATAATCCTTCCACAGATCAGGAACTACGAATAATAGATAGTATTCAAGTAAACGATGTAAAATGTTTCGTTTCAAGGTTTCTGAATACTTCAACAATAGAACTTTTTGCAAATGGAAATGTAACAAGGGAAGAGACCCTGAAACTATCAGAAATCATCAAGAAAAATATCAAACCCCGTTACATCAAAATTCCACATCAGGTAAGAATAGTAAAAATACCGCAATTCAGACAGTTACAGAAGAAACTCGTATTTGAAATAAAAAACGAGACAACTGATTCTGAGTTTGCAGTTGTGAATTATTACCAGTTGGGACTCAAAACAATAGAAAACTCTGCATTAATTGATATCATAGAAGGTAGGATAACTCTGAATTTATTTCATGAGCTTAGGATAAGCGAAACAAAAAGTTATTTCACATTATCATCGCATATAGACAATGCAAGTGTTTTAGGTTTTGTTATTGCAGTACAGACAAATGATAAGAACCCCAAAGATATCGAAAATCAAATCGGGTCTATTTTAGAAAGAACCCTGAGAGAATTTGAAACTATGGACTCAGGCACTCTGAAAGGGTTTCTCGAGATTCTAGCAAATGAGAAAATAGGGATAGAAAAAGATCTTTATACAGATTCACAAAGACTTTGGAACCAAATTAGATTCCCATACTATCATGAGTTTGAGAAACCTCAAAAGAAGGCTGACATAATAAGAAATATGGATCGAAAGAGAATTACAGATTTTATCAGAGCCAATTTCATCGAAGGTACTAGAAGACTTCTGACCATTAGAGTTCTGAACAAAAACCAGAAAGAGTCAGAATCGCCAAACGAAATACAAATAAAAGACCTGAGATTGTTCAAAAATTCACAGGAAAGTCATTTTATGTTCTATTAGCCAAAAATGAGTGATTATTTATTAACCAAGAAAAAAAAATTACGAAAAAAAAATTTTTTGATTTTCGAAACAGACCTGATTTCGAGACACTAATGCAAAACTGCCTTGTCTGGGGGTTTATTAATCAGAAGAACGTTTGTGATAGCCCTCGATGAGCTAAAAGTTTGAAAAAGTTTTTATAGTATCATATATCATTCTTGTGATATATGATACAGGATAATAATGAAAAAATTTTTCAGAGTTTGATTTTTCATACAAAATGAATCTGTTACAATTACCCTTAGAAATCATCAGCTATATTTTTCATCTTATCGATGATCGCAAATCTCAGAGAAACTTTCTATCTATGTGTAAGTTTATTAATCAAATAACCCCTGAAACTCGGTATTTCAACCTGAGGAACAGGTTTATCTTAGAAAGGAGACCTGATATTTTGGTCTCTAACATTTCAAGAATAACCGTCCTTTTGTTAGATGTTTCACTTCTAACAGATCCAAATCTATTTCGTCACTTTCACTCAGGGTTTTCTTTTAAATTGTTCACTAATCTTCAGGAAATAACACTTAACAATAGCTCATTAGAAACACTTGTTTGGCATGTAGATATAAGCTCTATGAGACTGAAGAGGCTTCATATCATATCAAAAGGACCCTGTCTTCTAGTAAAATGGCTTAATATCACAGATTCAAAAATTAAACAGGTGATGTTACAAAACGTTTTCTGTCAGGCTCTTCTAAAAAACACTCATATGAAAACACTGAAGCTCGTAGATTCAGTGATGTGCTCATTAAATGAAATTAAGGAGCCCCTTCTGTTTGTTAGATCTTTAGAAATCAGAAGTTCTGATAAAATCTTTCAGGACAAAACCCAATTCACAGTAACTAATTACAAGATTTCGAATACAAATGTTGAGTTAATGTTCAAAAGATCAGAAGAGTATAAGACAATATCAAATATTATACCAATGTTAACTTTTTTGAAAATATGCAGTCCAAGCACACTCGAATATGTGCATTTTGAGGGTTATGTAAACAGGAGAGAGGCCCAAATAGATATAAAGGATTTTGAGAAACTCATGACCATGAAACTTTCTCTGTCAGTATATGACAGAAATAAAGAATCAAGAACATTCTTTTTCATAAGATTAATAGGAGACAATACGAATGAGATGTTAGTATTCTACTAAAAGTAATTTTTTATGATACGAACTTATGTATCATAAAAAATACTCCTGATATTTACAACGAACATAGCCAAGTGAAATATGAAAAAATATTTCATAAAGTATACTCTTGAAAACTTCACAGATAGAAGAATAGAAGACTCGATGTTTCAGAAGATAGTAGACAAATTAGACTCTGAGTTTCTGAAAGAAAAAGAATTTTCGCAGTTGATATATGACGTGATAGTCAATAAGAAGGACATTAAGGCTTTTGAAGACTTCGTGGAGTTTGATAAGATAAAAAAACTCTGTAAATATAACGGTCTTTTGAAAGACTTCTCAGATGAAAATATCACTGTGACATGTTCGTTCTTTCCATATTACAAAGTCAGAGACTATATAGTCGAAATTATGAAAACCTACTCTGATGTTCCAAAACGAACAATCATAAAAAAATCTTTTATCAATAGATTTTTTTTGGTTTTAAATTATACCCTGTTACTTGTGTTCTTCTTGGAGAAAACAGGGGGTGTTTAAAGAAGAAATAGACACCTAATATGTGTTCTTTTCAGGGGTGGATCTTTAAAATTCGGAAATTTTCAAAAAAACAAAATTTTACTTACAGACAAAAAATTTTTTACAATTCAAAAAATTTTTTGTCTGTAAGTAAAATTTTTTATTTCTTCGGGCTCTTAATTTTCCAGAATCTCGGAGACCTGAGAAAATATTTTTTAAATCTTTTACAGGGTTTTTCAAACGTCTGGTTAGAGTTCGATCACTTAAGAGAGTTCGATAGTCTCAGGGTCTCGAACTTCTCAGGGTCTTGAGCTTCTCAGAGCCCTGAGATTCTCATGGTCCGAGATTCTCATAGTCCTGAGCCTCTCAGAGGCCCGAGATTCTCATGGTCCGAGATTCTCATGGTAGATTCTCATGGTCCTGAGATTCTCATGGTCCTGAGCTTCTCAGAGGCTCGAGATTCTCAGAGGCCTGAGATTCTCATAGTCCTGAGCTTCTCAGAGGTCCGAGCTTCCCAAGGAGCCGGGCTTCTCAGAGGTTTGAGCTTCTCAGGGTCTTGAGATTCTCAGGGTCTTGAGATTCTCAGAGGTTCGAGATTCTCATGGGCCCAAGCTTCTCATAGTCCTGAGCTTCTCAGAGGCCCGAGCTTCTCGGGGGTCCGGGATTCTCAGAGTCTTGAGCTTCTCAGGGTCTTGAGCTTCTCGGGGTCTTGAGCTTATCATGGACCCGAGATTCTCATTGGTTCGAGCTTCTCAGAGGCCTGAGATTCTCATAGTACTGAGCTTCTCAGAGGTCAGAGACTCTCATAGTCCTGAGCTTCTCAGAGGCCCGAGATCCAGGGGTTCGAGCTTCTCAGAGGATCGAGATTCTCATAGTCCTGAGCTTCTCAGAGCTCTGAGCTTCTCAGAGGCCCGAGACTCTCATAGTCCTGAGCTTCTCAGAGGTCCGAGCTTCTCAGAGGTCAGAGACTGTCATAGTCCTGAGCTTCTCAGAGGCCAGAGACTCTCATAGTCCTGAGCTTCTCAGAGCTCTGAGCTTCTCAGAGGTCCGAGCTTCTCAGAGGCCCGAGATCCAGGGGTTCGAGCTTCTCAGAGGATCGAGATTCTCATGGTCCTGAGCTTCTCAGAGGTTCGAGCTTCTCAGAGACTCGAGATCTCATAGTCCTGAGCTTCTCAGAGGCCCGAGCTTCTCAGAGGTCCAAGATTCTCAGGGGTCTTGATGTTATTTATGGTTGCCTAACTGTGTTGTTTTTCTAATATCTTAAACCCCCCTGAAAAACTCATTATAAAAAATGAAAAAAATAAATTTTTGGTACTCTTTTGAAAAATGACACATTTTCCACCAGAAGTACTCGGGAAAATCACGGAGCTTATTAAGGATAAAAAAACTCTGTATAACTTCTTATCCATATGTGAATATTTCAGTAATATAATTCCAAGAGTAAATTTTTTCCATTTTCACAGACTATGTCCGAAAACAAAGCAACTATCAGTGTTTGAATCCAATAAAAATGTTATCGAGAAACTGACAGTAAATTTGACCAATTTCAAAGAGATCTCGAAATATCTCACAGGTCTTGAAAATATCAAAACCATTGAATTCGTAAACAGAAGACTAGTAATAGGGGACAAAGAAGAAGAGCTCTATATAGACCTTAGAAAAATAACCAATAAGAAGTGTATCGAAGAAGTATTTTTCGTGAACAATATCTCCTTAAACTTTCCACATATACAAAACAAAAACATAAAACTAGATATCAGGGGAAAAAATATAAAAGTGCTCTTTATTAATAATTCTTTTGATTTTCGCCTGTTAATAGATGACGATACTATTGTAGAAACTCTGACAGTTTTTGGAAGCTCAGAAATAGATATCGTAAGTTCGCATGATAAAAAACAACGTTTGAAAGTCCGTTCTTTCAAACATTATGAACCTAATCTTCCTCGTAGACCGCGTTGTATGGAAAAAAAGCATTTTGGAAAGGGTGAGATATCTTACTATCTCCTGAAAGATAGACTTAAAAATACATATCAAGATGATTATATCTTAGTGGATAAAACAAGCTTTTTAACATTACACTCAGAGGTTTCAAAAATCAACACAATGCAATTTATTGAACCTGAGTTTCTGGAGAAAATCTACTTTGAGGGTGCTTTAGTGGATAGCAATACTTTAATTAATTTACGAGAGTACAGAAACATTAAAACAGTAAAAATGGAACTTTGTTGTATAATGGATATAACAGAGACTGAAAGGAAACTCTATTGCGATAATGATTACGTCGATAGAGAAAGGAACTTTTTTTTAATGCTCCTCTTCCCAGAGAATGAGTTATATACATTCGAGTTATAAAGTTTAAAAGTATATTATAGTTACTTCTGTTAGTATCGACCTGACAGAAGTAACAGACAAAAGAACATATTTTCTATGTAGATTATAAAAACGGATTTAACGTAATGGGCTTTCACTTTGAGTATTTTACAGAGACTGTTGCTACTTACTCAAAAGATATCCCACTTACTGTTAGTGCAGGGAATCTTCTTATACAGGGAAAAACACAAAAATCAGAGATCCCCACTATTGATGGGTTTTCTACACTCTCAGAGTATGTGAACTTTTTTTCTAGTTTGAAGAATGTTCAGAGTTTAAATCTAACAACAATTTTAAGTCTGCAAGGTTCTGCTGCTATGATTTATACTGGTATTGTACCAAACTCAGAATTCATAGATAATCAACTACAATATACTTTTTTTTATTACAATCATGATAACGTGTTTTTTAACGGAACTCAGAATCCCAAGTGTTTTGATATCGATGTATACGATCAATACACTGTTATTTCAAATATTACATATTATCTTGAATCTGTTCAGGGTTTTTTAAGTCTTCCTCCATATACAGATGCTACACAAATAAAAAACGCAATCTCTGGTGAACCTATGGTCTTTTCTTATGATTACTATCTTGACGTAAATTATAAAAGAGGAACAAACAAGATTCTTTTGGTAGGTTCTACAAACTGTAAAGGTCAAACTTACACGACGGATCTTAAATTTTCAGTACATTTTGTTCTCTCAGGAGACTTCGACTGTGATGATCAAAGTATCGATACCAAACTCTGTCAAATTGTGGCAGCCTGTAATGATGAGAACAATAACAATAAAGAAAACTGTAGTAAATACTTCGATACGTACATGCGTCGGTGCCAGAATGATCTATCAAGTGACTTCTGTTATAACTTTGTTCAGAACTTTTACAAAGTTGAGGGACCTCAATCGCAGATGGACAACCTGATAGCTCAGTATTGTTCTAGTAAAAACGCATCTCAAATATTTTCGAAGGGTCAACAGAATCAGAGAGACTTCATGTTATGTGGCTGTCATATGAATGATACCTTTTATGAAAACTTTCACAAATCTATAAAACAATACACAGAAGATAAAGGATACAAAATAGATGAATCCCTGTTTGGACAAAAAGAGATCTGTCTATTTCCTCCATGTACGTTAGCATCACATACTTTTCCAGCACAAGGAATCGGAAAGTGTAATAATGATACATGTTTTGATATTATTTCATACGAAAATGACGGAAATGTGAAAGATGGAGAGAATATCACAATAAAACAGTATTCTGGCTGTTTTGAAAAACAGAGTGATGCAAAACCCAAACCATTTCTAGGTTTAGGTTTTCAGACACGACAAGGTTTAATGCTTTCAGATGTTTTCTTACTTATCATCATTGTTATCATTACAGTAGTTTTTGTTTGTATCCTGAGATTTTATCGTCGGGGTTCTAGCAAAGGGTTCAGGATTTTCAAATAGTCTCAAAAAGAAAAAATTTGAGACTCTTAACAAAAAGTATACAAATGCGGAACAATAGAGAAGACTCAGAGAATCAAACCTATCTAGAAGCAGGTCTTGTCAAAAAAGCAAAAAAGAAGACGTCTCTGGAAAAGGAGCTTTTGACCTCTGAGAAGCCTAAACTTTCAAAACCAGATGTTTTTATTCTCAGGTCAAATCATTTCAAGAACAATGAAAGACTTCCAAAAAGTTATTTTTGTGACAAGATTGTACCCAACTATCCCTCACTGATTTGGGAAGGAAGAGTTGTAAATACAAAAAGTTTTGCAATTGCTTTCTATGGCATCGATGAATTTAGTGATGAACCATACGTTTATTTTATTCTCTATAACATTCCAAAAACTGTTTTTAGACTCGATACTTTTAATTTCCAAGAAGTCGGGAGATTTGGACTAAACTCAGATGGTTTGACAAACTATATTGTTCCATGTGAAGGAAAGAGTAAGTATGTGTTCTCACTTTGCGCATTAACAGTTGAAAATCTACTCACTGTGTCAAAAAAAGAAGAAATAGATTTCAAAGAATTCAACAGGATTTGTTCTCTCTATAATACTCATACTTCGATTCTGATTGCGAAGGGTTGAAACCAAAAAATGAAATTTGGAGACTTAAAATAACATCACAGGACCGAAAAAATTTATTTTAAGTCTCCGAATTTCTAAAAAAGCTTCTTGGTATTAGCTATGAACTGGATAGAAAAAAGCAGTTTTTGGATTTTACAAGTACAACAAAGATCTCAAGAGTGGCAAAAAGCAAGATATGGACGATGTACTTCTTCATTGTTCTCAGCATGTATAGGTGAGAGTCGTTATACAACACCTGATGAGGCATTAAAACAAATAAAACAGGAAATCAAAGTTGAAATCACACCTGCTATGCAGCGGGGTATTGACCTCGAACCAGAAGCAAGATCAATATATGAAGAAACAACAGGAAGAAAAGTTTATGAAATAGGACTAGCTGTTCCTAAATGGAACCTGAATTTAGCAGCATCCACAGATGGTTTAGTAGGCGAAGATGGAATAATAGAAATAAAATGCCCTACAAGATATTACAGTAACCTAGAATTACTCAGGACCAGCAAAAATTTCAGGGATTTGATAGACCCTTCACATTATCTGCAAATGCAAGGAGGTATGGCTATTCTGAAAAGACAATGGTGTCATTATATAGTCTATTATAAGGAATATAATAAAATTTTTATTATTAAAGTTCCTTTCGACGAAGAGTATTGGAATGAGAAGTACAAGAAGCTAAAACAGTTTATCGAATCCAGTGGCCTGAATAAACTACAGGTTCTCTTACCTGATAGTGCTTAAAATTTTTCAGTAGTATATATCGTTAGAAGCACCTGAATTAACGGGTATAAAGAACAAAATTGTTTTTTTTAAAAAAAAATCATTGAAAGAAAAACTCTTTAAAGCTTTACAGTTTGACATTTTTAGTCAGGATTCTTTTTAGAAAACGATGTCATATTCATATTCTGAGGCTGTTTCTCGTAATTTAAACTCTGACACAAAATCAGAAACAAGATCTCAGAAGAGCGGAAAGGAAAAAGAGTCAAAAGAACAAAAAGAGCCAAAAGAACAAAAAGAGCCAAAACAACAGAAAGACTCTGAAGAACGAAGAGTCTCAGAAGAACAAAAAGTCTCAGAAGAGCAAAAAGAGTCAGAAGAGCAAAAAGACTCAGAAGAACGAAAAAAGTCAAAAGAACGAAAGTCAAAAGAACGAAAGTCAAAAGAACAAAAAGAGTCAAAAGAACGAAAACAGTCAAAAAACGAGACAACAGAAACAGAAGGTATCAAAACCAACCTGAGAGACCAGAATTCAGAAACCATTCAACAAAATAATAACGAAGTTCAACAAGAAAACGAAGATGAAGAAGGTTATTCTTTAGGGCATTCAACTTCCAACTCTGAGTTTGGAGAAAACGGAAATGCCGTGAAAACAGTTCTAAACGAGAATTTGTTTTATTTCAAATCACAGGCCAGTCAAGAGGATCTTTATTCTATGCTCTCCTGTTATACTCAGAACCCTGAATCCGATATTGGTATCATAAAACCACTTAGACAGAAAAATAACTTCATGAGACACTCTCAAGGAACCCTGGTGCTCATGAAAAAAGAAATCTATGATTTAAATATAAATAATGAAGATTTCACAAAAACATTTCGTAATATCGTACCTTACAAATACAATACTAAAATAGAAGAACAATATGGAGGAAATAAAAAGTTGTTCCTTAAGCTACCAAATGGGATACCGAACTATGTATGTGGAGAAAAAATAAAAGAGCTGATTAGCATATTCGAACGTTTCGGTTTACTAGAGAAAAACTCAGCAACGCTGTCTATCGCAGCAAGCAATAGAGTCAGTGAAAGATTTGAAAAAACAAAGTTCGGTTCTATTCAATTCTCAGTTAATACACCATTTAGTAGTATAGAGTGCTTTAGAGTACTTCTTAACATGTTAGACGTAGAATACAAAGCTAAAAATACACTAGGAATGATTCTCTGTAAGTACGATGAAGGAAAAAAGAACAAGAATGTAACGAACAAAAGAAAAATGAAAAAATAAATCGATAACAAAATGATATGTCTGAACCATGAAGACATATCATTTATTAATTCATCCTCAGGTAGCTCAGGGTGATCAATATAGTGTTCATTCTCGAAATTTTTTCTTCAATTGTTATTTCATCGTTTGAAAGTATTCCTGATATTTCCTTTAGAAAGCCTATAATGACTTTTTTGAATTCATTGCTTTTATTGTCAAAGTTGTTCAGGAAGAAATAGACAAAAAAACCCCTAAAAATATATAACAGCTGTATCTCTTTTTCGGTGATGTTTTCTTTGACTAACAGGACTTCTATATGATCAAGAATCGATATTTTCAGGTCTTTTATTGTATCTATTCTGCCATTTTTTAGTCTATCTCTTATCTGTGTTAGAATTTCTACAGTGGTCCTGTTACTTACAGCTAAATTTTGTTGTATATCTTCCAAAAACTCAGAAAGTTTTTCTAAAAACTTCATATGTATTGTTTCATCTTCTGTATTGTTTCTATAACTTATTGGATTAACAACGTTTAAAACATTGAATGGAAAAGGTAACGTGAGGGTGTTAAAAGGCTGATTGCTTTTTTGGGGTTCATTGTTTGTCTGAAAAGGTCCAAATTGAGGTATTTTGAATAAACCCTGTGTATTCTGGACCTGACCTAGCGGGGGATGAAAGAATGGAAACATTTTAAATTGACGAGTTTTTATTAAAATTTTAGTTATAAAAATTTATCACAAACTTTTGTGCAAATGGAAACAAGGGTATTATTGACCCCTGTGAAGCCTTTGGATTATACAAAGCTCAAGAACTCAACAGGACTCGAGATTTCGGTAGAGCCTGAGAATTCAACAGGGCTCAAGACTTCGATAGAGCCCAATTCAACAGAACTCAAAAGTTCGATAGAGCCCGAGAATTCAACAGGGTTCGAGAGCTCGATAGAGCCCGAGAATTCAACAGAACTCAAGAGTTTGACACAGCTCGAGACTTCGACAGAACTTAAGAGTTCGATAAAATCTCAGGATTCGATAAAACCAAATTCTACAAGTATCTCGAATTCTGAAAAGCTTTCTGATACTGAAAGATTTTGCCTGTTTCCCATAAGATATGAGGAAGTATGGAAAATGTATAAAAAACAATTAGCAAGTTTTTGGACATCTGATGAAATCGATTTATCAAGAGACAAAACAGATTGGCAAAGAATATCAGATGAAGAGCGTTTTTTTATTTCAAGAATCTTGGCATTTTTTGTCTCTGCGGATGGAATAGTAGGTGAAAATCTTGCAACAATGTTTTTCTCAGATACACGAATTCCTGAGATCAGGTGCTTTTATGGTTTTCAACTCGCAATGGAAAACATTCATGCAGAGACATATTCACTCCTGTTGGATACTCTAATTACAGATGAGTCAGAGAAACTTTTGTTACTTAATTCAATTCAGTCAATTGATCCTATCCGCAAAAAAGCTAATTGGACCCTGAAATGGATTGACAATAATTCGAGTTTTATTGAAAGACTAATCGCTTTTGCTATAGTAGAAGGAGTGTTTTTTTCAGGGTCATTTTGTTCTATCTTTTGGTTCAAAAAAAGAGGTCTTTTTCCTGGTCTATCATTTAGCAACGAACTAATAAGCAGAGATGAATCACTACACTGCGAATTTGCATGTCTCCTGTATAAGCTAATAAGTACAAATGAAATAGATGTCAAAAAAATCAGAGGGATCAAAAACAATACCATACCGAAACAAACTGTAGACCAGATAATCACAGAGGCTGTTGAAATAGAAAAAGAGTTCATTGATTACATTTTACCAAAACAGATATTGGACATCAATGCAAAACTTATGAAGCAATACATAGAATTTGTAGCTGATAGACTTCTGTTAAATTTAGGCTTTCAGAAAATTTTTTATTCAGAGAACCCCTTTCAATGGATGGAGATGATTTCTCTTGAAGGAAAGACAAATTTCTTTGAAAGAAGAGTGTCAGAGTATCAAAAATCTTTAGACAAGCTTGAGGCCTCTGATTCGGTGTTTGATATCAATGTGCTCTGAAAAGTTTTGTAAGTCATGATAAGGCAATGACTTACAAAACAGTTTTTGACAAAAATTTAACTTTCAGGTTTATTTGAAACAATAGTTGTGTTTTCGAATGATGAGTTTTTAAACTTCAATCTTTTTGGAGAAATTACAGGAGAAAGCATACAACAAAGTCCATAGATCTAATGAGATATTTAGAATACACCCTGATATTTCTCGAATTACAGATGTAAATACAGGTCTTTGTCTATGATGAATGGTGGGGGGTATCAACGGCCCTTCGGGCCGCATGATCATCGGCGCTTTGCGTCGTGATGATTGGATCCATCACTATGCAAAGCACCGATGTTTCTTTGTCTTTTTTTGAATGCGTCTGTAATTCATGAATCATTCAGGAGTTCTTGAGGACATCGCGGTGTTATAAACCCCTGTTTCCCTCGAGTACTCTCAGGAGTATGTGAATTACCAAACACACGAAAAAGACAAAAAACATCATATCATGATTTTTGTTATATGACCCTTCGGGTCATATAACAAATTTTGTATTGAGATTCTAATTTATTTCTAGCCTGTTGAAAAACCAAAAAATGAAGAAGGAATATGTAGTTCAAAAGAGCATCCTACCTGTGATTTATCAACTCCTCTTTGATTGGAATGTACGAATGCGAATGAATAAAAAAACATGAATTGTTCAATTACTCTAAATCAAAACTTTGAATGCTTTCCCTTCTCTATCACAGAGAGGACATTGAGTTAAATCAGAAGCGCATTCCTCACACACGCATATGTGTCCACATGGAAATATATGCGTTTTAGAGTTCTCTTTACAAGTTACGCATATTTTATCTTCTTCACTTTTTTCAGTGTGTACTTCTATTAGTTTCGCTTCCTTCAATTTGCGTGTTTCTTTGAGAAGTGATTCAAACTTCTCTTCCATTGTTTCCAACTCATCCAATGAAAGTGAAGTGTTAATTACGAAATTTCTTTTCTCTTCGAACAGTTTGCTGTTTTCTTCATGTAAGTTTATGATTTGTTGGTTTAAGGTCTTATTTTGATCAATCAAGTTCTTGCTTTGTTCAGATAAGTTCTTGATTTGTTCGAGTAAATTCTTCTTCTCTTCAATAAATTTCATCCCTTCTTCAGATAACTTTTTGGTTTGTTGAAGTAAAGTTTGTGTTTCTTCAAAGAGTTTTGCTCTCTCTTCAGATAAGTTTTTGTTCCTTTCAGATAAGATCTTGATTCGTTCGAGTAAAATATTAATCTCTTCTGAAAATTTTTTACTTTCCTCACGTAATCTTTTGTTTTCTTCAGATAAGTTTTTGCTCTGTTTAACGAAAGTTCTTTTCTCTTCTTCGAGTTGATTGATTTTCTGTTCGAACTTTTTTTCGAGTTCTGTTTTCATTTGTTTGAGTTCTGTTTCGGTTCGTCTGAGAAGTAACTTGCGTTTTTCCGCTATTTGTTGGATTCTTGGAAGTAGTAACCTGCATATTTGGTTCTCAATTTCTGGATGTGTACACATATCCACTTTAAGATTAAGTTCTGTGAGAGTTGTGTTTATTTTCAGTGCTTCTGAAAGTGACAAAGCTTCTGTTCCTATCTCGTTATATGTAAGATCGAGAGATATGAGAGTTGTGTTTTTTTTCAATGCTTCTGAAAGTGATTGAGCTCCCTTTGATCCTATCTCATTACCTCTAAGATTAAGTTCTATGAGAGTTGTGTTTATTTTCAGTGCTTCTGAAAGTGATTGAGCTCCTTCTGAACCTATCCCGTTATATTTAAGATTGAGAGACGTGAGAGTTGTGTTTGTTTTCAGTGCTTCTGAAAGTGATTGAGCCCCTTCTGATTCTATTCCATTATTTCTAAGATCAAGTTCTGTGAGAGTTGTGTTTATTTTCAGTCCCTCTGAAAGTGATTGAGCTCCTTCTGGTCCTATCTCATTAACTCCAAGTTTGAGAGATGTGAGAGTTGTGTTTATTTTCAATGCTCCTGAAAGTAATTGAGCTCCCTTTGATCCTATCTCATTACCTCTAAGATTAAGTTCTGTGAGAGTTGTGTTTATTTTCAATGCTTCTGAAAGTGATTGAGCTCCCTTTAATCCTATCTCATTACCTCTAAGATTAAGTTCTATGAGAGTTGTGTTTATTTTCAGTGCTTCTGAAAGTGATTGAGCTCCTTCTGAACCTATCCCGTTATATCTAAGATTGAGAGATGTGAGAGTTGTGTTTGTTTTTAGTGCTTCTGAAAGTGATTGAGCTCCCTTTGATCCTATCTCATTACCTCCAAGATTAAGTTCTGTGAGAGTTGGATCGTTGCGATTGAGACGTTTAATTGCATCGTTCAGTTTCGAGTTCATGTTGATATGTTTTCAATAGCGTGTATTTCAAATGAAAAAAACAGGTATATATGATGAGAAAGAGAAGCGCGATACGTGAAGTGAATAGGTGTAACAGTCAATTTTTTTTTAATTTTTTTTTCGTTTTTTTTCATTTGTGTTTGCAAATTACAGGTATCAAATAAGGTTTTCAAGAACCCTGTAGATTCATGAGATCTTGATTACTGTCTTGAAATATCACAGTACGAAGCACTGATGTTTTTGTTTTTTTGACTGTCGTGCGACCCGAAGGGGGGGTGAAACAGTCATCGCGCGAAGCGCTGATGATGTCGAACACCCCCCGAAGGGGTGCGAAACAATCATCGGCGCTTTGCGCCGTGATGTTGTGCAGCCCGAAGGGCTGCACAACAATCATCAGCCCTTCGGGCCGGGACGTAGCTTCGCTACGATCATCGACGCGGAGCGTCGTGATGTTGCGAAGCAACAGTCACGGCGCTTCGCGCTGATGTTTGTGTTTGAGTTTCATGAATCAACCATTCAAGGGTTCTTGAGGACCTCGCGGGGTATGAACCCCTGTTTCCCTCGAGCACCTTTCAGGGGGGTATTATATCATGAACACAAATGAAAAAGACAAAAAAGAAAGAAAAAAATTTTTAAAAAATTTTTTCGTTTTTTTGTTTTTCTTTTCGTTTGTGTTTATGATTCGAGAACCATTCAGGAGTTCTTGAGGACCTCACAGGGGTCATAAACCCCTGTTTCCCTCAAGCATCCTCAGGTGCCATGATCACAAACATAAATGAAAAAGACAAAAATATTGTATTGTGTGTTATATGACCCTTCGGATCATATAACAATTAAAATATTGAGATTGTAATTTATTTTTAACCTGTTGAAAAACCAGAAAAATGAAGAAGGAATATATAACTCGAAAGAGCATTTTCTACCTGTGATTCGTCAACTTCTCTTTGATTGGAATGAAGCAGTGATTGAATGAAAAAGATGAATAGTTTATTCGCTCTCTAAATGAAAACTCTGAATGCTTTCCCTTGTTTGCGACAGAGAGGGCATTGAGTTAAATCAGAAGCACATTCCTCACACACGCACATATGACCACACGAAAACGCATGTGTTTTAGAATTGTCTTTGCAAACTACACATACTTTATCTTCTTTACTTTTTTCAGTATGTACTTCTATTAGTTTCGCTTCCTTCAACTTGCGTGTGTTTTTGAGAAGTGATTCAAGCTTCTCTTCTATTCTTTCCAACTCATTCAATGAAAGTGAAGCATCCATTGTGAAGATTCTCTTCTCTTCGAGCAATTTGTTTTCTTCATGTAATTTTACAATTTGTTGATTTAAGTTCTTATTTTGATCAGACAAGTTCTTGCTTTGTTCAGATAAGTTCTTGATTTGTTCGAGTAAATTCTTCTTCTCTTCAACAAATTTTATCTTTTCTTCAGATAACGTTTTGTTTTGTTGACGTAAACTTCGTGTTTCTTCATATAATTTTTTATTCTCTTCAGATAAATTTTTGATTTGTCCAAGTAAATTCTTATTCTCTTCTGAAATTTTTCTACTTTCCTCGTGCAATTTTTTGTTTTCTTCAGACAAGTTTTTGTTGTGATTAACGGATGTTCTGTCTTCTTCGTTTTGATTGATTTTCTGTTCGAACTCTTTTTCGAGTTCTGTTTTCATCTGCTTGAGTTTCGTTGTGACATTTGTGAATTCTGTTTTCATCTGTTTGAGTTCTGTTTTGATTCTCCTGAAAAGTAATTGTTTTTTCGCTATTTGTTGGTTTCTTTGAAGTAAGTTGTTTATTTGTTTCTCGATTTCTGATCCTATCTTATTATACCCAAGATTAAGTTCTGTGAGAGTTATGTTTGTTTCCAATGCCTCTGAAAGTGATTGAGCTCCTTTTGAACCTATCTCATTACCTCGAAGATTAAGTTTTGTGAGAGTCGTGTTTGTTTTCAATGCCTCTGAAAGTGATTGAGCTCCTTCTGATCCTATCTTATTATTCCAAAGATCAA
>Ga0308420_1000250_pt1 | contig 24748 bp, 24 predicted proteins | sample HotsprSampleMS55_FD_203802 | JGI IMG/M metagenome (GOLD analysis project Ga0308420, IMG submission 203802) | Hot spring phototrophic mat microbial communities from Mushroom Spring, Yellowstone National Park, Wyoming, United States - 20090730_MS55 ... | reverse complement strand
GTGCTAGCGGAGCGAAGCGGGCTAGACGTAGAGGTTGAGCACCGCGTCGAGCGGGCTGTGGTCGAGCGCGTGCGTCGCGCGTTCGCGCACCGCAGGCTTCGCGCGGTAGGCGACCGAGACGCCGGCGACCGCCATCATCGGGATGTCGTTCGCGCCGTCGCCCACCGCGAGCGCCTGGTGCGCGCCGATGCCCATCGCGGCGATTTCGGCGGCGAGCCGCGCGGCCTTCGAATCGCCGTTCACGATCTCGCCGAGGATCCGCCCGGTGAGACGGCCCCGCACGATCTCGAGCCGGTTCGAATGCACCGCGTCCAGCCCCAGCCTCGCCTTCAGCCACTCGGTAAAGAAGGAGAATCCGCCCGAGACGAGGAGCGTACGGATGCCGAGGGTGCGGCAGCGCGAGACGAGGCGCTCGGCGCCGGGGGAGAGGTGCATGCGCGCCTCGCAGATGTGCTCCAGGTGCGCTTCCTCCAGTCCGGCGAGCAGCGCCACGCGCTCGCGCAGCGCCTGCGCGTAGTCCATCTCGCCGCGCATCGCGCGCGCGGTGACCTCCGCGATGCGCTCGCGGATGCCGAGCAGATCGCCCATCTCGTCGATGCTCTCGATGGTCACCAGCGTCGAATCCATGTCCATCGCGACGAGCCGTAGGTCGGCGAGCCGGCGTCCGTCGGGCACCCAGGCGTAATCGAGCGCGTGTGCGGCGCAGTACTGCGCGATGCGCGGGGTCGGCTGCGCGCCGGCGATGCGCACCGCTTCGGCGCCGAGCGGGACCACCTCGGTGCCGCCGGCGAGGGCCTGAAGATGCGCGAGCTCGGAGCGGGCGAGCGCGCGGCCCTGCACCACCAGGTTCATTTCGCGGCGCGCGCCGGCGCGGCCCGCTCGATCCGTGCCGGCCCCGGACGTGGGTGCGAAGCGATGGCGAACCTCACCCGCCGAGCTCGGCGAGGATCTCGCGCGCGGCGCGCGCGCGTTCCCGCCACGTGGGCGCGCGTACGGGAACGCGCAGCTTCTCCGGCCCCGCAAGCCGCGCCCCGCGCCGTCGATGCACGAACGCGAGGATCTTTTCGGCACCGATCGGCGGCTCCTTCTCGAACTGCAGCTGCACGGTTTCGTGCGTCGCGTCCAGCCGCACGACGCCCGCGGCGCGCGCCTGGAGGCGCAGCCGGTGGCAGTCGAGCAGCGCTTGCGCCGGCTCGGGCAGCGGCCCGAAGCGGTCCACCAGCTCCTCCTGGAGCGCGTCGAGCGCCTCCTGCGTCTCGCAGTCGGCGAGCCGCTTGTAGAGCGCCAGGCGGGCGTGCACATCGTCGCAGTAGCCCTCGGGCAGGAGCGCCGGCGCGTGCAGGTTGATCTCGGTGCCGGCGTCGAGCGGCGCGTCGAGGTCGAGCGCCCTGGCTTCCCGGAGCGCGCGTACCGCGCGCTCGAGCATGCGCCGGTAGAGGTCGAACCCGACCTCCCGGATTTCGCCCGACTGCGCCTCGCCGAGAATCTCGCCCGCGCCGCGGATCTCGAGGTCGTGCAGCGCGAGATGGAAACCGGCGCCGAGCGCATCCAGCATCTGGATCGCCTCCAGGCGCTTTTTCGCTTGCGCACCGAGCGTCTCTTCGGGCGGGACGAGGAAATAGGCGTACGCCTGGTGATGCGAGCGGCCGACGCGCCCGCGCAGTTGATGCAGCTGCGCCAGCCCGAAGCGGTCGGCGCGCTCGATGACGATGGTGTTCGCTGTGGGGATGTCGAGGCCGGTCTCGATGATCGTCGAGCACACCAGCACGTTGGCGCGCTGCTGCGTGAAATCGCGCATCACGCGCTCGAGCTCGCGCTCGCGCATGCGGCCATGGGCGAGCGCCAGGCGCGCCTCGGGCACGAGCCGGGCGAGGCGCTCGCGCGCCCGCTCGATGGTGTCGAGGTCGTTGTGCACGTAGAACACCTGCCCGCCGCGGCGAAGTTCCCGCAGCAGCGCCTCGCGCACGAGCCCGTCGGAAGCGCGCGCGACGAAGGTCTTGATCGCGAGGCGCCGCTGCGGTGCGGTCGCGAGCACCGAGAAGTCGCGCAGTCCCTCGAGCGCGAGCGCGAGCGTGCGCGGGATCGGAGTCGCGGTGAGCGTGAGCACGTCCACCTCGGCACGCAGCGCCTTGAGCGCCTCCTTCTGCCGCACGCCGAAGCGATGCTCCTCGTCGATGATCACGAGTCCCAGGCGCGCGAAGCGCACCGCGCGCGAGAGCAGCTTGTGCGTGCCGATGACGATGTCGAGTTCGCCGGTCGCGAGCTGGGCGAGGACGTCGGCGGACTCCTTCGCGCTGCGAAAGCGCGAAAGCTCGGCGATGCGCACCGGCCAGTCGGTGAAGCGGTCGCTGAAGGTCTGGTAGTGCTGCTCGGCGAGCAGCGTGGTCGGGCACAGGACCGCGACCTGGCGCCGGTCGGCGACCGCGGCGAACGCCGCGCGCAGCGCCACCTCGGTCTTGCCGAAGCCGACGTCACCGCAGACCAGCCGGTCCATCGGCCGGCCGGAGCGCATGTCGGCGATCACCGCCTCGATCGCGGCCTGCTGGTCGGGCGTCTCCTCGAAGCCGAAGCCTGCGGCGAAGGCGTCGAGGTCGCGGTTCGAGACCTGGAAGGCGTGCCCGGAGCGCGCCGCGCGCCGGGCGTAGAGCGCGAGCAGTTCGGCGGCGGTGTCGCGCACCTGGCGCGCGGCGCGCGCCCGCGCGCGCTCCCACTGGCCGCTGCCGAGCCGGTGCAGCGGGGCGGCCTCGGCCTGCGCGCCGGCATAGCGCGAGACCAGGGCGAGCTGCGCCACCGGTACGTAGAGCCGGTCGCCTCCGGCGTATTCGAGGTCGAGGAACTCGGTCGTGCCGTCGCCGAGGTCGAGATGGACGAGACCGCGGTAGCGGCCGATGCCGTGCTGGGCATGCACCACCGGGTCTCCCGGCCGAAGCTCCGAGAGGTCGCGCAGCAGCCCTTCGGCGGAGGTCTTCTCGCGCTCGCGCCGCGCGCGCGTGCGGGGACCGCGGGCGTAGAGCTCGGCTTCGGTGACGATCGCCCAGCCCTCTTCCGCCACCTGGAAGCCGTTCGCGATCGGCCCGACCGTGATCTGTAGCGCCTCGCCGGAGCCCAGGAACTCTTGGAATCCGCCGCACGGTTCGGGGGCGAGCCCGTGCTCGGCGAAGTACGCGAGCATCGTCTCGCGCCGGCCAGGCGAATCGGCTGCAATCAGCACCCGCAGGCCGCAGGCGCCGAGATAGGCCTTCAGCGCATGCAGCGGGTCGGCCGCGCGCCGGTCGACCGCGAGCGGTGGAAGCGGACGCGCTGCGAGCGGCGCCTGCGGCGCAGCCGCCTCGCCAGCGGGGATGTCCATGCGCCGCCAGTCGCGCGCGCGCACGAAGAACTCCTCGGCCGAGAGGAACAGAGCCGCTGGCGGGAGAAGCGGACGATCGGGATCTGCGCCGAGAAAGCGATGACGCTCGCGCGCGTCGCGCCAGAAGGCCTCGATCGTGCCGGCGACTTCGCCATGCAGGGCGAGCAGCGCGCCGGCCGGAAGGTAATCGAACAGCGTCGCCAGCCGGTCGAAGAAGAGCGGCAAGTAATACTCCACTCCCGGCACCGGCACGCCCGCCGAGACATCGCGATAGACGCGCCGCGCCGAAGGATCGCCCTCGAAGCTCGCGCGAAAGCGGCTGCGGAAGCCGGCGCGCGCCGCCTCGTCGAACGGGAACTCGCGCGCCGGCAGCAGGCGCACTTCGGTCACCGGATAGAGCGTGCGCTGCGTGTCCACGTCGAAGGTGCGGATCGAATCCACGAGCTCGTCGTCGAGCTCCAGCCGATAGGGCAGCGCGCTGCCCATCGGAAAGAGATCCACCCGACCGCCGCGCACGCAGTACTCGCCCGGTGCAACGACCTGTGTGACCTGCGCGTAGCCCGCGAGCGCGAGCTGGCGGCGGAGCTGGCCGAGGTCAAGGCGCTCGCCCCGCGCGAGCAGGAAGGTGTGCGCCGCGATGAACTCGGGCGGACAGAGCCGCACGAGCGCGCTCGCCACCGGCACGATCGCAAGGTCGAAGTCGCCGCGTCCGATCGCGTACAGCGTCGCCAGGCGCTCGGAGACGAGGTCGGGGTGCGGCGACAGCGTGTCGTAGGGCAGCGTTTCCCAGTCGGGCAGCAGACGCAGGCGCAGCCGCGGTGCGAACCACGCGATCTCCTCGATCAGGCGCTGCGCGTCGGCGGCGCTCGCGCAGATCACCGCGAGCGGCGGCTGCGCGTGCGCGAGCCGTGCGAGCGCGAGCGCGTCGGCGGAGCCGGCGAGGCGGGCCTCGCGCGGCTGTGCGGGCAGGATGTCTCGATGCATCGGCGCGCTATCATTCTACGGGTTGACATCCCCGGAACCCGCCAGTGGCGACCTACGCGCTCATCCCCGCGGCGGGGAGCGGAACCCGGATGGCGCGTGCCGGAGCCGCGTCCACGCCGAAGCAGTACCTGCCGATCGCGGGCCGCGCGATGCTGTGGCATGCGGTGCGCGCGGTGTGCGTCGCGCCGGTCGAGACGGTGTTCGTCGTGCTCGCGCCGGATGACGCTGAGTTCGCGCGGCTCGACTGGCGCCCGTTCGCGGGCAGGATCGAGCCGCTGTACTGCGGGGGGGCGAGCCGTGCGGATTCGGTGCGCAACGGGCTCTTCGCGGCGATGTCCGCGGTGGACGCCGACGACTGGGTGCTGGTGCACGATGCGGCGCGCCCTTGCCTTCCGCGCGCCGACCTCGAGCGGCTGCTCGCCGAGTGCGACGGAGAAGCGATCGGTGCGTTGCTCGCGCTCCCGGTCGCAGACACGGTCAAACGCGTCGCGAAGGACGAGGCGGGCGTCGCGCGCGTCGCTGCGACCGAGGACCGCGGCGAGCTGTGGCTTGCGCAGACGCCGCAGATGTTCCGCGCGGGGCTCCTCGCCGAGGCGCTCGCCGCGGCCGACCGACGCCGCATCACCGACGAAGCGAGCGCGGTCGAGCGGCTCGGACTGCGGCCGCGGCTGGTGCCGGGAAGCCGCGAGAACATCAAAGTGACCTGGCCGGAAGACCTGCCGATCGCGGAGGCGATCCTCGCGCACCGCGGGGTGCTGGGATGAGAATCGGGCAGGGCTTCGACGTGCACGCGCTCGCCGCCGGGCGCAGGCTGGTGATCGGCGGCGTGCACGTCCCGCACCCCAAGGGCCTCCAGGGTCACTCCGACGGGGACGTGCTGCTGCACGCGATCTGCGATGCGCTACTCGGTGCGGTGGCGCTCGGCGACATCGGTCGGCATTACCCGGATACCGACCCGGCCTGGCGCGGGGTGGACAGCCGGGTACTGCTGCGCGGGGTGGCGAAGAAGCTCGCCGCCGCCGGTTATCGGGTGGTGAACGTGGATGCGACCATCCTCGCCCAGGCGCCGCGCATGGCGCCGCACATCCCGGAGATGGTCGCGAACATCGCCGCAGACCTCGGCCTGCCGCAGGAAGCGGTGAGCGTCAAGGCGGGCAGCACCGAGTCGCTGGGCTTCGTTGGCCGCGGGGAGGGCATCGCGGCGCAGGCGGTGGCGCTCGTCGAAAAGATCGGCTGAGCGTGCGCTCGGGGGCCGGTGGCGAGCCCGTTCCCGGACCCGAGGCGCCGCCGCGCACGCTGCGGCTCTTCTTCGCGCTCTGGCCGCCGCCGGAGATCGCGCGCGCGCTCCATGCCTGGGCGCTCGGCGTGCAGCGCCGCAGCGGCGGGCGCGTGGTGCCGGCCGCTGCGATCCACCTCACGCTCGCGTTCCTCGGCGAGGTGCCGGCCGGGCGCCTTGCGCTCGCCCTCGAGGCGGCGGGGGCGGTGCGGTTCGCGGCGCACGAGATCCCGATCGAGACCGCGTGCGCCTGGCCGCACCGAGCGATCGTGTGGGCCGGTCCGCGCGAGACCCCGCAGCCGACCGCGGCGCTCGTCGAGCACCTTCGCCTTGCGCTTGCCGCGCGCGGATTCGAGATCGAGAAGCGGCCGTTCGCGGCGCATGTGACGCTCGTGCGCAGAGCGCATCCGCGCTCCGCCCTGCCGCCGCTCGCCCCGCTCGCCTGGCCGGTCGGAGAATTCGCTCTGGTGCGCTCGCGTCTTTCGACGCGGGGTGCGGACTACGAGCCGCTTGCGCGCTTTGCGGCGCGCTGAGTCCCGGCGCTCAACGGCAGCACGAGCCGCGCGGCGAGCCCGCCGCCGGCGCGCCCGGCGAGCTCGAGCCGCCCGCCGTGTGCGCGCGCGACGCGTTCGACGATCGCGAGCCCGAGCCCCGCGCCGCCGCTTCCGCCGCGCGCTGGCTCGCGCCGCGCGAAGGGGCGCTTGAGCCGTTCGGCCTCCTGCGCCGGGATCCCAGGACCGCGGTCGAGCACCTCCACCACCGCCGCGCCGGCCTCGACGCGGGTGACGATCTCGACCGGCGTGCCGGCGTGCGCGAGGGCGTTGTTGACCAGGTTCGCGATCGCACGGCGCAGCGCGAGCGGCGCAAACGCGAAGCGCGGCACGCCGCCGGCGCACGATCGCACCGGCTCGCCGCGCCCGGCGCGTTCGGCGGCGATCGCGGCGACGAGCGCATCCAGGTCGCCTTCGGCGCGCGGTTCGTCCTCGCCGCGCGCGTAGTCCAGGAACTGGCCGAGGACGCGATCCATCTCCTCGATGTCCGCGACCATGCCGGCGGCGGCGTCGGGCGCGACGCCGCTCATTTCGATCGCGAGGCGAAGGCGCGAGAGCGGCGTGCGCAGGTCGTGCGAGATGCCGGCGAGGACGGTGGCGCGCTCGCGTTCGAGCGCGCCGAGATCCGCCGCCATGCGGTTAAATGCCTGCGCGAGCGCCGCGAGCTCGCGCGGGCCGTCTTCGGCGAGCGGCTGGTGCGCCTCGCCGCGCCCGAGCCGGGCCGCCGCGTGTGTGAGCGCAGCCAGCGGGCGCGCGATGCGCGAAGCGGCAAGCCAGGCCCCCGCGAGCGCGAGCGCACCGAGCAGCGCCGCCCAGCCGAGCCAGCCCCAGCCGAAAGCGGGCGCGATGCGTTCGCGCGGCAGCATCACCCAGTACTCGTCCTCGTCGATCGCGAAGCTCACCCAGAAGCCCTCGACACCGTCGCGCGCGAGCGCGAAACGCGTCGTCCCTCCGAGCGCCGCGCGCACGCGCTCGACGACGCGCGCGAGGACCGGGTCGGGCGGAAGCGGCGCGAGGGTCTCGGCGCCGGTGAGCGGGGCGAGGCGGATTCCTTCCCGCTCGCCCAGTTCAGCGAGCAGCTCGCGCCGCAGGAAGGGATCGGCGTTCACCAGTGCGGCGCGCGTGAGATTCACCGTGCTCACCGTCTGCTGCGCCAGTTCGCGCGCGCGCGGCTCGCGCTCGTGGACGCGGTAGAGTTGGAAGGAGGCGGCGGCGGTGAGGGCGAGCAGCAGCGCGATCAGCAGGAACGCGCGCGCAAAGAGCGTCATGCGCGCGTGCTCAGCTGCGCCCGGCGCCTGTGGGCACGAACACGTAACCGAAGCCCCACACCGTCTGGATATAGCAGGGATGCGAAGGATCGGGCTCGATCAGCTTGCGCAGGCGCGAGATTTGCACGTCGAGCGAGCGGTCGAACGGCGCGTACTCGCGCCCGCGCGCGAGCTCCATCAGCTTGTCGCGCGAAAGCGGCGTGCCGGCGTGCTCGACCAGCACCTTGAGCACCGAAAACTCGCCGGTGGTGAGCGGCAGCGGCCTGCCCTCGCGCTTGAGCGAGCGCGCCACCGGATCGAACTCGAACGGTCCGAAGCGCACCGGCTCGCCTTCGGCGGCGGGCGCGCCCGGCGGGGCCGGCGGACGGCGCCGGCGAAGTACCGCGCCGATGCGCGCCACCAGTTCGCGCGGATTGAAGGGCTTCGCGAGATAGTCGTCGGCGCCGGCCTCCAGCCCGACGATACGGTCGACGTCGTCGCCCCGGGCGGTGAGCATCAGGATCGCGGGCGCGTCGGGCCGCGCGCGCAGCCGCCTCAAGATCGAGAGGCCGTTCTCGCCCGGAAGCATCAGGTCGAGCACCACCAGGTCGAAGCGCTCGCGCGCGAGGCTGCGATCCATCGCCGCGCCGTCGGCGACCGCTTTCACTTCCAGCCCCTGTTCGCCGAGGTAGCGCACCAGCAGCTCACGCAGCCGCGTATCGTCGTCCACCACGAGGATGCGGGTTCTGAGCTGTTCCATCGCGCCGAAGCTAACAGACGGGGGCGGACGCGGCGCAAGCGTCTGTTTCCGGCGCCGCCCGCCGATACCGATTGTTACAAATCCGGCGGTCGGTTGCGGTGGCGCGCGTACTATCGGTCCACCGTGAAGGGGTTCGGGATCGCCTCGCTCGCCCTGGTGGCGCTCGCCGCGTCGGGGGGGCTCGCGCAAGCGCTCGAGCACGGCCGCGACGGGCCGATGCGCCTGGAGCATCGGAAGCCGCCGGCGCACGCGCACCGGCCGATGGACCTGGAGGAGCGGCGCTGGCTGAGGGAGGATCTCGCCGCGCCCCCGCCCGAGGGCGCACAGCACGCGGCGCATCACGAGGCGCGCCGGAGCGAAGCGCGACGCCTGCGCGAGGAGGTGCGCGCCGGCCGGCTCTCGCGCGAGGAGGCGATCCGCCAGTACCGCAAGCGCTTCGGCGCGCACGCCGGTGGCTATGCGCACCGGCTCAGCCGCGAAGAGCGCGAGGAGCTGCGCCGCGCGGTGCTCGAGGCCGAGGCCGGTCCCCGACGCCGCTAGTCGAAGAGATAGTCGCGGGCGAGCACGTTCAGGCGCTCGCGGTAATGGTCGAAGCGCAGCGCCAAGCGCAGGAACACGTCCTCCAGGCCGTAGGCCTTCGCGAGGCGGTGGGAGGCGGCATCGCGGAAGCCGGCGCGTCCCATGTCGGCGACATAGCGCGGGCTCACCGGTCGGCGCCGGTAGCGGTGTGCGTACTCCAGTGCGTCGCGCAGAACACCGCTCAGCCAGAGCGCATAGTTGCCGATGTGCGCATGGATCCGGAAACTCTCGCGCTCGTCGGCGCTCTGCGCCGCGGCGGCGAGCTCGGCGAAGTAGCGGTAGTCGCGCGGGCTCGCCGCATCGGGCCGGTGCACGCGCTCGGCGCGCACGAAGAGAGCGAGCAGGTTCGCGAGGTAATTCGCCACCGCGCGCTCGACCGGCGTGCGCACGCCCTCCAGACAGCGGCGCACCAGCACGCTGAAAAGCAGGAACGGCGAGATCTGGAGCAGTTCCCGGCGCTTCTCGAAGATCGCCTGGTGGACGTACTCCGCTTCGAGCAGCGACTCCAGCGTCGAAGGCATGCCGGCGAGCACGCGCGTCATCTCCTCGTAACTCGCCGCGGGGGCGGGGAAGTTCTCTGCGAGAAAGCGCAGATCCTCCGCGCTCAGGCGCGCCGGGGTGCGCACCGCGATGTCGGGCAGTCCTTCTCCGGTCATCGGCCGGGCGGAGCTCTGTCAGCTCTTTTTGCTCGTCTTGGCGTAAAAGCGCGACAGCATCGGGCTCAGCTCCGCGCTGCCGCATTTCGGGCAGCGTGCCTTGCGCTCTTCGTGCTCGCGCACGCTTTCGTCTTTTTCGAACGTCTCGCCGCACCGGGTGCAGCGGTATTCGTAGGTCGGCATGCGATTTCCTCCCGTGGTCCGAACGCGGGATTAGACCGCACGCGCCGGCGCCCGAGTTCCCTACGCGTGCTGCGCGAAGTGCAATCGCGGCGCATCGCCGGCGAGGCGCGCGAAATCGTCCCGGCGGACGCGCACGAGATGCTCGTGGTCGCCGGCCTCGAAGTACAGCTCCGGCTGGCGCTCGAGATCCTCCTCGACCACGGACGCGAGGCCGTAGACTGCACCGAGCGGAGGCACCGCACCCGCCTCGCAGTCTGGAAAGAGCCGCGCCAGCTCGTCTTCGCCCGCGAGCCGCAGGCCGGGCCGACCGAGCTGGCGGCCGAGCTCGCCGAGCTTCACGTGGCAGGTCGAGGGCACGACGGCGAGCAAGTAGCCCTGCTCGTCGGCGACCACCACGCCCTTCGCCAGGCGGTCGCCCGGCACATGGGCGGCGGCGGCGGTTTCCATGCTGCTCTGGGTGTGGCGGTGCGCGATCAGTTCGTAGCGGACCTGGTGGCGGGCCAGGTATTCCTGCAGCCGGGATGCGATCGTCATGGCTCCTCCGCGCGGTTGGGTTGCCGGTTCAGGCTTCGAGCTCGATTTTCGCCCCGCGTGCGTCCACCGTGGCGAGCCGCACCGGCCGGCGCCAGACGCGCTGCACGTACTTCAGCACCGTGGCTGCGCGCCGCTGGTCGAGGCCGCGGGCATCGGTCGCCGCGTCGTGCTCGAGCACCAGCGTGCCGTCGAGCTCGAGCGCTTTCACCGCGACGCGCGGTGCGCCGTAGTGGTACTTCGGCGCGAGGATCGCCTCGCGGACCGCGGCGAGATCGCGGCTGCGGATGCGGATCTCTCCGTTCCTGCGCTCCTCGTAGACGAAGAGATCGAGCTTTTCGGCGATCTCGCGGTCGAGGTAGTTGCGAACGAAGCCGAAATCGTCTTCGTCGCGGCACACGCGTCGCGCGTATTCCAAGCCGTGTCGCTCGACGATGTTCTCCCAGAGCGTGAAGCCGAGGTGGTAGGGGTTCACCGCGAGCGCGACCTGCTCGTCGGCGGCGAAGGGGCGCACGACGTCGGAGTGCGCCTTGATCGCCGAGACGTACAAGTCCTGCGGCAGGAAGTCGGCCTCGCGCAGCAGCCGTGCATGCCAGTAGGAGGCCCAGCCCTCGTTCATGATCTGGCAGGCGAACACCGGATAGAAATAGAGCGATTCGGCGCGCACCGCCAGGAAGATGTCGCGCTCCCATTGCTCGAGGTCCGGGCCGTACTGCGCGATGAACCAGAGCAGGTCGTATTCCGGGTGCGGCGGCAGCGGCAGACGCTGCGGGGCGGCCGGCGGCTCGGGGGTGGCGGCTGCCGGCAGGCGCTCGAAGCGCGCGCGAAAAGGGTCGGGCTCGCGAGCCTTCCGCTCCGGCGCGCGGCTCGGATACGGTTCGCGGTGCAGCGCTCGCGTGACGTCCACATGCGATTCGAGCGCGAGCGCCGCATCCAGCACCGCCTCCACCCGCGCCAGGCCGTGCTCCTCGATCGCGCGGTCGATGCGCCGCGCGTGCGTCGCCGCCATGCCGATGATGTTCCCGCCTGCCATCTCGTGAAAGCGGGCGAAGAGTGCGTTGCGGTTCGCGAAGTCGGCGTGGCCGAGCACGTGCGCCACCACCAGCGTGTTCTCGGCGAGCGTGTTGCCGTCCATCAGATAAGCATGGCAGGGGTCGCCCGGAAACATCACCTCGAAGATGCGCGAATGCCCCATCGCTTGGCGCACGAGCTGGTGGATGTAGCGTACGCCGAAGGACCAGTGCGGCATGCGCACCGGAAGACCGTAGACCGCGATCTCGGTCATCAGCGAGGAGGGCACGAGCTCGAAGTCCACCGGCCGGTACTCGAGCCCGAGATCGCGCGCGAGCTGCTCCAGGCCGGCGGTGTAGGTGCGCAGCGCGTCCTCGTTCATGCGCGGCCTTCGGGGTCGCGGAAAAAGAGCCGCAGCGCGCTCCAGACGTCGTCGAGCGAGGCGAGCGGCGCAGCGCCGACCGGCAGCCCCTTCGCTCGCAGCGCGGCGAAGATCTCCGACATCTCGGTCGCTTTCGGCCGGAAGCGCGCGGCGCCGGTCTCGACGTAACCGAGGTAATTCAGCGCGACCGCGAGCTCGCCGAGTGCTTCGGTGGCTGCGGCGCGGTCCTCGACTGCGTTCTCGCCGTCGGAGGCGTAGAAGAGGTAGGCGTTGTAGCGCGAGGGATCGTAGCGCGCGGCAAGCCGCTCGCGCGCGAGCCAGAACGCGCTCGAGGCGACGGTGCCCCCGCTCCCGCTCACCCGGAAGAACTCCTCCTCGGCGAACTCCCAGGCGTCCACCGCGTGCGCGAGGAAAAGCGTCTCGACCTTCGCGTACTGGCGTCGCAAGCCCTGCAGCGCGAAGAAGAAGAAGGTCTTGGCGAGCCGCCGCTGCTCCTCCTGCATGCTGCCGGAGACGTCGAGTGCGAAGACGATGACGGCGTCGATCGCCGGCTTCGCGCGACGCACGAGCTGGCGGTAGCGCAGATCGTCGTTGGTGAAGGGGAGCGGCGATGGCTGCACCGCACGGCGCTTGACGGCCTCCTTGACGGTGCGCCGGCGATCGAGGCGCGAGCGCGCACCGCGCCGATCCCACCCCTCGCGGATGTAGTCGGGTTCGTCCAGCGCGGCACCGCGCCGGGGCCGCAGCTCCGGCAGCTTCATCTCTTCCCAGAGCCAATCGACGATCTCGTCCACCTTGAGCTCGAGCACGAAGCGGATCTCGTTGCCGTCGGTGCCGGCGTCGCCGGCGCCGCGCTCCTCGCGTCTGTGCGCCGGACGCAGCAGCCGCCCGACTTCGCCCTCGCCCTGTCCGGCGCCGTGGCGAGTCTCGGTGTCTGCGAGGCGAAAGCGCGCGTGCTCGAGAAAGCGCACCGGTACGAGCAGCGTGCGGTTCTGCGGCTGGGTGATGAAGTCGGCGCCGGCCAGCAGCTCGGAGAGGTTGCTGCGCACCGCCTCGCGCACTTTCTGGTTGTGGCGCAACCAGTCGCGCGCACCGCGCGAGAAGAGCTCGTACCACGGAGTCTCGGCCATCATGCGCGAAGGCCGCTCGGGCATGCGCGTCTACTCCTGCGCGAGCAGCGTGGTGACGTAGTTGAGCGCCTCGCGCGCGCTGTGGGCGTCGTAGCCGTACTCGTCCACCATGCGCTTTTCCACCACCGAGATCTTCTGCCGGGTTTCCTCGTCCGGCCGTGCGGTCGAGGACACCAGGCGGAGCACGTCGCGCCGGCTCTCGAACAGGTACTGCTCGATCGCCTCGTGCAGCTGCGCGTGCGAGTCGAGCGTGAACTTCTCGCCGCGCTTGTACGCGCCCATCGCCTTGCGCACCACTTCCTGGCGGAAGGAGTTCTTGCCGGACTCCGAGATGCGGATCTTGTCCTCGACCGAGCGCAGGAAGCGTTCGTCGGGCTTGCGCTCCTCGCCGGTGATCGGATCCTTGACGGTGCGGTTGTCGAGCGTCGCCTCGACCTCGTCGAGGTACTTGTCCAGGAGCTGCTGCGCCTCCTGTTCGAACGAGACGAACAGCGCCTTGTGCACGTCTTCCTTCACCCAGCGGTTGTAGAAGTCCTTGCGCGCGAGAACCAGGAAGTCCACCCACTTGCGCTTCTTCTTCGCGTCCATGCGCGCATCCGACTCGATCGCGTCCTTGAGGGCGAGCAGTACTTCCATGCTGGTGAGACTCTTCGCCTGCGACTGGATGATCGCGTTCGATAGCGCGTTGATGACGAAACGCGGCGACACGCCGGCGAGCCCCTCGTCGGGGTTCTTCGCGCGGATCTTCTCCACCTCGCCGCGCGGCACGCCCTCGACTTCCTCGCCGGCGTACAGGCGCACTTTCTTGACGAGCTCCGCCTCCTTGTCCTCGCCTTCGTGCAGGCGGGTGAGGATCGCGAACACCGCGGCGACGTGCAGCGCGTGCGGGTCCAGATGCACCTCGCGGAACGCCTGCGTGCCGGAGGTGAGCTTGCGGTAGATACGCGCTTCGTCCTTGTAGGACAGCGTGTAGGGCACCTGGATGATCACCATGCGGTCGAGCAGCGCCTCGTTCTCCGACTCCTGCAGGAACTTGCGGAACTCGGCGAGGTTGGTGTGCGCGACGATCGTCTCGTCGAGGAAGATGAGCGGGAAGCGCGAGACCTTGACGTTTTTCTCCTGCGTGAGCGTGAGCAGCAGGTAGAGGAACTCGCGCTTCACTTTCAGGATCTCGATCATCTCGAGCAGGCCGCGGCTTGCGGCGAACACCGCGCCCGACCAGGACCAGGCGCGCGGGTCGCCCTCGTCGCCGTACTGCGACACCTTCGAGAGGTCCACCGAACCCACCAGGTCGGCGATGTCCGCGGTGGTCGGATCGTGCGGCGCGTAGGTGCCGACGCCCACACGGCCCGCCTCGGAGATGAAAATGCGGTGCACCGGCATCTGCATGAAATCACCGGAGAACTCGTGCGCGAGGCGGGTGACGCAGTAAGGACAGAGCTCGCCGGTGATCTCGACGCCGTAGGTCTGGCGGAACTGCGGGCGCAGGGTGTGCGGCACGAGGTGCAGCGGCGATTCGTGCACCGGGCAGCCTTGGATCGCGTAGAGCGCGCCGGCCTCGGTGTGGCTGTACTCTTCCAGGCCGCGCTTGAGCAGGATGACGAGGCTCGATTTTCCTCCGGAAGGCGGGCCGAGCAGCAGCAGCAGCCGCCGCCCGACTTCGCCGCCGGCGGCCGCCGCCTTGAAATAATCCACCAGGCGGTGCAGCGTCTCCTCGATGCCGTAGAGCTCGTCCTCGAAGAGCCGGCAGTGGAACACGCCCTTGTCGTCGGTGCTGCCCTCCGAGCGGATCATGTCCCAGATGTACTGGTGACTCGTGCGCACCAGCCCCGCGGGGTCGTTCGGGAAAATCGTTTCGAGGAAGTCGCCGAAGGTTCCGGACCAGTGGGCGGCGCGGTGTTCCTTGCTGAAGGCGGCGAGCGAGCGCAGGAAGTTCGCGTGGCGCTCGGTATTGTCCGGACCCGTAACGGTTTTCATCGCTTCGCCTCCATCGTCCACCCAAAACGAAACGGATTCATCGCGGGCGGTGCGGGTTCCCGCGCGGGCCGCGGTGCAGCACGAACCTCGCATCCGGCCGCACTCGGGATCCCGAAAGCCCATGTTTTTTCAAAGGGAATCAGCCGCCTCGCGCGCCTCCTCGATCATCGTTCTCTCGACGGCACTCACCGCCATCTATTTACACCTGCTGAGTTGGAGTGACAAACGCGCCGAACGTTCTGCACGCCGACAACGATCCGGAAAACGGGCTTTCGCGCCAAGACGATCGCCCCCGGGCGCGCGGCGGCAGACGGTGGCTCCAGCGCCCGTCGGATTCGCGCACGAACGCCACTGCCCTGCGCAGCGGCGGCGCCACCGCGACCTGCGAGCGGTCGGCTCGCTCCGGTCGCGGCCGAGCGCGCTTCGGACAGCCGACTCGGAGAGGATCGACGACGGGCGCGTCGCGCCTGCGGCGGCGAGCTCAGCTCTTTGCGGCGGCAGCGCGCTCGCGTGCGAGCAGGTAGGCACCGCTCGCGATCACGATCGCAGCGCCGGCCACCACCGGCGCCTGCGGGATGTCGCCGAAGACGAGGTAACCGAAGAGCACCATCCAGAGGATCTGCTGGTAGAGGAAGGGCGCGAGCACGGAAGCGGGCGCGTGGCGGTGGGCGAGCGCGAGAAAGTAGTGGCCGAGCCCGCCGGAGATGCCGATCGCCGCCGCCACCGTCCATTCGCGCCAGCTCGCGGGCGCCTGCCAGGCGAGAAGCGCGAACGGCGCGGCCGCGAGCGTCGCGACGATGCCGGCGTAGAACTGCGTCGTCTCGGCCGTATCGTACGCCGCGAGATGCCGCGTGAGCAGGTTGAAGAGCGCGTAGAGCACCGCGTTCGCGAACGCGACGAGGAGCGCCGGGTGAAAGCCTTCGGTCCCCGGCCGAAGGATGACCAGCACACCGACGAAGCCTGCGACGATGGCGCTCCAGCGCCCGGCGTCGAGCCGTTCGCGCAGCAGCGGCGCGGCGAAGAGTGCGACCAGGATCGGGACCGAGAACTGGATCGAGCCGGTCTCGGCGAGCTGCAGGTGCTGCAGCGCCCAGAAGTTGAGCCCGGTCATCACCGGCAGGAACGCCGCGCGCAAGAGCTGCAGCGCGGGCCGGCGGGTGCGCAGCAGCGCGCGGCCGTGGCGCGGAGCGAGCAGCAGCGTGGTGAACACGACGTGCGTGAAGAAGCGCAGGAACACCACCACGGCCACCGGAAGCGAGGCGACCAGCCACTTCGCGCCGGCGTCGAGCAGCGCGAAGCAGAAAAAGGTGAGCGAGACGAGACCGATGCCGAGGAGACGGCTGCGGGGCGTGTCAGGCGCGCGCATCGCCGCGCACGGTGTAGAGCGTCACCCGTTCCCCGTAACCCCGGATCTCCGCCTCCGCCACGCGCACGAGGTCGAAGCCGGCGCAGTGCCCCGCGGTCTTCTGCGCTACCAGGATGCGCGTGCCGTAGTCCTTGTTGAGCGCCTCGATGCGCGCGGCGAGGTTGACCGCGTTGCCGTGCACGGTGTAGCTCGTGCGCCCGGCGGAACCGACCGCGCCCGCGAGCACGCGGCCGGTGGCGAGCCCGACGCGGTTGCGTACGCGCACCCCGGCGAATTCGCGGGTGTCGGTCGCCTGTACGAGTGCGAGCCCCGCGCGCAACGCGTTGGCGCCGTGCTCCGGATCCGCGACCGGCAGGTTGAAGACCGCGAGCACCGCATCGCCCTGGAACTGGGTGATGACTCCGCCCCATCGGCGCACGATCTCGTCGGCGAGCGAGAAGTACGCGTTGAGGAGCTCGACCGCCCTGCGCGGGCCGAGGCGGTCGGTGAGGCGGGCGAAATCCTCGAGGTCGGAGACCAGCACCGTCGCCTCCGCCTCCACCGGTTCCAGTTGTCCGCCGCGCGCGAGCAGCTCGCGCGCGACTTCCTCCGGGACGAGCCGCCCGAGCGTCTCCCGGATCACGGTCCGCTCGCGCAGTCCTTCGACCATCTCGTTGAACGCGCGGCTCGCCTCGGCGAACTCGCGGATCGGGCTTCCACCGAGCTTCGGCACGAGTTCGAGCCTTCCCTCGCGCACCAGGCGGGCGGCGCGGGCGAACGCCTCGACCGGCCGTGCGAGCCAACGCCCGCCGAGCGCAGCGGCGAGGACCGCCGCCGCCAGCACCGCGAGCCCGGTGCCGAGGGAAAGCAGAAAACGGCGCATCGCCGCGCGCTCGCCGCTGTGCTCGGCGCTGTGATAGATGCCGAGCGTCCACGGCGGATCGCCGCTGCCGCCGAGCTCGCGAACGACGTAGAGGTAGCGGGTGCCGTCCACCACCGCAGTCACGGCCTGGCCCCGGCGCAGCGCGCCCAGCGCGATCGGGGTGACCAGGCCCGGCCCGCGCAGTGCCTCCAGCACCGGGTCGCCGAGGTCCGCGATGCGTGGAAGCGGATCGGCGGGCGGGGATGCGCGCGCACCCGGGGCGAGCGCCGGATGGGCGAGCACGCGATCTTCGCCGTAGAGCAGGAAAGCGCTGACACCATGCTCGGCGCCGAAGGCGGCGAGATCGGCCGAAAGCCGCGCCACCGGCACCACCTGCGCGAGCATGCCGAGATAGCGACCGGCGCTGCGCAGCGGCGTCTCGTACACCAGCGCCGCCGCCATCTCGCGCTGCGCCCACGACGGTGCGATCCAGCCGGAGCTTTCGCGCGTGCGACCTCGTTCGAGCCAGTCGAGGATCGGCTTGCGCGCCGACCAGTCGGCGGTGCTCGCGCGTCGCTCCTCGCGCGTCCAGCGCCGCAGCCGTCCGGCGGTGTCCACGATCTCGACCGCGCTCAGCTGCGGGTTCGCGCCGACGATACCGAACAGGAAGGCGTCGAGAACGGCGCGCCGCTCCAGGTCCACGTGGCCCTCGGCGAACGCCTCCGCGATCCAGGCCGATTGCGCGCGCACCGGGCCGAGGGCAATCTCGATGCGGTGCTCGAGGTGATCGAGCAGGCTTTCGGCCTGTTCGGCAAGCAGCGCCTGCGTGCTGCGCAGCCCGGCCGCACCGCCGACTGCGAGCGGAAGGCCGACGGCGACAGCGACGAACGCGCCGAGACCGAAGACCGCGATCGTCGCGAAGCGGACCGGGCGGCGCCTCATCCGCGCCCGAGCGCCGCGAGCACCGCAGCGGTGACCTCGGCGGTGCGCGCGCGGCCGCCGAGGTCCGGCGTGAGCACCCCGCGCGCGGTCGTCGCCTCGATCGCGCGCAGTAGCCGCGCGGCCGCGCGCGCCTCGTCCAGGTGCTCGAGCATCAGCGCGGCGCTCCAGAAGGTGCCGATCGGGTTCGCGATCCCCCGGCCGGCGATGTCGGGCGCCGAGCCATGGATCGGTTCGAACATCGAGGGAAAGCGCCGTTCGGGGTCGAGGTTCGCGGTGGGCGCGATGCCGAGCGAGCCCGAGAGCGCGGCCGCGAGGTCGGACAGGATGTCGGCGTGCAGGTTCGAGGCGACCAGGGTGTCGAGCGAATCCGGCCGCAATACCATACGCGCGGCCGCCGCATCGACCAACACGCGTTCGGTTGCGACGTCCGGAAAGTCTTTCGCGACTTCCGCGAAGATCTCGTCCCACAGCACCATGCCGTGGCGCTGGGCGTTCGACTTCGTCACGAGCGTGAGGTGGCGGCGCGGACGGCTTCGCGCGAGCGCGAACGCGAAGCGGTGGATGCGCTCGACGCCGCGGCGCGTGAACGCCGAGACCTCGAGCGCAAGCTCCTCGGCGAGGCCGCGGTGCACGCGCCCGCCGGCGCCGGAGTATTCGCCCTCGGTGTTCTCGCGCACGATCACCCAGTCGATCTCGGCCCCGCGCACGAGGGGGCTGCGGATTCCGGGCAGGAGTCGCGCCGGGCGCACGTTCGCGTACAGGTCGAAGCCTTGGCAGATCGCGAGCCGCAGCTCCCACAGCGACACATGGTCGGGCACGTCGGGCGAGCCGACCGCGCCGAAGAAGATGGCATCGTGGCGGCGCAGCTCTTCGAGGCCGCCCTCGGGGAAGTAACGGCCGGTGCGCCGGTAGCGCGCCGAGCTCCAATCGAAGTGCGTGAACTCGAGCGCGAAGCCCTCGTGCGCGGCGAGCGCCGCGAGCACCCGCTCGCCCTCGGCGATCACTTCCACCCCGATGCCGTCCCCGGGGATGGACGCGATCCGGTACGATTTCATCGTCTCAGGATAGCATTCGGCCGACGCCCATGATTCGAACGTTTCGGCCCGGCGCGGGCGCCTGGCTCGCGGCCGCGGTGTTCCTGCTGCTCGCGCTCTGGTGGCTCGCGCCGCTCGGGCAGACCCCGTTCAAGTCGCGTCCGGTGGCCGAGCCGCGGCCGATCGCCCCGCGCGGCGCGCTCGCCGAGGACGAGAAGAACAACATCGCCGTCTTTCGTGCCGCATCGCCTTCCACCGTGCACATCACGACGCTCGAGGCGGCGCGCGATCTCTTCTCGTTCAACGTCTTCCAGGTGCCGCGCGGCACCGGCAGCGGCTTCGTGTGGGACGAGCTGGGGCACATCGTCACCAACTTCCACGTCATCCAGGGCGCGAGCGGTGCCCGCGTCACCCTCGCCGACCAGTCGGAGTGGAAGGCGGAGCTGGTGGGCGTTTTCCCCGACCGGGATCTCGCGGTGCTCAGGATCGCCGCTCCCCGCGAGAAGCTCAAGCCGATCCCGCTCGGCACGAGCCGCGATCTCGTCGTCGGCCAGAAGGTCTACGCGATCGGCAACCCCTTCGGGCTCGACCAGACGCTCACCATCGGTATCGTGAGTGCGCTCAACCGCGAGATCGACTCAGTCACCGAGCGCAAGATCCGCGGCGTGATCCAGACCGACGCGGCGATCAACCCCGGCAACTCGGGCGGGCCGCTGCTCGACTCCGCGGGCCGGCTCGTCGGCGTCAACACCGCGATCTACAGCCCGACCGGCGCCTCAGCCGGGATCGGCTTCGCGATCCCGGTGGACGAAGTGAACCGCGTCGTGCCGCGGCTCATCCGCGACGGCCGCTTCGTGCGCCCGGCCCTCGGCATCCAGGCCGCCCCGGCGCAGCTCCACGCCGCGCTGCGGCTCCCCAAAGGCGTGGCGGTGATCGGCGTCGTGCCCGGAAGCCCGGCCGCCGCCGCCGGGCTGCAGCCCTACCGGCGCGCACGCACCGGAGAGATCGTCGCCGGAGACCTGATCACTGCGGTCGCGGGCAAGCCGGTGGCCAACGTGGACGAGCTCCTGGAAGTGCTGGAGCAGCACCAGCCCGGCGACACCGTCACCGTGGCGCTGCTACGCGCCGGAAAACCGATGGAGGTGCGGATCCGGCTCGCCGCAGGCGAGTAGCTAGGCTGCCGCGCGGGCGCTCGCGCCGCGCAGCGCGTCCGCGACCGCGGCGCCGACCTCGCCGGTCGAGGCCTTTCCTTTCAGGTCAGGCGTGCGCGGGCCTTCGCGCACGACCGCCTCGATGGCGCGCAGCACGTCGGCCGCCGCCTGCGCTTCGCCGAGGTGCTGCAGCATCAGCGCTCCCGCCCAGATCTGACCGATCGGATTGGCGACGCCCCGGCCTGCGATGTCGGGTGCGGAGCCATGCACCGGCTCGAAGATCGAAGGGGCGGTGCGTTCGGGGTTGATGTTGCCGGAAGCCGCGATGCCGATCGTGCCGGCGGTCGCTGGTCCGAGGTCGGAGAGGATGTCGCCGAACAGGTTGGAGGCGACGATGACGTCGAAGCGCCCCGGATCGAGCACCATCTGGATCGTGAGGCCGTCGACGTGGTACTGGTCGGCGCGCACGTCGGGGTAGCGCCGCTTCATCTCCGCGAAGCGCTCGTCCCAGTACGGCATCGTGATCGCGATGCCGTTCGACTTGGTGCAGGAGGTGACGTGCTTCTTGCGCGTGCGCGCAAGCTCGAACGCGTAGCGCAGGATGCGGTCCACGCCGCGGCGGCTGAAGACCGCGGTCTGGGTGACGAACTCGCGCTCGGTGCCCTCGTACATCCGGCCGCCGAGGGTGCTGTACTCGCCTTCGGTGTTTTCGCGCACGACGACGTAGTCGATGTCCCCCGGCCGCCGGCCGGCGAGCGGGCAGGCGATGCCCTCGAAGAGCCGCACCGGGCGCAGGTTGACGTAGAGGTCGAACCAGCGGCGGAAATTGATGAGCAGGCCCCAGGCCGAGACATGGTCGGGAACGATCGACGGGTTTCCGACCGCGCCGAAGTAGATCGCGTCGAAGCGGCGCAGGATCTCGGGTGCGTCCTCCGGACACATGCGCCCGTGCGCGCGGTACCAGTCGCAGCTCCAGTCGAACTCCTGCCAGCCGAGCGCAAAGCCGTGACGCGCGGCCGCCGCCTCCAGCACGCGCACGCCCTCGGGCATCACCTCTCGCCCGATGCCGTCGCCGGGGATCACCGCGATGCGGTATTCGGTCATCGGGGAGCGAGTATAGACGCGGCTTAGAATGCGCGCATGAAATTCGCCGCCTTCGAGACCGCGACCGAGTGGTGCTCGGTGGCGCTCTGGCTCGAAGGCGAGATCCGCGCCCTCGAACGGCACGCGCCGAACGCGCATGCCGAGCTGGCACTCCCGATGCTCGAACGGCTGATGGAGGAGGCGGGCGTCGGCGTGCAGGACCTCGACGCGGTCGCCTTCGGTGCCGGGCCCGGGGCGTTCACCGGGCTTCGCATCGCCTGCGGGCTCGCGCAGGGTCTCGCGCTCGGGCGCGGAATTCCGGTGCTCGGGGTCTCGACCCTCGAGGCGATCGCGGAGGAGTCGGGCGCAGCGCGCGTCATCGCCTGTCTCGACGCGCGCATGCGTGAAGTGTACTGGGCGGCGTTCGAGCGCGATGGGGAGCGTTGGCGCGAGCGCCTGTCGGCGCGCTGCACACCTCCCGGCGCCCTTCAGGCGCCGGAGGCGGGCGAATGGGTCGGCTGCGGCAACGGCTTCGCGGTCTACGGTGCGATGGGGCTCGCGCGCGTGCACCCCGAGATCCATCCGTCGGCTGCGGCCGTCGCGCGGCTCGCGGCGCCGCGGCTCGCGGCGGGCGAGGGCGTGGACGCCGCCGAAGCCCAGCCCCGTTACCTGCGCGACAAGGTCGCCTGGACCCGGGCGGAACTGGAGCGCCGGTGAGCGCGGTCCTGCAGGAAGAGCTTCGCCTTGCGCCGATGCGCAAGCCGGACCTCGCGGAGGTGCTCGCGATCGAGGAGGCGATCTATTCGCATCCGTGGACGCGCGGCAACTTCGCCGATTCGCTCGAGGCGGGCCACCAGTGCTGGACCTGGCGCCGCGGTGCGGAGCTCGTCGGCTATTTCGTGCTCGCAGCGGGTGCGGGCGAAGCGCACCTTCTCAACCTCTCGATCGCGCAGCGCTGGCAGCGCCAGGGGCTCGGCGCGCGGCTCCTTGCCGAGGCGATCCGGATTGCGCGCGAGGCGGGCGCCGCGCGTCTCATCCTAGAAGTGCGCCCGAGCAACGCTGCCGCGCTGCGGCTCTACCGCCGGGCGGGATTGCGCGAAGTGGGGCTGCGCCGCGCCTACTACCCGGCGCACGAAGGCCGCGAGGACGCGATCGTGATGGAGATCGCGCTGTGAGCCGCCGCGTCGAAATCCTGAAGGAGATGGGCATCTGGCCGATCTGGGTCCTGCGCGATCGCGGGCGCGCTCCGCGCAGGGAAGAAGCGCGGCCCGCGCCCTCCGCCGGGGAGTCCCTGCGCGCAGAACCCGCCTTGCCGCTTTCGCGAAGCGAGCGCATCGCGCGCATGGACTGGACCGAGCTCGAAGCGGCGGTGCGCGGCTGCAACGACTGCGCGCTTCGCGCGGGCTGCACGCAGACGGTCTTCGGCGTGGGCGACCGCAAGGCCGACTGGCTCGTCGTCGGCGAAGCTCCGGGAGCCGAAGAAGACAGGCTCGGCGAGCCCTTCGTCGGTCAGGCGGGAAAGCTCCTCGACAACATGCTCGCCGCGATCGGACTTGCGCGCGGCGCGAACGTGTACATCGCCAACGTCATCAAGTGCCGGCCTCCCGGAAACCGCAATCCGGCTCCCGAAGAGGTCGCGGCCTGCGCGCCCTATCTCGCGCGCCAGATCGCGCTCATCGGCCCGAAGCTCATCCTCGCGATGGGCCGCTTCGCGGTGCAGGCGCTGCTCGGCACCGAGGCGAGCATCGCGAGCCTGCGCGGCCGCGTGCACCGCTACCGCGACGTCCCCGTCGTCGTCACTTACCACCCGGCGTACCTGCTCCGCAATCTTCCGGACAAAGCGAAGGCGTGGGTGGATCTGGTGCTCGCGCGGCGCACGATCTCAGCGAGCCGGCAATCGGCAACCTGAAGAACCCGAACGCGGCCAGGCTTCGAAAAGCGAAAGGCCGCAGGGAGCCGCCTTTTCATTCGGCGCATCGAATTCGTGAGCAGGATGCGCTCGGTTTCGCCGGTGCGGTGCGCTCGGCATGAACACGGTTCCGGTGCTCGCGCAGGCTGGCCACTCGTTCGAGGATGGCGCAAGAAGCAGGAGGTCGTGAAGGCGAAGGAGAGCCGCGCGCCCGTGCGGAATGACGGGATCAGCTGCCCGATGGCCACAAGAAGAGTGCCGAGAGGCGGATCGCCAAAGTGAGCGCCTTCGCCGGTGGACGACAAAGAGGACCGCAAGCACGCGGATCGGCACGGCATCCTGGCATTCGAGCGGAGGAAGCTACGCAGCTCGACGGAGGAGTTCTTGACGAACGGTAGAGAGCGCAGACAAACTCTTGGCCGTGCTCGCGGACGGGGATGCGCTCGATGCTTCTCGTAAGGGGCATCGTCAAATCCCGCCTGGATGCGATTCGGAAGTCGCCAACTCATTGCTCGGGACAGATCGCGATCGAGGTCCGGGAAGCCCTCGACCCATCGCCGGACTCCACGACGGCGAATGGGGCTACTGTCGGGCTGGAGGGCGGTCTATCGCGTGCGGCAGGTTTTTCGCGCGGGGCTCCGGAGCTTCCCCGCTTTGCCGGCGAAGGCTCAGCCGCGTCGGTCGCAGGTGACCGTGGCCGATCGGTAGCGAGGGCGCACAGCTCGCCGCACCACCCCGAACTCGGGTCCTGATCTCGCGCAGCGAGGATGAACCGGCCGGAGCGGCTGCTCGCGTTGTACCGCACGATGGTGCGCATCCGCGCGTTCGAGGACGCGGCGGAGGAGGCGAGCCAAGGAGGCGTGCAGGTGCTGGGCATGGAGGCGTCGGCGAAGCCTGCACGCGTGCGCGGCCCGCTTCATCTTTCGACCGGGCAGGAGGCGGTCGCCGCCGGCGTTTGCATCCATCTCGGACGCGAGGATCTGCTCACTTCGACGCACCGCGGTCACGGCCACACGCTCGCCAAGGGCGCCGACCCGGTGCGCATGATGTGCGAGCTCTTCGGCCGGGCCAGCGGCTACAACAAAGGCAAGGGCGGCTCGATGCACATCGCCGACTTCTCGGTCGGCATGCTCGGCGCGAACGGAGTCGTCGCCGCGGGAATCCCGATCGCGACCGGCGCGGCGCACGCGCTCAAGATCCTGCGCCGGCCGAACATCGTCGCCTGCTTTTTCGGCGACGGGGCGGTCAACCGGGGGCCTTTTCTCGAGGGGCTCAACTGGGCGCAGATCTACGGGCTGCCGGTGCTCTTCGTGTGCGAGGACAACCGCATCGCGGCGACGACGCCGACGCCAACGATGACCGCAGGCGAAGGAGCGGCCGCGCGCGCCCGCGCCCTTGGCCTCGAGGTGCGCGTCGTGGACGGAAACGACGTCGAGGCGGTGGACCGCGCGGCGGGCGAACTCGTCGCGGGCGTGCGCGCGGGCCGACCGGCCCTTCTGCATGCGATCACCTACCGGCTCAAGGGGCATGTGTCGGTGGATCCCGCCGCCTATCGCGATCCTGCCGAGGTGGAACGCGCGCGGCAGGACGATCCGCTTGCGCGCGCGCGGCGAAGGCTCGAGGAGCTCGGGCGAGGAGAGGAGGCGCGTGCGATCGAGGCGGAGGCGCGCGCCGAGATCGAGCGCGCGCTCGCCGCGGCCGAAGCGGCGCCGGAACCCGAGCCCGCGGAAGCCTACCGCGACGTGCTCGACGCGGCAGGGGACCGATGGCGCTGATGAGCTACGCGCAGGCGGCGGCAAAAGCGCT
>Ga0308420_1000249_pt1 | contig 24752 bp, 23 predicted proteins | sample HotsprSampleMS55_FD_203802 | JGI IMG/M metagenome (GOLD analysis project Ga0308420, IMG submission 203802) | Hot spring phototrophic mat microbial communities from Mushroom Spring, Yellowstone National Park, Wyoming, United States - 20090730_MS55 ... | reverse complement strand
GTTCCCGGTACATACCGCGAACGCGTATCGGCAGCCATGGCGAGACCATGGTGGGTTTATTGCGGCCCGGCTTCCACTCCGGCACAATACCTCGCACCTACAGTCGATTGCGGCGAGCTTATCGGCGCGCAGACCTTTCGGGCAATTGGAAGGGCGTCAATCGCTACCAGGCCAATTTGCAGCACATTCAGGAGGATATCCGGAAGTTTTTTGAACGCGAATTTCTTGCTCTGTTGCGATACGCTGGGATTGCTGTCGGGGGGCAGTCGGGTCAAGGAGTCGCCTTACACAACCATACGGTTCGTCTGGCCACCAATCGCGTGGACGTGGAATTACTGGTCTCGGATCATCCACCGTTGTGTCTGAGCATCGAGGAATGCAGCGGTTGGCTGACCGTGGATATACGTTCTCCAGGATGGCTGGATCAGCTCCCAAAAGACCAGTGCCATGTTGCCAGGCGGGCTTTGGAAGGTGTGTATCAGATGCTCGGAGTCGATGTAGTGCGCGAGAAAGTCGAGGAGTGGTTGGGGCTTGCGCCCGACAGCTACGAGATTACTTCAGAGGGCATACAAATCCGCGGCATAGCAGATGCGCCCCACAAGAAATCAATTATACCCATCCGCCGCAAACCGCAGCGTTCCATAGCACCCGAGGATGTGATCCGCTCCGACATCACTACCGGACAACTACCTGCTTATTCTTCTCTACGACTGGACTGGCAACGCTGGGTTGAACTTTGGGAGCCATACACGGTTGCTGCGTCCGTTTCGGACTCGTCCCCTCCCCAGCAAATACCGGCTGAAGCCAACGCCGGCTGACACGGTCGCGGCTGGGCGAAGGCCGCGCCTGGCGACGCGCCATCAGAGCTGGGCTTGCAAGTGTCATGTTTCTGGCTTCCTTGGACTGCCTCCTGGTTGACAGTCCCCATGGACAGACGCGCGGTCCGAAGCTCACCTTACCGCCAGCCGTTGGCTGATTATACTTCAGGTTATAATTCACCGCGTAGTTAGCGTGCCGCCACTGTCCGATCCGACGGGTATCCGTACACGGCCAGTAGCCACGCTTGGCAGGGAGCTAGGGCAAGGCAAAAACGGCAGCTTGTCCGCCCAAGTTGGCCCGCGTACGCAACGGGCAGATGGCATGCGCATGCTAAGGAAGACGGCGCGGGTGAACAAGAAACGTCCAAGATTCGGTGTCCATCATGAACCTTTCGAGATTTTATCATAACCGTGTGGGATTATCCTTTGAACTGTTTCCTCCGAAAACTCCTGAGGGAGAGCAATCGCTGTTTGAAAACCTTACCCGTTTATTAGAATTCCGGCCGGATTTTGTAACGTGCACCTACGGAGCTGGTGGTTCGACACGTACGAAGACTCTGGAAATCGTGACCCAGGTAAAACAGCGATTCGCTGTGCCGGTAGCCTCCCACCTTACATGCGTTGGTTCGACGGTTGCTCAGTTACGTGATTACTTGCAGCAAGCCGCCCGCCGACAAATAGACGCCATTGTCGCCTTGCGCGGAGACCCACCTCGAGGTGAGACCACCTTTCGTCCCGTACCCGATGGCCTGCGCTACGCCAACGAACTGGTGGCGCTAATCCGTAGTGAGTTCCCGGACTTTGGGATTGCCGTGGCCGGCTATCCGGAAAAACATATCGAAGCGCCCAGCATGGAGGAGGATCTGCGCAACTTGAAGCGCAAAGTCGATAGCGGCGCGGACATTGTTATCACACAACTTTTTTACAATAACGCGGACTTTTACCAATTCCGCGATCAGTGTCACAAGTTAGGTATTCGAGTACCCATCGTACCCGGCATACTGCCAATCACTAACCTGTCCCAGATCCAGCGGATCGCATCGCTCTGCGGGGCCAAACTCCCGAGTTCGCTTGTAGAACGCCTCAATCAGCATGATGATCCTCAGTGGCAATTCGCCGTGGGTGTGGAGTATGCCACCGAACAGGTACGTGATCTGTTAGACAACGAAGTCTGCGGCTTGCACTTCTACGTGTTGAATCGCTCGCAGGCTACCGCGTCCGTACTGCAAGCGGTAGGCTGGGACCGAAGCGCCTAACACAGCTCGAAAAAACGTGCTAATCGTGCGTCAACTATGCACTTTATGGTTCTTGAGCATCTTCGTCCTGGTACCCAGACTTTGCGCATCCGCTGTGAACCATGATTGCGACGCTGCACATTCTTACATATTTTCATTGAGTACACATCGACATTTCGTCATGATAGTCTTCGTTGTGTGGCATGTAGGAATGTCGCACGAGAACATTGCAACGCGTAATTTTCTATGTGACACAACATCAGGAGCAGTCCCTTGAAAGTAATACTATTCGACGTACGCAGTTATGACCGCGACGCGTTTAATAAGGCCAACGTGCGCTACGGCCATGAGCTTGTCTATATGGATACACGTTTGGATTTATCCACGGTTAGTCTGGCTAGCCAGTTTCCAGTAGTATGTCCCTTTGTCAATGACTGTTTGAATCGCGCCGTGCTGGAAAGACTTTGGGCGAACGGCACGCGTCTCCTTGCGCTGCGTTCGGCAGGCTACAATCATGTCGATGTGTCTGCGGCCAAGTCGCTCGGGTTCCGGCTGATCCGCGTTCCAGAATACTCGCCTTATGCGGTTGCGGAGCACGCGGTAGGTTTACTTCTTACCTTGAACCGCAAGATACATCGTGCCGTGAATCGGGTGCGAGAAGGCAACTTTTCACTCGAAGGCCTGGTGGGATGGGACCTGCATGGCAAAACGTGTGGGATTATAGGCACCGGACGCATCGGCACTGTCATGGCACACATCCTGCACGGTTTTGGCTGCCGCGTGTTGGCGTACGACGTTCAGCCGAATGCCGAATTAGTTTCCAAACTGTCGGTCGAATATGTGCCACTCCAGCAATTGTATGCGCAAGCAGATGTCATTTCGCTTCACGTACCACTGACTCCCCACACACATCACATTATAAATCACGACGCATTGGCCATGATGAAGCCGAATGTGATATTGATCAACACGAGTCGCGGCGGGTTGATCGACACACGCGCACTGATTGCCGCCTTAAAATCGGGGCGCATTGGTGGAGCAGCCTTAGATGTTTATGAAGAAGAGGAGCATTACTTCTTTCGGGATTTGTCGGACCGGATTATCCAGGACGATGTTTTAGCCCGTTTATTGACTTTTCCCAACGTTGTGATCACCGCCCATCAGGGCTTTCTGACCCAGGAAGCACTCACCAATATCGCAGAAACGACGTTGGCGGGGATTACGGCTTTCGAGCAAGGAAGGCCATTGCCGCACGAGCTATTGCTGCCCGATCACACATAGAGCGCTGGGGAAGGCGTTTTCTAGCGGTCAATCATCGCCCGACGGGCGCAAGGCCTCGTTGTACCGGCTAAGTTAAGGTTTCGTTCCGGCACCAGGGCCGAAGGTGTCCCACGCCCAAGCGAGGTCTCGCATTCGTTGCAGTCCTAACCAGATCGTTTGCGGCCCAGGAAGATCGCGTCGGTTGGGGCGATTGACGTATCCGCCCAGCTGTCCAACCAGTCGCACCATCTCCCCAAGCTTCGGCGGCTCGCGCGGCGGAGCTGTCTTGTGTATCGCCACCCACACCGACTTCCACTCCGATGGTTCAAACACTGCCTCGCAACTGATGTCCGGGCAGCTCCGTCCCAAACGGCACAACATCAGGGTTCGCCACGCCGCCACCAAATACACCGCAACGCACGGAAGCAAGTGATCAACGTGTTCGAATCGCCTTTTCTCCACCCGGCAACCCGACTTCAACGTGCGGAACAAAACTTCGATGATCCAGCGCACCGTGTAATATTGGATGATCGTCCGCACCTGTTCCACTGTGTCGATCGGCAACGTCGTCAGCAAGATCCACTCAACCGGTTCCTCGCCTTCCGGTGGATTCACTTCGCTCACCATGACCACATTGACCGGCACCGAGGGAAACGGACGATCCGCGTTCACCGGTGGCCGCAGAGTAACGCGGGCCGCGCGAACCTCCACCGTAGCCTGACGCGTTTCACGCGACTGACGCCGCTTCCGCTTCTCACAGGCAGTCTTCGCGCGTCGGCCACGGACGGTGATCTGCTTCGTGAACAGCGGCTCCCCAGCCATCAACGTGGCGCGGATTGATTTGTACGAACCGTCCTCCTCTTCCAAAGGAAAGCGTGGCTAAGCGGAAACTCCCCAGCTGCACGGACTCCAGTGCAACATCAGAGAGCAACGATACCTCGGCCACATCGACGACTCCAGGCGTGGAGGCGGAGTCTTGCAGGGATGAGGATGTCCCGCTGCTCAGCTCGGTCCCAAACGTCGCGCCTGCCAGCTCCAGGATGGCCGGTCATACCGGACATCAAGGTCAAAGACACTGATGATTTCTTGCACCCCGGTAGCGTCCAGGCCGGTGACAAGAATGTCTACAGTCACGGGTCGCCCGACCTCGACGGTCTGTGTCGGGGGATCAATGGCCACGCCGAGACACAGCCCTTTGTAGTCCCACTGACGCCGGCCGCGGCGGCGGCACAGGCGCTAGTGTAGATTTTACCGTCACAGCTACAGACCGGCTCTGGGGCAGGGGGGCAAGTCGTTGGCCGCGCGGTACAGGTGCCGCTCCCGTCTACCCTTCCCAGGTCGGACCTGACACCGACAATTGACCGACAGCCTAATGATCTATGTGAGCGGCGCCCTAACCCGAATTCCGCTCCGCTACACGCGGGCTATGGCGCTCACCACCACGTATTCGTGATCTCCGACTCCTTGATCCGGACCGCGGTCCTGTTCTCTGTCGTCGCATCGTACTCGCACTCGTCGCCGGAGCTATCGCTGTACGCCCAGGTAATGACGCACCGGCCATACCCCGGACAACCACCTGCGAAACTTTGCCGTTCAACTCGCCCCCATGTGGAAAAGCAGAATGTCTCCTCCCCACCCCCCGCAGATCCTCAGCGGAGCTGGATCCCGACGCCCGGCAATGGCGTGTATTGAACCTACTGCCTGGCTTAATGGAACCGCTCACAAGGTGGCCGAACTTACGCTTGGTGCGACCCGTTTACCCGAAACCGTGAATACGGGGGGATGGGTAGCAAAGGGAAGGATAACCGGCAATCCTGAACTTTGACAACTGGGTGTCTATTCAGGTGCGGTGAGGGGACTCACCAACTCCTGACCTCCCAGCACATCCGGCGGATTGGTATGTGGTTGCTCAATTGACTTCGTTGTAGGCAAACGTGTGCGCCGGCCGTCCCGGTGGAGTGAGTGAGACCAGGTTGCCGTTGGCACTCTATGCCCACGGCGACCTGGAGACCTTCCCCGCGCGGTTGCTGGCAGTGCTCTGTCGGGCTGTACCTGCACATATTCTCGGCCACAGATCCTTTTGGCCCGGTATCAACGCACCCAAGACGGCCGCGCCTACAAGATCTCCGACTTTCTCACCCGCGCCCAGTTTCACCGCCTGGCGCTCTACAACGAGTTCTACCGCAAGCGGCGGACGGAACACCTCATGGCCATTATGCTCCCCACCCCCGCCTCGCCGACTATCGCCTATGCCTTCGCCCGCAGCCGGCGCAATTTCTCCGAGCGGGACCAGTTAGTGCTCAATCTCCTCCGCCCCCACCTCATCCAGGCCTATCACAACGCCGCAGCGGCCACGCAAATCCGACAGGAGGCGGCGCAACTGCACCACGTGTTGGAGGAATGCAACAAAAGAATGCTGATCCTCACCAGCGAGGGGCACGTGCGGCTGATGAGCAACCGCGCCCGACAGTGGCTGCAGGGCTATTACGGCCGGTCCACCCGTTATCAAGCACACCGTCTTCCCGAGGATCTGTGGCGGTGGGCGCGTAGGACTCACAAAGCGTGAAAGTGAGATCCTCTACTGGATCGCCCAAGGAAAAACCAACAGGGAAGTCGCGCCGATTCTTGGCTTGAGCCCGCACACCGTGCGTACCTGCCTGGAAGACGTCTACCACAAGCGGCGCTAGAAACGCTCGGGTTGCTCAGGCGGTAACACTCTGTCCGCGCGCTAGGGGGGACTGGCAACGCATCCCTATTGCCCGCACCATAGACGCGGCAGCGTGCTCTGTCTATGCTACACTACAGCTTCAACTCCCGTGCAAGAGGACCCTGATGGCCCGTCTATGCAAAGATATCACCGAAACGATCGGTCGCACCCCCCTCGTTCGTCTCAACCGTGTAACCCAGGGGGTGCACGCTGAGGTCTACGCCAAGCTAGAGTATTTTAATCCCCTCGGCAGCGTCAAAGACCGCATCGGCTACAGCATGATTGTCGCTGCCGAGCGTGCAGGCAAGCTCACTCCGGACACCGTCATCATCGAACCGACCAGTGGCAATACTGGTATTGCGTTAGCCTTCGTCGCTGCCGCACGGGGATACCGCTTGATTTTGACGATGCCCGATTCGATGAGTATTGAACGACGCAACCTGCTACGCCTACTGGGCGCAGAACTCGTCCTTACTCCGGCGGCAGAGGGGATGGCGGGCGCGATCTGGAAAGCGGAAGAGATTGCCAAGTCACTGCCACGCGCCTTCATCCCTCAACAATTCGAGAATCCGGCGAACCCCGAGATTCACCGACAAACAACTGCCCGCGAGATCTGGGAAGATACAGAGGGGGCGGTGGATATCTTCGTCAGCGGCGTGGGCACCGGTGGCACCATCACCGGCGTGTCCGAAGTACTCAAAAAGCTAAAGCCCAGCCTGCACACGGTTGCCGTTGAACCTGCACGTTCCGCCGTCCTCTCCGGTGGCTCGCCGGGCTTGACGCAAATTCAAGGCATCGGGGCAGGCTTCATCCCCAAGGTGCTGAACACAGCCATTATCGATGAGATTGTCCAGGTACAGGATGAAGACGCATTCGCCATGGCACGTCTTGTCGCCAGGCAAGAAGGGATTCCCGCCGGCATCAGTAGCGGAGCAGCGGTGTGGGCAGCTTTGCAGGTTGCTGCACGACCCGAGCATGCGGGGAAAATGCTCGTCGTTATCCTCCCCAGTTCGGCAGAGCGCTACCTGAGCACGGCATTGGTGGAAGATTTATAACTATCTCTCAGCCCCGTGTATGCACCTCAGTGCAAATCTCCACCCCGCACTGCATGCCCGCTTGCTTTGCCTGGGTTTCGGCGTAAGGGGTCGCAATCGATTTCCGCTCCACTTACTGGCCGGTCGTATGCGCGTAGAATGCTGCCTTCGTGCACAATAGTAGACCTTCCCCTTCCTTAGCGTCGGGCAGAAACTCATAGACGCGCAAGTGCCCGCTTCACAGTAAAGTTAGGCACAACACATATCCGGCTCGCCAGCCGCATGACCATGCCACTCAGCTCGGAGCTGACGCATACCCTCGAACATTTTCAGTACATCGAGCGGTTGGTCCAGTTCGTTTTTGAACTCCTGATACAGCCGCATCACATTAGGGAGAATCCGCTCGGGCTCGCGCCAGCGTGCGTAGATGCCGAGCTTCATGTCACGCGCGGCCTGCTCCGCGGTCATACCGGCGTCGAAGCGTTTTTTGGCCTCGCGTCGGATCATCACGAGGTACGCACGCATCTCTTGCAACTCTTTTTTGCCACCGACGGGCCCATGGCCAGGAACGATCGTCTCCACATCCATCTTGAGAATGCGGTCCGCCACCTTGATCCAGTTCCCCACGTGTCCCTGAAACGCCAGCGGCGTCACGTAGTAGAACGCCAAGTCACCGGCGAACAGCACCTTCTCTTTCGGCAGATAGACAAACGCATCACCAAAGGTGTGGGCGGGGCCGAGGTGGCGAAGTTCGACGTCCCGCCCGGCTTGATGGAATACCATACGATCTGCGAATGTCACCTCAGGTACAGCGAGTTCAAGCTTGGGAAATTCGGCAGCAAAGCGCGGAATCCGTTTTTGGAAGAAGTCAACCGGCATACCCGTGCGCTCAATCTCCTCACGGCAGGAGATGTGGCTGATGATCTCGGCACCGCGGAACAGAAAGTTCCCCCCGGTGTGATCGATGTGGTGGTGTGTATTCACCAGACGGGTCACGGGCTTATTCGTCACTTTCTTGATAGCAGCAAGAAAACGACGGGTCATGGACGGCACCATCAAGGCATCCACCGCCATCGCTCCTTCCCGATCGACCAACAGCCCGGCGTTACTCACACCGAGTTCCCCGTACGCCTGAATGTAGGCATAGACCCGAGGGGCCACCTCTTCAATGCCGGTCTTGAATCCTTCAGGCGTAATCCAGTTGTTGTTCATGATACGCTCAACCCCTAGAAGTTGAACAGCCGCGCCGCGTTCTCGCCGAAGATCTTTCTCTTCAAGCCCTCGGAGAGATCGGTACGTTCATCGAGCAGCTTCACCGAATCTGGACAGAGGCAGTCCCAGTGGGAGTAATCGGACGCGTAAATGAGCCGCTCCTCGCCGATCATCTGGGCTACAAACGGGATGGTTTTCTCTTCCGGTTCGACCGCAAAGAAACAGTTCTCACTCTTGATCCAGTCCGCAGGGTCGCGTCGTTGCCACGGCATTTGCTGGGGCAGTAACTCGAAGTGTTCATGGAGGCGGTCCATCAGCCATGGTACCCAACCCGCTCCCGCTTCCATGAACGCGACCTTCAGTTTGGGGTAGCGCTCGAGGATGCCGCCGGCCACAAATGACGCGGCTGCAAACATGGTATCCACAGGATAGAAGGCATGCTTGAACACATACCGGTCGAACCGGTCGATCCCGGCAGAGTTGGTCGAAATAATATGGACGCACACCGGCACGCCCAACCCCTGCGCCTCGTCCCAGATGGGATCGAACTGTGGCTCATGCAAGAGCCGGCGGCCGAAGTTGGTCAGCACCTGTACCCCGACCATGCCTAGTTTCTCCACCGCCCGGCGCATCTCGGCGCGCGCGGCCTGCGGGTCCTGCATCGGCACCAACGCGATCCCTTTGAGCCGATCCGGGTAAGGTTGACAATACTCTGCCAGCCAGTTGTTGTAGGCGGTACACAGCGCCGTCGCCAACCCAGGGTCCTCAATACACGAGGCTGCTCCTAGCCCGACAAAGGTGCCAAACAACACCGCAACATCGATCCCCTCCTGATCCATGTCTGGAATCCGTTTGTGAGGGTCGCGCATCCCCTCACGCTCCCAGCTCCACATGTGCGCCGGTTTGCGCGGTTCGGGCCACAACCCAAGCTGCCCATAAAAATCACGACGGCTCGGCCACAACTTGCCTTCCACCCAAAAGTGCCGGCGGCCGTCGGGAAAGGTCACCCAGCAGGGAGCATCCCGGCGATAACGCTCAGGCAGCAACTCTGCCCAGTTGACCGCCCCTTCGTCTACATGCCCATCGGCATCGATCACTCGACAATTCGGTCGCATGGTTTTCCCTCCCTGTAAAAAAAGACTTCGCTTGCAACTCTCAGCCCACAGCTGCCGCACCTCCCACGATCACCATCGTATCATCCCCAGGCATCATACCTGTACCGGTACCAGTGCGTGTGCCAGATAGAGTGCCTCCACCCCCCACTCCGCCATCTGCACCGGGATCGTCCAGCGGAACGATTGCACGAAGCAGCCCCCTTCATTGCCGTCCCGACAATATACGAAACTCACAGCGGCACGGACAGCCGTGGTGTCAGGAGCAAGCACGACAGAGATGTGGAGGGGAAAGGCTCCGTCTTTCACCGTCATCCGGTCGCTTATCCAGGGCGACGCCCCGTCAACCTCTACCTGATATTCCACCGGGGAGCCGGGGTTGAGCTTATAGGGCGCAGGAATGCTGACATTGACAGTCAGCGTCGTCTGACCAGGACGGATCACCTGCTGAGCAAGCGTCAGTTCCTGCAAGTTCGGCCATATCCCAGCCCGCCCTCTACCTGCCGCATGTGTGAGGCCGGTCAGCGGCAACGTCGTGACCTGTTTGGTCTGCAGGTCAGCAACGCGAATTGCGTGGTTATTGGTATCGGCAATGTACAGCTTGCCATCCGCTACACTGACCCCGCTGGGCTCGTAAAATTGTGCAGGATAGCCGTCACGCCAGCCTGGGGTCCCGGTCCCAAGGAACGTGACCGAGGCGCGCAACGTCGGACCAATCTTCTTGATTTTGTGATTGTAAGTATCGGCCACATATAAGACCCCCTGATGGTAGGTGACCCCAAGAGGGTGCTGGAGCCGTACCATCTCCCCCTGCCCGTCAACATCACCAAATTCAAATAGGTCGAGCCCAACGATCGTAGATACATGGCCGCTAGGATTGAGACTAATGGAGCGGATTGCACTCACCTCGGCGTCCGCCACATAGAGGGATGTCCCATCAGAGGTGATGCCACTCGGCTGAGCCAAGGCAGCCTCCAGCAAGGGACCGTCGATGCGTGCTTCGCGACTAGACCCAGCGTACGGACCGATTTCTCCCGTCTGTAAGTCCATGGCCCAAATCTGATGCGAGCCGGCCATGGCGATGTACAACATCCCTTTCTTCACAACGAGATCCCAAGGGGAGCTGAGGGAGACCTCTCGCCCCAAGCCGCGCCGGTACCGCCCTAACGCTTGCTGACCAGTCCCGGCAATCGTGGTCACAGTTCGTGCCTGTAGGTCAAGCTTGCGAATCAAATGGTTCTCGGTATCCGCCACATAGAGTATCTTGTCATCCAGTGCCATCCCTTGCGGATGATTGAAAGTCGCATCGTCAAAAGTCCCATCGGTGGCACCGCTCTCTCCCGTACCAGCAATATCCAATACCTTGCCCGTCTTGGTGGTGACCACCATACGATTGTGACCAGAATCTGCGATAAAGAGACGATCTCCTTCCGGGTCGGCCAGCACTTTTCCAGGAAACGACAGACCAGGGGCAGCAAAACGGCTCTTTTCCAGTACGAGCGGTAACGGCTCCTCATGCAAGGTCCCGCGCGCACGGTGTTCGGTCACCAGTTCACCGATCACACGGTCCAAAGCGGCGTAGTGACCCTCTCCGGAGACGCCGCCAACAATATACCCCTCAGGGTCGATCAGCACGAGCGTCGGCCAGGCACGCACTCCGTACTGTCGCCAGATACGAAACTCACGATCATTCACGACCGGATGGGTGATCTCATAGCGCAAGATCGCTTGACGGATGTTGTCAGACTCCCCCTCGTTAGGAAATTTGGCCGAGTGGACACCGATCACAACGAGTTGCTTTGCATACTTCGCCTCGAGTTTCTTGAGATCGGGGATGATGTGCATGCAGTTGATGCAACAGTAAGTCCAGAAGTCCAACAACACGATCTTACCCCGCAGGCTAGCCAGGGTAAGAGGGCGGTCGGTGTTCAGCCATGCGATCCCTCCCACTAATTCCGGGGCGCGGATCCGTTCTTGTGCCATGGTTTCTCCCTTCCGTAAGGCCTCTGCTTCATCCATAGCCGCTTCCCACAAGCCACTGCGCCAGAGAAAACTCACACCCGCAACGATGATGACCAATGCTGGGAGCAAGTGCACCGCAACGCGGCGCCACTCGCCGCGTCGTGCAGGAACTGGAGGTGCCTGGTCGGTCACGAGCACGCCTGTTTAACGACTCAGATCCACGCCAGCAAGAAAAGCCAATAGCGTGTAGGTGAACATTTCCGGTTTCTCCACAGGCAGAACGTGACCACAGTCAGGGACGAGCAGCAAGCGAGCACGCGGGAGCGCCCGCTGCATACGTATCGAACCGCCGGGTGGCGTCAACGCGTCATCAAGCCCTTGTAGAATCAGCGTCGGGACCTGAATGCGTCCGAGGTCCGCAGTCCAGTTGTAAGAACTGATCGCCCGCGCTGCGGCGGCATACGCCTGAGGATCATTCGCCGCAGTCCGTGTCGCCATGTCCTGCACCGCTTCAGGGTGCGCTGTGACGAAACTCGGAGCGAAGATCCGCTCGGTGAAGCTAGCGTTTACCGTAAGCCCGCGCTGCTCAATAACTGCCGCCATTTTCTCCCAAGCCGCCCGTGCCTGTTCGCCCACCTCGCTGGAGGTGCTGATCAGGGTCAATGAACGTACTAACTCGGGATAATCCAAGGCGAACCGCTGTGCGATCACCCCTCCCATCGAGATCCCGGCAATGTGGACAGAGGTCAATTGCAGCGCACGCAGCAAATTGGCCATGTCCTGCGCGAAGAGTTGCGGGGAATACGGGCCAGGAGGCTTCTCGGAGCGGCCGAACCCGCGTACGTCAAACCGTAACGTGCGGTGATAGCGCGACAGCGTCGGCACAAAGGCGTCCCAATCACGCAGGCTGCCGCCCAGGCCGTGAATCAAAACGAGATCCGTTCCCTGCCCTTCTTGCACGTAAGAACACCGGAAACCATCAAGCACGATATCCATCTCGCCCTCCAGGGGAAGAGACTAGCGGATTCGGCCTTGACTGCCAAGAGAAAACAAGACGGGCAGAGGGAAAGGAGGGGACCCCCCCACCCGTCCTGGGGGGACAGCGTCTCCGAGGGTGGCTTTGCTTTACTTTAGAGGATATTCCGTTGGGGTTTCTTATCGTGGAGGGCGGTAACGGCCATAGTGCGGTTTGCATGTTTCCACGCAAGCAAGGCGTGGCGAACCGAATCAGTTTCGACACCAAACGTCGTGCAGAGGTTGGAGAAAGAAAATGGCCAAGCAGGATCTTCCGCCAACATCCACCTCTCCTCCTCTAGAAATTCCTCAGAGTCGTGGCACCCCTGGTCTGCGGCTAGTTTCCAATACTGTTTTAACCCATCAGCGAAGACCGCCCACTTCAGGGTGAGCTCTCCTGCGACAAAGCCTAGCAATAACCGATCAGACAAAAAGTAGTCCAGGGTGAGGAGCTCTGGCCAGGGTACGGTCATAATATTCCTCTTCACGGCCTTCTCACTTTTCATGACGCTGTTGAGAGCAACAGTTAGCAAAATATGGGCCAGGGGTGGTGCGCTGTCCTTCCCCTTCAAAACATCAATACTTTCTGCTTAGTTAGATAGGGTTGGGTGGTGGCAGGGAAGGAGAAGTAGAGAGATTGAGCTGTGGATAAGTTGTCACCATCATGACAGGGGTGGCAAAAAATGACCAGAACGGGAAGAGGCATCCTGAGGGGTTGCTTTCAGTAAGACAAGTTATTAGCTTTGGAAAATCTTTGTCCAGCGGGGAGAACTGTGAACGCCTCGATCAAGCTTATTGAGCAAGTGATTCCCTCGACCGTTAGCATTCATGTCACTGTGCCCCAGCAGCATCCTTCTGCACAGATTCTTGGTACCGAACGGATGGGCTCGGGCGCTGTGATCGACGCCAGCGGCTATATTCTCACGGTGAATTACGTCGTCATTGGCGCGTCGATTCTCCGAGTGCATCTTCTGGATAATAGCCGATACGAAGCGGAGATTGCTGCCCAAGATTTTGCAAGCGGCTTGGCAGTGCTCAAGGTTCCCGTCGCCGGTCTTCCGGCCTTGCCGCTCCAACCTTCGACTGCTCTGCGGCTCGGTGATGAAGTGTTTCTCATTGCCAGTACTGGGGAAGGCAATGGCCGGCGGATCAACGGGGGCGTGCTCACTTCAACGGCGCCATTCGACGCTTACTGGGAGTATTGCCTCGAGCGCGCCTTATTCTGCACCGCGATGAACCCAGGCCTCGGCGGTGGGCCGATGATGGATCTGACAGGCCGGATGGTTGGCGTGGTATCGTTAAACCTCAACGAGATTGGCAAATTTTCTCTCGCAATCCCAGTAGAATATTTTCTTGACCATCGTGAGGAGCTCTTGCGCTACGGCCGGCGCGTGAGTCGCCCATCCCGTGCCTGGATCGGCATGTATTCGTATACTTTACGAGACCACCTCGTAATTGCCGGACTCTTACCTGGCGGGCCAGGCGACACGGCGGGGTTGAAAGCAGGTGACGTGGTCCTGGCGATCGATGATTATGAAGTAAGAGACCGGAAGAAATTCTATGAACACCTGTGGACACGACGCGCCGGGGAAACCATTCTGTTCCGGGTCTTTCGGAACAACGCCGTGCATACCATCGCAGTGCGCTCCGGCAATGTAGAGGAATTCTTCGGATAGGCCACGGTTGTCCAGTTGCTCAGCCGTGCAGTTCTTCAGGGTGTCCTGTTTCCCGCCGGAAGTTTGCTACAATGGGAGCGGAGGACAGTCTGTATGAAAGCACACATGCAGCTTGGCGATTATCTCGTTGCGTACCTGCGCAAAATCGGCGTGACCCATCTGTTCGGCATCCCAGGAGATCTCGTCATCCAGCTCTTCATGAAGTTTGGCAAGCCGCGAGGGATGGAGGTCATCACCCTGTCACACGAGCCTGCCACTGGCTTTGCGGTCGATGGCTATGCTCGGGCAACCGGAAAAATTGGGGTACTGTGTGTGACCTATGGCGTGGGGGGGCATAACGTAGTCAACCCGGTCGCCGGCTCGTTCTCGGAACGCGTCCCGATTTTAGTGATTAGTGGGGGTCCGGGAGAAGAAAAACGGAAGTTGGGCGTGCTGATTCATCACCAGGCGAAGGAAATCGAATCACAGTTCCACATCTTTCAAGAAATCACCTGTGCGGCAAAGATTATTAACGACCCCCGCACGGCGGCCACGGACATTGACGAAGTCGTACGCAACATCTGGCTGCATCAACAACCAGGGTATATCGAGATCCACCAAGATATGGTCGATCACGAAATCGAGATCCCCCGGGAGATCCTGGAGTGGGACGGCAAACTGTCCTATGCTCGTTCCGACGTCCGCAAGGTGGAAGAAGCTGCACGGGAGACGACCGAGCGTTTTAACCGTGCCCGGAAGCCAGTGGTCATCATCGGCATTGAAACCTTCCGCTACAAGCTGACACGGGAAATCGTCGACCTAGTGGAGCGGATGGGAGTCCCGTGTATGACCACGGTACTTGCCAAGGGCGCCTTCCCGATGGACCACCCGCAGTACATGGGGGTGAACATTGGTCCGATCTCGCCCCCGCCGATTCGTGAACGCGTCGAAGAAGCAGACTTAGTTTTGAACCTTGGCACCCTGCTCACGGATATGAACCTCGGCGCCCGGCTGCCCAATCTTCCTCCTGAAAAGTCGATCTGGGCCGTACAGAACAAAGTCAACATCAGCTACCACACGTATACCGATGTCACGTTACGCGACTACGTGAAGACGTTACTGAAGGCACCCCTCAAGCAGCATCATGAGAAGGTTGAATATTGCGATAACCTCCCCCCCCAGCTGCCTGGCGAGCACCGGCAACTCCAAGTCGCCGATATGTTATGGGAGGTCAATAAGTTCCTACAAGCGCACAAAGGGTATATGGTAGTGGCCGAGTCTGGCGACATGCTCTTTGCCGGTCTTGACGTCAAAGTGAGTCATCGCGGCATCTATCTGGCGCAGGGATACTACGCCTCCATGGGGTTCGGTGTGCCTGGCGCGTTGGGCGCCCAGATCGGCACAGGGCAGCGCCCACTGGTGTTATGTGGAGACGGCGCCTTTCAAATGACCGGACCGGAAATTAGCCATGCCCCCCGTTATAAACTAAACCCCATCGTTTTGGTTATGAACAACGGCGGCTGGGGAATCTTCCGGCCAGTAGCCGAACGGCAAGATTTGCTGACACTCCCTTCCTGGCCGTATGCGCGGCTGGCAGAGGCTTGGGGAGGAAAAGGATTCCGTGTCACTACTGTGGCAGAGTTACGGGCAGCGCTGCTAGAAGCGGACAAAATCCCTTCGTTTGTGATCATCGAAATTATAGTTGACCCCCATGACCTGTCGCCGGTCACTGTGAAGTATATTAAAGGGTCAGTCGGAAAAGACTAAGGAGGAGACAGCGTGAAGATCGCAATTTTGGGAGGGACCGGAGAACAAGGGCCGGGGTTGGCATTGCGTTGGGCGCGAGCCGGGGAAGAGGTTCTTATCGGCTCACGCCAGCGAGAGAAAGGGGAGAGAGTTGCGGCAGAGTTAAATCAGGAACTTGGGAGGGAGCTCTTGCAGGGGACAGATAACGTCAGTGCTGCCACCGCCGCCGACGTGATCGTATTAACCGTCCCCTACACGGCGCATGTCAGCACTCTCCAAACAGTCAAAGAACAGGTGCAAGGCAAGATTTTTATTGACGTCTCAGTCCCACTCGACCCGGAGAACCCACGGCGTCTCATCATGCCACCAGCTGGCTCTGCGACGGAAGAAGCCCAACAAGTACTTGGGCCCGACGTGCAGGTTGTCGGTGCTCTGCAGAACGTCTCCGCCCACCTGCTCCGCGATCCACACGCACCCCTAGACTGTGATGTACTGGTATGTGGGGGGAGCAAAGAAGCACGCGCAACGGTGATGCACCTCATTGAAAAGCTGGGGACTCGTGCGATTGACGCTGGCCCCATTGAAGTGGCCCGGCTGATCGAACCGATCACCGCCTTACTCATCCGTCTCAACATCCGAAACAAAGTCCATTCGGCAGGAATTCGCATCACTGGCTTGCCTTCATAAAAGACAAAGGCCCTACCAGGAGTACCTACGTAGGGCCTGGAAAAGCTCGGTAGAAACACTGGCCCGTGGTTCTACCTGCAAGTCGTGTGCTTGCCCCTCCTCACACCAGGGGGCAAGGGAGAGGTCTTACATCATGCCACCCATGCCGCCAGGGGGCATGGGCGGGGTGGCAGGTTTCTCTTCCGGTTTCTCCGCCACCGTCGCTTCGGTCGTGAGTAACAACCCCGCGACGGAAGCCGCATTTTGCAGCGCCGTGCGCACCACTTTGGTGGGATCGATGATCCCAGCCTTGATCAGATCCTCAAACTCACCAGTCGCCGCGTTGAAGCCGTAGGCCCCCTTATTGTTGCGGATCTTATCCAGTACGATGGAGCCCTCTTCCCCGGCGTTTGCGGCGATCCAGCGGGCGGGTTCTTGCAGAGCTTTGCGCACGATGTTGACCCCGACCATTTCTTCCTCGCTCGCTTCGACCTTGCTCAGTGCGCTCGAAGCACGGATCAAGGCCACCCCACCACCGGGAACGATTCCCTCCTCAACCGCCGCACGGGTTGCATGGAGCGCGTCTTCAACTCGGGCCTTCTTCTCTTTCATCTCGACTTCAGTAGCCGCACCCACTTTGACGACGGCAACACCACCGATCATCTTTGCCAGGCGCTCTTGCAGTTTCTCACGGTCATAGTCGGAAGTCGTCTCTTCGATCTGTGCCCGGATCTGCTTAATGCGGCCCTCAATGTCGGCCTTCTTCCCAGCACCATCAACGATCGTGGTATTGTCCTTATCGACAACAATCCGCTTGGCACGGCCCAGATCGTTCAGTGTCAGGTTCTCCAGCTTCACCCCTAATTCCTCGGCGATCACCCGGCCACCAGTGAGAATGGCGATATCTTCTAGCATCGCTTTGCGGCGGTCGCCGAACCCAGGGGCCTTGACGCCGACACATTGGAGGGTGCCACGGATCTTGTTCACCACAAGGGTTGCCAATGCTTCACCCTCTATGTCCTCCGCGATGATCAGCAAGGGCCGGCTACTCTTCGCCACCTGCTCCAAGATCGGCAGAAGGTCTTTCATGTTAGAGATCTTCTTTTCATGGATGAGGATGTAGACATCCTCGTACACACACTCCATGCGGTCAGGGTCTGTGACGAAGTACGGCGAGAGATAGCCGCGATCAAACTGCATCCCTTCAACCACTTCGAGCGTGGTTTCGAGGCCCTTGGCCTCTTCCACGGTAATCACGCCCTCCTTGCCGACCTTATTCATTGCCTCGGCGATGATTTCCCCAATCGTCGCATCGTTATTGGCCGAAATGGTCCCGACCTGGGCGATCTCCTTCTGATCACGGGTCGGCTTTGAGAGGGACTTGAGCTCTCCAACCACGGCAGCCACCGCCTTGTCGATGCCACGTTTGATACTCATCGGGTCATGCCCTGCGGCGACCATCTTCACGCCTTCGGCATAAATAGAACGGGCCAGTACCGTGGCCGTGGTCGTCCCGTCACCCGCGACGTCTGAGGTCTTGCTGGCGACTTCCTTGACCATCTGCGCGCCCATGTTTTCGAATTTATCCTCAAGTTCAATTTCCTTTGCCACGGTGACCCCGTCCTTGGTCACAACCGGCGCCCCAAAGGATTTTTCAATGACGACGTTACGGCCTTTAGGCCCAAGGGTCACAGTGACCGCATCCGCCAGAATGTTGACACCCTTGAGGACTTTATCGCGCGCGTCTTGACTGAACTTCACCACTTTGGCTGCCATGATGTGCTCTCCTCCTTCACATATCCACTTAGCCTTCAATCACGCCAAGAATATCGTCTTCGCGCATGATCAAGTGTTCTTCCCCATCAATTTTAATCTCGGTGCCTGCGTACTTGCCGAACAGCACCCGATCACCCGCCTTCACGTCTAAAGGAGTCACCTTACCGTCTTCGCTCACCTTCCCTTTGCCAACGGCGATAACTTGCCCCTCCTGCGGTTTTTCCTTCGCAGTATCTGGGATAATAATACCACCTTTGGTTTTTTCTTCTTCCGCAATCCGCTTGACAATAATGCGGTCTTGCAACGGCCTGATCTTCATGCTTCTCTCCTTTCTCTCACAAGTCTTTTGTTTTTCAGAAGTTCAGGATGAGGGGCAGCAAATACGCCCCGCCGGCGACGAGGAGCAACTTAATCACTCCCCAGCGTTTGTCAAGGGAAAATTTCACAATCGCCGCTTTTGCAGCTCTTCTGTAAAATAGCGCCGATACAGCACGTCCCATTCGGTACTGCCCGGGACGACCTGCCGGGAAAGAGAAGCGATCTTTTTCCGCACCGCCTCATCTATCTTTTCCTCCTGGCGAAAGCGCTCCGCCAGCACACGCTTGCACTCCGCCAGCACAGCACGCTCGCTGACGACCTCTCCAGCACTAGTGACAACTCGGAGCACGAGACGGGCGAGGGCAGCAATACGGTTATCGGATAAGCGACTCACAACACGAAGCCCCGCTCCTCAGCCAGGCGTTTTTTGATCAGTTGTACAACTCTGTGCCGGTCCAGCCCCTGTCCGGTACGCATATGCTCGTCAGCCAAACGCTCTGCCTCCCTCTCTAAAGCCTCCTCCTGGCGGAAGTTGTCCAGCAAGGCAGCCGCGACTTTTTCACTGACTACCTTTTTGTCAGCGTGCAGGTGAAGCAGGCCTTTCTTCAGAAGCGTCTCGAGCAGTTCCTCAGCAACATGGCGGCAAAGCACCTCCCGGTGTCGCATCGGTTGCCAGTATATCCGGCTCCCCTACAACCTGGCAACCACGCCTTGACAAGGAAAGGGGGGTTTGTCATGGAATTGCAATGGCAGTGGGTAACAAAAAACTTATCGGGGAACCGTCTCCGCCAACCAGCCCTCCTCTGGATTGCTGGAAACATATTCTGGAGAGCCTTGAAGAAGGCATTGTTGTTCTTGACCAGAAAGGGCGGATCACCTTTTTTAATCCCGCAGCCGAACAGCTGACCGGTCTCCCCCGCTCTCAAGTGCAACATCGCCTATACACCCAGGTTTTTGCTTCCAGCGCATGGATCATAGAGGTTGTACGCCGGTCTCTCGCCTCCGGCCACAGCCGCACAGCCGGCGAAGGGGAGCTGTGGCGCCGCTCCCAACGCCCACTTCCCGTCCGCCTCACGTGTGCGCCGATCTTCAACGGCGGCTCCACCCCTACCGGCCTGACCCTTGTGCTGCATGACCTAAGCCACCAAAAAGAGCTCGTCGAAGAAGTGCAGCAAGAAGACCGTTTCACTGACCTTGGGGTCGTTGCCGCAGGCTTAGCCCACGAAATCAGAAATCCCCTTGCAGGGATTCGCGGCGCAGCGCAACTGCTCCAGAGCAGAGTCAGCAGTGATCGCTCAGCGCTGGAGTACGCTACGGTTATGATTCAGGAGATCGACCGCCTGAGCCGCCTCCTCGAGCAACTGTTACAGCTTGCGGCCAGCCCTGCTCCAGAACTCCGTCCGGTCAATGTCCATAAGGTCCTTACCGATGTCCTCTTATTAGAGCAAGAAACAGCCGGTGGTGTGCAAATCCGGACCCATTTCGACCCCAGTCTGCCTGAGATCCTAGGGGATGAAGCTCAACTCGCCCAGGTCTTTCGAAACCTTATCAAGAACAGCTTACAAGCTCTCGCAGGCCACCGCGGAGGGATTCTGCGCATCACCACGCGGATGGCCACCGATTTCCACCTCGTCCGCTCGTTCCTTGCTCACCCTTCCCCTCCAGAAAGGGAAAGTCAAGCGGTGCGGCAGAGCGGTCCCTCCATAGAGCGGAGGGCTACTCCTCCAGCTACCTGGCGCGGTCGCTTCCTCTCTATCGACTTTGCCGATAACGGCCCAGGGATTCCCCCTGAGCACCTCCCTCGTCTTTTTACTCCTTTTTTCACCACCAAGAGCCAAGGGACCGGACTAGGGCTGGCAATCAGCCAACGTATTATTACCCAGCATGGTGGTAGGATCCGGGTTGACAGTACCCTAGGACAAGGAACCCTCTTTCAGGTGTATTTGCCAGTTATCCCTGTGTAACCATGCCCCAAGGTGCCATTCTTGTTGCCGACGACGAGGAACTGATCCGGCGAGTCATGGCGGATGCCTTAAGCGAGATCGGCTATAGGGTAGAAACAGCCGACTGTGGGGAGCGTGCTTGGACCTGCTTGCAGGCGCTGAAGTTTGACCTCGCCTTTTTGGATATCCGCATGCCGGAACCGAACGGTTTAGATCTCTTAGTGCGCGCCCAAGCTGCCCACATCGACACGCCGATTGTTATCATGACTGGTCAGACAACGCTCACCAACGCCATCGAAGCGATGAAGCGCGGGGCTTTTGATTACTTGACTAAGCCGTTTGACTTAAACGAGGTTAAAGCGCTTGCTGCTCGGGCTCTAGAAACTCAACGCCTCAACGCGGACCTACCCCAGCCACGGCTCCCGGTACCAGGCCGTAACGAACAGATCATCGGCCGTAGTGCCGCCATGCAGCAGGTGTACAAAACCATCGGGCGGGTCGTGAAAAGCGACGCGACTGTCCTCCTCCAGGGAGAGAGCGGCACTGGCAAGGAGTTAGTGGCCAAGGTTATTCATCATTATTCGGCACGCTGGCGTGCGCCTTTTGTCGCCATCAACTGCTCTGCCATCCCCCTCGATTTGCTGGAGAGTGAGCTCTTCGGCCACGAACGCGGTGCCTTTACTGGTGCAGTGGAACGGCGCATTGGCAAGTTTGAGCAGGCTGCCGGCGGCACGTTATTCCTCGATGAAGTGGCAGATATGCCCCTGCCCCTGCAAGCCAAGCTCCTGCGCGTCCTTCAGGAGCGCGAGTTTACACGGGTTGGTGGGCGGGAGACGTTGAAGGCTGATGTCCGTATTATTGCGGCTACGAATCAAGATTTGGCCCTCGCCACTAAAGAGCGGCGCTTTCGTGAAGACCTCTACTTCCGACTGCGTGTCGTCCCCATTACACTTCCCCCCCTGCGCCAGCGGCGTGAGGATATCCCAGAACTCGTCGCCTACTTTCTTGACAAGACCAACCGCGAGATGGGGACAACGGTCACCGGCGTGACGCCTGAAGCCCTATCCCTGTTGCTGCATCACCCCTGGCCGGGAAACGTTCGCGAATTGGAAAATACCTTGCTGCATGCCGCCGTCCTTGCCCCAGGACGTATGCTGACCGCCGCGGACCTTTCTTTATCCACCAAGGATTCTCCTTTACCCGAAGACTTTACCGACCTCTCGCTCGAAGAAGTAGTGCGGCGCAAACTGAAGGTCTATTTCCAGCAAAACGCCCCCTTGGAACCCTGCGACTTGCACGCCATAGTTGTCGGACAAGTGGAGAAGCCTTTGATTGAGCTCACCTTGGCATACACCGGCGGGAATCAGCTCAGAGCGGCCGAGTTACTTGGCATTAACCGCAACACCCTCCGCAAAAAGATCACGGACTTGAAAATTACCGTGAAGAAGTAAAGAAAGTACCTCCCCACCATGTCTCCCTTTCTTTTTCCGCATCCCTTCTACGCGATCGCCGATACACTCAACCGACCCGAGTTATCATACACTACGCTGACGACCCAGATCTGTGCTGGCGGAGCCAAACTCCTCCAACTGCGGGTGAAGGAGCGGTCCGCGCGCGACTTCTTGACCATTGCGCAGCAGGTCCGCACGATTTGTCAGCACTACGGTTGTCTCCTCATCATCAACGACCGCGCAGACATCGCCCTAGCCGTCGACGCAGACGGCGTTCACATCGGGCAAGACGATCTGCCTGTAGAGGCGGCGCGTCGGGTGCTCGGTCCAAGGAAAGTGATCGGGGTCTCAACCCACGATCCTGAACAAGCACTTGCTGCAGCTCGTGGAGGAGCAGATTATATTGGCTTTGGTCCCTTGTTTGGGACCCAGACGAAGACGACCGGCTATACAGCACGCGGACTTGAGCAATTGCGAGAGATTCGTCGGCTGGTCCGTTTGCCGATCGTCGCCATTGGCGGGATTACCATTGAGCGTGCGCCCCTTGCCCTCGCCGCCGGCGCGGATGCGGTGGCAATGATCAGTGAGATCGTGCGCGCGCCGGATGTGCCTGCCCAGGTGGCTGCAGTGCTGCGGACCCTCACAGCACCCTCGTCGTAGAGCAGTCGCTCCCCACCCTATCCACCTCTACCCCCCTTCCGCCAGATCATCGGGGGGCTCCAGATTCTCAATCAGATTGTCAAAGCGGGTGTACTCCTTGCGGAAGGTTAACCGCACTGTGCCGGTTGGACCGTTGCGCTGTTTGCCCAGAATGATTTCCGCGATCCCTTCGTCTTGGGAATCTTGTTTGTACACTTCGTCGCGGTAGATGAACATGATCACGTCCGCATCTTGCTCAATCGAGCCACTCTCACGAATATCCGACATGATCGGCCGTTTGTCCGCCCGCTGTTCCACCTGGCGGTTGAGCTGGGAAAGCGCGATGACCGGCACGTGCAGTTCTTTGGCCAGGGACTTCAGACCACGGGAAATTTCTGACAACTCCTGGGTACGATTCTCCTGGGCGGTGAGGCCGCGCATGAGCTGGAGATAATCGATGATCACTAACCCAATGTTCGCTTCTCGCTTTAAGCGTCGAGCTTTCGCCCGCATTTCCAGCACGTTTTGCGCCGGCGTATCATCGATATAAATCGGGGCTTCCGCTAATCGACCCGCGGCCATCGCCAGGCGCGGGAAGTCCCGCTCCCCTAAATAGCCGGTGCGCACCTTGGCGTTATCCACCCGCGCCTCGGAGCAAAGCATACGCAGGACAAGCTGCTCCTTCGCCATCTCGAGCGAAAAGATGGCGACCCCCGTATTGGTTTGCAACGCTACATACTGGGCAATGTTCAGCACAAAGGCAGTTTTGCCCATGCTGGGCCGTGCCGCCACAATGATCAGGTCCGCCGGCTGCAAACCGGCCGTCATGCGGTCAAGATCAATGAACCCCGTGGGAACTCCGGTGACAAGCTCTTTGCGCTCGAAGAGCCGCTCGATGGTTTTAATCGTGTCCATGATCATATCGCCCATCTTGAAAAAGGACGGGCGGATGCGCCTCTCGGAGACGGCAAAAATCAGCCGCTCTGCTTCGTCCAAAAAGCGTTCGATATCCTCTTGGCCGCTATAGCAGCGCGTAGCGATCTCATTGGCGACGTTAATGAGGCTGCGCATGACCGCTTTCTCCCGCACGATACGCGCGTAATGGGCGACATGCGCGGCGCTCGGGACTTTATCGGCCAATTCGGCCAGATAGGTAGCTCCGCCGATCTCTTGCAGCTCACCGCGTGCTTTCAGCATGTCGGTCAAGGTAACCAGATCAATGGGCTCATTTTTCTCGCTCAGTGCGAGCATGGCGCGGAAGATCTTACGGTGCGACTCCCGATAGAAGTCGTCTGCCCCCATGATCTCAATCACGCGATCCAAGGCGTGCCGGTCGAGCAGAATACCGCCGAGCACCGATTCCTCGGCTTCTAAGCTCTGCGGGGGAACTTTGCGAAGCGCGTCTTCAAGAATAGCCACGGTCTGACCTTACCAGACGAATTTTTCCCTTTTCTTCGCCTTTTGGCAACACCTCTCCTGCCTGCGTCACTCCAGCGTTTCGCGCACATAGGCCAAGAGACGGGCAAGCTGCATCAACCCATCGGCAATGCGCGGCCCGTACCAGCACAACCCCCTCCCGTCCACGCAATAAAAGTGTCCGGCGCGGCCCGCTGGCGTGTCGCTTAACGGTCTCAGGTGGATAAAGTGTTTTGGCGAGAAGGGGTACGGCTCGCTCGGCAGTAGAACGACCTGAGGCGCCAGCGCGGCAACTTCCTCGAGGGTGACGGTGAAATACCGGTCAGCCCGCTCGCGCAGGACATTCTCCCCCCCACAGCACCATAACATATCATCCGCGTACGTGTCCCAGTTAAACCCCATCCACGGCTTCCTCCAGATCGGGCAGAACACGCGCAGCCGTGACTGGCCGGCAGTCTTCTTTCTGACGCGACGATACAAGGCACGAAGCCGGCGGGTGAGCGGCGCACTTGCCCCCTCGCAGCCGAGCACCGCGCCGAGTTTATCGATCAACAGGATGCCGTCCGTCACAGTGCGCGGCGCGGTGACGTACAGGGGCAGTCCCCGCGCTTCCAGCCACTGAAAATCTTCGCGCCGATTCTCTTCCTCATTGAGGATGACGAGGTCCGGCCTGAGTTGCAGGATCACCTCGAGACGAGGATTCTTAGTTCCGCCCACTTTAGCGACCGTAGCTACACCCTCCGGAGGGTGGGTACAATACTCAGTCACTCCCACCACACGCGCGCCGG
>Ga0308420_1000241_pt1 | contig 24955 bp, 17 predicted proteins | sample HotsprSampleMS55_FD_203802 | JGI IMG/M metagenome (GOLD analysis project Ga0308420, IMG submission 203802) | Hot spring phototrophic mat microbial communities from Mushroom Spring, Yellowstone National Park, Wyoming, United States - 20090730_MS55 ... | reverse complement strand
TCTTTGCCTCAAGATAGACGTTCTCCGTCGTTACCCGCAGGAGCCCAGCTTCGCCCATCGCGTCAATGGCATTGCGGCAGAGGTTGTGAATGACGCGCCCGATCTGATCGCGGCTTCCCTTGATCGGCATGAGATCGGTCGCCAACCGCTCCTCCACCCGGATGCCGGCCGGCATGTCGGTCTTCAGGAGCAGCAACGTCTGCTGAACGGCGTCGTTCAGAACGAAGATTTCGTCCTGCCCCATCCGGCCCCGGCGGGACAGGCAAAGCAGCTGCTCCGTCAAATGGGCCATGTCCTGGGCCGTGCTCTCCATGATGCCGAGATACTCCAGAATGGGAGAATCCTTCGGCAGCAGACGTCGGATGAGCGCCGGATAGCCCAGCAACGGCGTCAGAAGATTGTTGAAATCATGCGCAATCTGGCCCGCCACCATTCCCGCCGCTTCCAGCCGCTCGGCCCGCGCCATGCGGGATTGCGCCATCCGAAGAGCCTCTTCGGCCTGCTTATGGTGGATGACATTCCGAACAAAAAAGCAGAGGAGCGGACGCCCCCCCTCCGTCGTGATCTTGGTGACCGCGGTTTCCGAGGGAAAGGTGGACTCGTCCTTCCGAAGCGCAAAGGCCTCAATCAGAACCCGTTTCCCGTTGCGGACGTTCTGAACCACCTGGAACAATACCGGCCCCTCGAATCCCAGCAAAAAATCCCGGATCGGATGTCCCCCCATTTCATGGACCGGATAGAGGAAGAGTTCTTTGGCCTTTTCGTTGACGTCCAGAACGGTTCCCGTCTCGTCCACAATAAAGACCGCATCGTACACCGTCTCGATGGACAGCCGATAACGATCGCCACCCAGGGCCACTCTCGCGGCCTCCTCAATCCGCTGGGTATCGGTCATCGGGACGCCGGGGGGCAACGTCAGATCGCTGATCTTGATCTGGATCGTCTTCGAAAGCTGCTCTTTCTGGCCGTCCACCGAGCCTCCCTTCGCCGACGTGACACCGGCTGGTGGGCACTACAGGATTTGAACCTGTGACCTCCTGCGTGTGAAGCAGGCGCTCTCCCACTAAGCTAAGTGCCCTCAACGGGATTGCAGGCCAGAATAGTCCAAAAGCCCCGCCCTGTCCATCATTTTTCCGGCGGTGGCGAAGGGGAGTGAAAGACCAGTTCCACACGGCGAGCCACTCGCACGACCTCTTCGACGGTCGTCACGCCGTCCAGCACCGAACTCCACCCATCCTGGCGAAGCGTCATCAGGCCGTTTTCGATGGCTCGTTTTCGAATCTGGGCCGACGACTCCTGCCGAACCACCATGGCCCGGATGTCATCATCCATGACCATGATCTCGAACAGCGCCACCCGCCCCTTGTACCCTGTGAAGTTGCAGGCCGGACAACCCACCGCCCGGTAAAACCGAGCCGACTCAACCCGTTCGGGAAAATAGCCTCGGATCTCTGCCAGGATATCCGGGGGGGGGCTTTGCTCCGCCCGGCAGGCGGAACAAAGCCGGCGAACCAGCCGCTGAGCGAGTACCCCCTCCAGACAGGAGGAGACCAAGTAGGGTTCGATACCCATATCCACCAGCCGAACGATGGCACTGGGCGCATCGTTGGTATGAAGGGTGCTAAAGACGAGATGCCCGGTCAACGCCGCCTGAACCGCAATCTGCGCCGTCTCCCGGTCGCGGATCTCGCCTACCAGAATGATGTCCGGATTGTGCCGGAGGACGGAACGGAGAATCGTCGAAAAGGTGAGTCCGATCTCAGGATGGGTCTGGATCTGGCTGATCCCCTCCATCTGGTACTCGATCGGATCCTCCGCGGTGATGATCTTGACCCCCTCTTTGTTCAACCGGGAGAGGAGGGCATAAAGGGTGGTCGTCTTGCCGCTGCCCGTCGGTCCCGTGATCAAAATGATCCCATGCGGCAGCGCCGCCAGCGCCTCCACAATGGGCCGCTGGCTGGGTTTCAGCCCCAGATGCTCCAGGTCAATAAACATGGACTTCCGGTTGAGGATCCGCAGATCCACCGTCTCCCCGAAACGAGTCGGAAGAATGGACACCCGCAGGTCGAACTCTTCGTCGCCCAGCCGAACCTTGATGCGGCCGTCATGGGGCTTGCGCCGTTCGGCAATGTTGAGCTGGGCCAGAATCTTGATGGCCGACACAATCGCCTTCTGAACTTTCTCGACCCCCTGCGGCACCGGAATATTCTGAAGCACGCCATCAATCCGATAGCGCACACGCAGCTTGTTTTCAAACGGCTCGATGTGAACGTCCGTCGCCTCCATCCGGATGGCCTCGGCAATCAACTGATTGACGAACCGCAGAACCCCGGGATCCGTCCCATCCTCCGACAAATCCGTCTCCTGAACCTCCGGCGCCGCGGCCGTCTGAATCATCCCATCCAGGGCATCCGCTCCCAGCCCATAGAAATGCTTGATGCTTCGAACCAGCTCCGCTTCCGAACACAGGACAAACCGGACCGGCATCCCCAGCAAAAGTCGGAGGCTGTCGGCCGTCTCCCGAGGCGGAACCCGGCCGACGGCCAACGTAAGGGAGGTGGCATCCGCCGCGACGGGAAGCACGCGATATTTCAGGGCCGCCCGAGCCGGAAGCCGCTTCACCAACGCCGGATCCGGATGGTACTCCGAAAGCGCACGGAACGGAATATTCGTCAGGGTGGAAAGACGCTGAAGAATCTCCGGTTCCGAAACAACCCCATCCTTCAACAGCAACCGATCGAGAGGCTCGCCCGTGAGCGAAGCGCGCGATAGGTAATCCGAAAGCACCTGGGGCGTGAGGATCCCCTCCTCCACCAGCATTCGCCCCAATTCCGCCATCAGCCCCTCGCTGGCATAGCGGATCGGCGCCCCAAGGTCCGTTTCTCCCGGCTGACGATCGCTCACCGGCATCGGTCATCGCTCCCGAATGGTCACGATCTTCATCCATGGCAGATGAACCACAACCCCATCCTCCCGCCGCCACACCGCCTCGTCGTTGTTGGCCGCTTCCACCGTCCCATTGAGAAAGGCCTGCCCCAGAAGGACATAGCGCTGACGCTTCTCCGTCAGGTTTTCAAGAAGCACCGCAATCGCGCCATCCGGACGAACCATCAGCCCACGGTAAAGAACCGGCGTCTCTTTGACCGGAGGCGGGGGCGGAGGAGGGGGAGGCTTCGGTGTCGGCGGCGGAGGGAGAGGAGCCGGTTGAGGCACAGGCGGAGTCGGCGAAGGCGTCGGCGGTTTGGGGGAAGGCGTCGGGTCCGGACGCGGGGGACGGGGCGCCACGGGGCGGAAAAAGGGATTGGATAGCGCCCGCTCCCCGTTCTGTCGCTGGCGTTCGATAAAAGCTAACAGATCAACGGTATTGGTCTCGAGCCCGACCGCCCCTTCCCCCGAGCCCGCTCCGTTCTCCCCCACCGGCGGCGACGCTCGAAAGGTCACCTTGGAAATCGCCGTCTCATACTCACGCCAGGCCCAATAGGCCACCGTTCCGACCAGCAGAACGCCCGCAACCAGGACACCGGTCCGCGCATCGGCCCGACTGATCCATTTCCAAACGTGGCCTGTCATGACGGCACACTCCTAAAATCCCAAAGGCCGAACGAACGCCGAAGGCCGCTTCGGCATCTGGACTTCCTCGATCTGCCGGAGAAAGACCAACGCGCTGACCGTCGCTTCCGCTCGAATCCGATCCGGATTGTTAAGCGACTCCTTTTCCAATCGCATCCGCCTGACCGCAAACACCCGATTGGTCTGGAACAACTCCTGGAAAAAGGCATACACATTCTCAATGTTGCCCACAAACTGGATGCGAACGGGATACTCCTCCAAAAAGACCTCCCCCGTCTCGGGATCCTGATGAGCCACCGGTTCCAACGGCTCGACCGATTCGATCCGATGCACCTTGAGCCCTAGCGTGGTATCCATGATCCGCTCCGCCGCCCGCAATTGGAGCATCCGTTTCCGGGCATCCTCGTTGCTTAATACCTTCTCATCGATAGCCAGCTCAAACGTCGGCCGAATTCCGTATTCATCCGCCTTGCGGCGCAACCGCTCCCGAACCTCGAACAGCGCCACCTTGAAATCAATTTTTCCCACTTCCGTCGTCCGCAGAATCTCCTGCTTCTCGAAGGTCGAAAGCTCCCGCGCCGCTTTCTCCCAGCATTCCCGACGGCGAACCGCCGCCTGCCGAAGGGCATTTCGCCGGCTCTCGAGCGGTAACTCTTCCAGAAGGGCCCCCCCGGCCGCCATCGTCTGCCGCATCCTCGCAATCTCGCTTTCCAGCACCCGCCGATTCCGGATGACGGGAAGCATCACAAAATAATAGGCCGCCCCAATCAGCAGAACGAGCCCCACGGCCAACGCCGTCAACTGCTGCCTCTCATTCCATGGAACCGGACGATACGCCATGCCCGCCTTACAGGGTCAGATCAATCACAAACCGTTTTCCGCCCGCCAATCCCCACTTGGCCGTGTCCTCTTCGATCAACTGATCGTCGCCGAGAAGATCCGCCTTCTGAATGAAGCCGGCGGCTTTCAGAGAATCTATGAGCTTCTGCACCGACGCAAAACTCGTATCCGTGGTGTATCCCTCGACGATCACCCGGCTGAACCGCATCTCCCCCTGGAGCACGGCTGGCTCCCCTTCCTTACGTTCGTGGGGAGCAATCCCTCGGGGCGCCCTCCGAGCCTCCGGCTTCACAAGATTTTCCTGCGCAAAGTAACTGTTGGCATCCGCAACCAGAGTGATCCAGCAGTTCGTTTCCAGCCGCTCCGCCAGGGCGCTGACCACATCGCGAAAGGCCGGTCCGTTCTGGAGGAGCGTATGAACAGTCCCCATCATGCGATCGAGACGTTGGTTGAGGTGCTGAATACCCTCGATCTCCCGTTGAAGCGCCTGACGCCGACTCCAGCTCTCATGTTGAGCCCTGATTTCAGCCATTTTCCGCTGCTGGTCGCGATAGCTTCCCAAGAGATTCGCCGCTGCGGTCAGGACGATCAGAATCGCCGCCGCCACCCAATATCGCTTCTGACGCCTCAACAAAAGCGTTTCCCGGATTTCGGACGGCAGAAGGCTGACATACCCTTTCCCAACCGCTCCCGCGCCGGCCAGGGCCAACCCGCAGGCCACCCCATAGAGCGCCGCCTCTTCCCCACGCTCGCTCATCCCCGGCAGCGCCTTCAGAAGACGGGTCTCCAACCCCAGCTTCCAGGCCAGATATCGCTCCAGCCCGCGCATCAGTGCCCCCCCGCCCGTCAGAATCAGCTCCACCGGCTGATCGGAAGGCCCGGGAAAATAACTCCGATAGATGCCCAGACAGGCTTTGAATTCGGAAACCCAGTGTTCCGCCGCGGCCGTCAGAACCTCCTTGTCCGCCCCCTCCAACCCGGACGCGATCTTGACCGGCTCCGCCTGAGTCGCCGTCATCCGCTTGGCACGAGCCAACGCCTCGGTAAAGGACTGCCCCCCCACCGCAAAACTGCGGGCAAACCGGATCCCCTCCGGACCGACAACCGCCAAATCGGTCCCACCCATCCCAATATCGGCAACGGCCAGACATCCCCCCGCCTTTTCCATCGCGCCCACGGTCAACGCCGCCGCCACCGGGGAAGGAACCATCTCGACGACATCCGCCCCGGCACCTCGCGCTAACGCCAGCACCTGCTCCACCGCCTCGGCGCGGGTCAGACCGATCAGAAACCGCCGCCCCTTGTCTTCCCCCGCCGCGATTTCCATGAAACCATGCCGCATGGTTTCCGTCGCGATCTCGCTCAGCCGAGCAATCTCAAGCTCAACCGCCAGGTCCGCCGGCCGGGGATCGTCCGACGCCAGCGCCAGCGTCTGAAAAAGCACATTCAATCCACGAACCGAAAGAACACAGGGCTCCCCTCGAAACCCCTGCTGACTCATCCATCGAGCGATCAGAACGGACTGCTCGGCCGTACCCATCCCGGCCGGAATCCGGACCATGTCGCGATGCGTCACCCGAATCGTCCCATTCCCCCGCCGAACCAGGCGAACAACTTTGGCCGAATGCTGACCGATGTCCAGCCCCAGCACCGTACGATGAAATACCGGCTCCATCCGATCAGGATCCTCCCCCGCCTTCCCCCATCCCCTCCACCGCCACCAGCTCTTCGCCGGTTTCGGCCAGCACACGCGCCGTGACAAAGATTAGGAGATTCCGTTGGACCTTGTTGACCACCTCGTACCGGAACAATGCGCCGAGCAAGGGAAGGGATCCCAGCAACGGAACCCGCCGAACGTCCTTCTGATCCGTGGAATTGATGAGTCCGCCCATGACTACCGTATCGCCGCTTCGCACGGCGACCTTGGTGACGATCTGCCGCTTGATGAAAATCGGGAGCTTGACCATCCCGAGGGTGTTGGTCGTTCGATTGTTGATGGACGTTTCGACGTCGGCGCTCTCGTAGAAGACCCAATCGGCCAGATCGCTGATCTCGGGAGCCAGGGAAAGAATAATGGTCTGACGATCGGCCCCCACGCTGGGGGTCACCTCGAGCTTGTACCCCAACTCCTCGCGCGAGGGTTGTCCCGTCGGGACCAGCCGGCTCGCCCGATTTTCCCGATTGTCGGTGACGGAGGTCACTACGTCAATCGTCGTAAACCGCTCAAAATACCGAAACTCCCGCCCTTCCCAAATTTTGGCCGGTTGATTGTTCAGGGTCGTGACCCGGGGAACGGAAAGCGTCTGGGCTTTGCCCGATTGCTCCAAGGCCTGCAGCATGACTTCGAACATGGGCGAGGTCAGAACGCCCTGGTAGGCGAGCGTCCCGGCCACCGTCGGTGTCGGCCGTTTCGCATCGCCGGCCGTCATGTCCCCAACCACGCCCGGCGTCAACCCGAGATTGCTCAGGGTGGCGCGCGTCGTGCCCCCCTTCTTGAAATAGAGATCGCTCACCGTCCAGTTCACGCCCAACTCTCTCAAATCGCTTAGACTCGTGGTAATGAAACGGGCTTCAATAAGCACCTGCGGCGGCGTCACATCGAAGGCTTCGACCAACTGCTCGATCAGACGCAGGTTTTCCCGAGTGTTCTTGACCAGCAGGGTGTGGGTATCCAGATCGAACATCATGTCCGCGCCAGGGGCCTGTGGCACAAACCGCTGAATCGCCTCCAGAAGGCCGTAATCCTGAAGCGAAGCCCGGCCGCTGATTCCCCCCGCAGGAGCGGCCCCGCCAGCCCGCCCCCCCGGCGCAGCCGTTCCCGTACCGCCCCTCATGGCGTTCATGGCGGTAGGATCGAGGTAAGCCAACGCGGGCGCGCCTTTCCGAAGGCGAAAGAGCCGGGTTTCCAGAGGAACCGGATCCGTGGCGGCCGTGCGCCGCGTCACCCAGATGAGCGAATCCCCGACGTAAAAGCTCACATCCAAATTCCGCGAGGCATAGTCCAGAACCTCGCGCAGGGGGACGTTCGTCACCGCGATCGAGATCGTCCGTCCGCCCGCCAGTCCGTCATCCGCCACCAGGTTGATCGGCCGATTCGATGGCCCAGCCTGTCCCAAGGCCATCAGAAGTGTCGCAAGGTCCGCCCCCTCCAGCGTCAAACTGACCGGAAGCGAGAGCATCGCCTCCGCGGCCGTCGGCGCGCGGGCATGGTCCACATATGGCGGAACAATCGTGCGACGAGTCCCATAGGTATCCGGCACCTGGGCCGCTTCCACGGCATCGAGCTCCATCCGAGCCCGCGAGGCCGGTTGGACATCTTCGAACGCCTTCCGACGGGCCGCCGTCATGTCGTCCAGAATCCGTGCTCGAAAGCTCTCGATCCCGGGAGCCGCCGGATCGCGCCGCGCTTCCTCGGCCAACGCCAAAAGGGCTTCGTTGTATCGCTTTTGCTGTAACAGTTCCCGAACCGCTTCCAGTCCGGCTGTCCCCGCCTCAGGTTCTGGAAGCGGAACCGGGGCCGTCGTTCGGCATCCCGACGACACGATCAGCGCCAGAATCACTCCTGTCAGCTTCCCCATTGACCGCGTCCCCATCGTTCGATCTCCTTCGCCGCGCCGGTCGTCCATCAACCGCCCGCTCGCGTTATTGTTCTTCCAGTTCGCTCAGCGGCAGCTCCCACCAGAAGGGACTATGAAAAATATTCCCCGCATAGGCCACATTGATCGTCAGCCCCATCCGTTTGTTCTGCGCCGGATACCTCCACGTTCGCGTGGACCAATGATGAAAGCAGCGGATGATGGGAAAAACAGTCTGATCGTAGGGGCGCGGGTTGTTGATGTCGCCAAACCGCATCTGGGCAAACTTGACCTCTTTCCATGTCGCGTTCGCCGGTACATTCGTGATCCCGTACCCCCGATAGTCCCATTGACTCGAAACGGGCCAGCCCGCGAACTGATATTCGTAACTGCAGGGCAAGTGCGGATCGTCCAGCTCCTCGAGCTGCGGTGCATCGAATCCAATGTCCGCCGGTCGGGCGCCATCCGCTCCCCGGCTCCGATCGGCAGGACATAGATAAACCTGGCGGGAATCCAGATAGCGGGGATGCAGATCAGAAAGCCAGTCGGGCATCTCCAACTCACCGAAATCATTCCGGTACATGACCACCGCCTTGGCAAACTCGTGCAGGTTGTTCTCGCAGGCCGTCAGACGCGCCCGCTCCCGGGTGCGGGCCAGGGTGGGAAGCAGAAGTCCTGCCAGAACCACCAGAACCGCAATCACGACCAGAAGTTCTACGAGGGTAAAACCTTGACGGTAACGTTGGGAATAGTCCATCTTCACGAATGCGGATCCGCTCACCGAAATACTTTATTTCCTAGTATACCGGAAACGCTATCCCCCTGCCAAGTCGAAAGAGAATCTTTTTAGGCGGTTTCCTATCGCCTCGACCTTTTTTTTCGTTTATTGTTAAAAGCTCACGCATGCGAACGTTCGCACTTTCACTTCTTCTGGCCGCCTTCCTTCCACCCGCTGGCCGCGGGGATCCCCCCTTCTGGCCTTTCCCCGATTTTCCCGCCCGTCTCCTTCTCTCGCCACCGGACACGCCGCTGCCAACCCCCTTCTGGGTCATTCCTGTCCATCATGCCGACCTCTCCTTTTCACCCGCCGCATTCCGATTGACGCCCGCCAACGCCGCCACGCCGCTTCCCCTCCGGGTCGTCATCCAAACGCCCCACCAAACCGTTCTTCTGGCCCACGTGAGCGCCCTCTCCTCCCGCCCCCAAGCCCTCCATCTCTATCTCTCGCCAACCAATCTACCCCTCTTTCCCAATACACCCCCAACGGCCCCGGAGGCGCCCGTCCTAGCCTCGTTCTATCCCTCCCGAGGCCGCTGTTTCCCGGAAAATTGGCCGGAGATCCTCTTCTTTCTCCAGAGCCGCCCCACACCCTTCCGCGTCTTCTCCCTCCCTCCTCTCCCCGCAGAGATTGCCCGCGAGAAACGCCCCGCCATTCTCGCGCTCGAAACCTTCCTCGCCATCCCCGCCGCCGGCACCACCCGCATCCGAGCCCTCGGCCCACACCCAACCCTCGGCGCCCTGGATTCGACCCCACTGCACGAACAGACACTCGAAGGCAGCACCACAGGCCCGGCCGTCGTCCGCCTCCGCCTCTTCAACGGCATGGCCGACACCTCCGCCGCCATCGGCCTCGAATGGCAACCGCCAGGATCCGACCGATTCGCGCCGATCCCGGCCGAGTTCTTCCTCTCCTACGCCATGGCCATCCCAACACGCCTCGAACGTCTTTCACGCACCCTCCAGCCCGCCTTCACCGCAGAACGGTTCCGCCCCTACGGGTTCCATCAGCACCTCCCCCTCTTCTTCCCCGCCCGTTTCGCCGATGAAAGCGTCAACTGGCTTCCCCACCCCTATTCCCGTGAGTGGCAGTTCCCCAACAACCATCGGTCTTCCGATTCTCCCGCGTTCTTCGTCTTCGATTCTCCCGGCCCCCATGAGGTGACCCTCGCCCTCATGGACGAGCTGGGGTTCACCGCCACCGTCTCACACACCGTAAGCTGGAGCGAGTTCTCCCCCCTCTACTTTCCCTTTTCCGCCATTCCGGGGCCACTTCCCTCCGCCGCCTTCCGGGCCGACTGGTTGGAACCAACCCTCCTGACCCGCGGCGCATGGCCGGAGACGCTTACTCTGGAACTGGAATCCATCCTTTTCACCACCAACGGCCCCCCTCTCCGCCGGTCTCTTCTCCTCCAGCCTTCCCATTTCGACCGCCCGATCCCCCTGGCCCGCTGCCGCGCCGGCGAGTTGATCCGGATCGAATGGGCGGTCCGCCATCACGGAACGGTCGTGACCAACAGCCTCATCCGGGCCCTGCACCCTCCCTTTCCGCCCCACACGTGCCGCGTCACCGCCGACCGGCTTCTGGACGAAAACAGCCATTCCATTGTCTATGTGATTCCCCGCCTCCCGCCACCCCTTCCCTCGCCCCCCACGAATCTCCGGGCACCGATCCGACTGCTGGACGACTGGCTGGTCCACCCCTCCGTCCCTGACGCCGCCGCCACACTCCCCGCCATCCTCGCGGAACGTCTGAAAACGCCGGTCTCCTATCATGCCCTTCGAGACCAACAAACCTACGCGCTGCTCTGGGCCCCGCTGGCCAAATTCGAGGAGATTCCCGCCCTCGCCGGGACCCCTCCCGCCCGGTTGGTCCTGGCCATCGGAGGTCAAGATTTGGAGGGAGGCCTTTCTCCCGACCAGTTCGAACGTCAGGCGGCCGCCCTGTCGGATCGCCTTCTTTCGGATGGCTTCTCGGTGATCTGGGTCACGCTTCCCCCCTTTCCCGAACGGACCGAAAAAGCCCGCGCCTATGCGTCCGCCCTTCGACGCGTCGCAGAGTCGCGCCGTCTCCCCATCGCCGATCTCTTCACTCTCTTTTCGGGTTCCGAACCGGATGGCACTCCGCTTTACTCCGACCTCTTTCCCATGGCCTTGACCGCCGTCGGCCGTCTCATGGCGGCGAACGCGATCGCCGATCGTCTGGAATCCGCGACTCTCCCACCTTCCCCTGCCCCATGACCGTCCCCGATCCTCTCGCCCTCGCTCACGAGCGACCGGAACTCAGCGCCTTCCAACCCTTCTGGAAACGCCAGACGATCGCGCTGGCGCTCCTTCTGCTTGCCTTTTGCCTCCTGGCCGCCGTTCATCCCCGGCTCGCCGGCCGTCTCTTCTTCTCTCTGGCCACTTTTTTCTATCTCCTCATCTCCTCCTACAAGATGTTCCTTCTCTACCGATCCGTCCGATCCGATGCCGAGCTCCGCTTCGGCCGGTCGGATATCGCTGCACTGAGCGAGGACGACCTGCCGCTCTACTCCATTCTCATCCCCCTCTACCGCGAAGCCGAGTCTCTGCCCCATCTGGCGGCCTCGCTTCAACGGCTGGACTACCCGGCCGATAAGCTCGACATTCAGCTCCTTCTTGAAGAGGACGATCGGGAGACCCGCGAGGCGGCGGCCCGACTCGCACTCCCGCCGTCATTCCGCCTGACCCTCATTCCGCCCTCCCTTCCCCGGACCAAACCCAAAGCCTGCAACATCGGACTCGCCCACGCCCGCGGCGAATTCCTCGTCATCTACGACGCCGAAGATCAACCGGAGCCCGATCAACTCAAGAAGGCGGTCCTGGGATTCCGTCGTTCCGACCCCCGTGTGCTCTGCCTCCAATCCAAATTGAACTTTTACAATCCCCGCCAGAATTGGTTGACCCGGTTTTTCACCGCCGAATACTCCTCCTGGTTCGATCTCTCCCTGCCCGGACTCTCCTCCCTCCGCACCGTCATGCCCCTTGGCGGCACCTCGAACCACTTCCGGACCGAACCCCTGCGCACCCTGTTGGGTTGGGACGCTTACAACGTCGCCGAAGATTGCGATCTGGGCGTCCGCCTGTGCCGGGCCGGATGGAAAACCCGCATGTTGGATACGACCACGTGGGAAGAGGCCTGCTCCGATCTGGGGTTCTGGATCCGTCAGCGCACGCGGTGGTACAAGGGGTATATGCAGACCTTTCTCGTCCATACCCGCCAGCCGATCCGCCTCCTCCGGGAACTCGGCTGGCGAAACGCCTTTCACTTCGCCCTGATCGTCGGCGGCATGCTGATTACCCTCCTGCTGAATCCTCTCTTCTGGACTCTGACCGCCCTCTGGTTTATCCGCCGTTTCTCCGCCCTCGATCCTTTCTTCCCGCCCCTCGTCTTTCTGATGGGCGCCACCTGCCTTTTTGTCGGCAACTTCGCCTTTATGTATGCCGGCGCACTGGGCTGCTATCGCCGCCGCTGCTTCGACCTCGTCAAATATGCCCTCCTGATGCCTCCCTACTGGCTCTTGATGTCCATCGCTGCCTGGCGCGCCCTCGTGCAACTCGTGGTCAACCCGTTTCACTGGGAAAAAACACGGCATGGCCTCACAACCCATCGTGCTCCTTAAACGCCTGCTCCTGACGGCCTCCCTCGCCACGATGGTCCTGGCCGCTCTCGTGGCGACCGACTCGATCGGCGCCGCCCCGGATACTCTTACGCGCGAAGCCCTGTGCTGGCGGATGATTCTTCAGACCACCGAAGGGCGCCAGGGCCTCGTCAGCTCCCTCTGGTTCGCACCTCTTCCGACCCTTCTCCGGTGGCCGTTGGTCGTGCTGCTTCCCCTGCCCTGGACCGGTCTGCCCTCCCGCCTGGTCAGTCTCGTGTCCGCCCTGGCCGCCCTCACCGTTCTCTGGCGGGTCTCCACACGATGGCTCCCCCGCGCGGCGGCCTCTCTACTCGTGCTGGGAACCGCTGCTCATCCCGCCGTCTGGACCGGTGCGCTGGATGGCGGAGACGCCGCCACGCTCTCCTTTCTGGCACTCCTCTTCGCCGCCTCTGCCGTCCGCTGGGTTCTCGAGGATCGCCTGACCCATCTCGTGCTGATGGCGCTTTCAGCCGCCCTGCTCTGCCTGACGCGGGCAGAGATGATTCTCTGGACCGCGGCCGGGCTGGCCTTCCTGACCGCCCATGAGTGGGCCGCCCCACGTCTCCCCGGCCAGCGCGCCGCGATTCTCATTCTCGGCCTTCTCCCATGGTTCTACGGCGTCGGCCTCTGGGTCCTCGGCAACTGGCTGATCATGGGCGATGCCCTTTACTTCCTACGATCCCTGGCCCTTCTTCGGCCCGCAGGCGAGGCACTCAGCACCCTTTCCTCGGACCCCTTCCGGCATCCGTTGTGGGGGGTCCCCATCCTCTTTTCTCTGTTGCTGGGACTGGCCGCCCTGATTCGCCGCGAAGGCGCCTCGTTCCTCCCCGCGCTGATGACCCCCGCCCTTCTCCTCGTCGCCGCCCTGGCCGACGCCTTCGGGGTACTCTGGGATCAGGCCCCCTTCGGCCTTCCTGCCCTCCTACTCGGCATGTTCGCGCTCGCCCGGAGCGCCGCACTCCTCCCCCTCCGCTTCCGTACCCCAGCCGCCCTCCTCGCCCCCTTCGCCACGCTTCTCCTTCTCATCCTTCCCGCCCCCCCCATCCCCAACGGCTGGTCCGGCCTCGCGCCGGAAACCACCGACGAGCGCCAGGCCGTCCTCCGCGAAATCGGGGCCATCCTTCCCAAGGGCCCCTATGTCCGGGTCTTCGTCTGCGGTTACGATGCCTTCGCTCTGTTGGACGGCGTCACCGATGAGCGTTTTCGGCACGCCCTCGATTTCGACTTTGCGCAGGCCCAGCAGGACTATGAAGGTCATCACCTTTTTCTGCTTGTGCCGCGGCCGGAAGGACGAGCCGCCATGGAAAGCATCCACTGGAAATTCCCGGGCCTTTTCCACGCCGGCTTCGCCAACACGCTCTATGCGGGCGACTGGGGACGCTGGCGGCTCTTCGAGCTGATCCATCACCCTCGGGAGGAACTGTAACCATGACACGCCGATCTCTTTTCCGCTTCGGTATGGGGATCATCTTCCTTCTCGTCGCAGCCCTCCTGGCCGCCGAATTCTACGCCCTCCTGGGTCTCCGCCTCCGAACCGCCGAAGAGGAGATCGAACGGTCGCACCGCCTGATCCGGCTTTTGAACGACCGCCTCCACACCCTGCGAGAGGAGCAAAACACACGGCAAACCCAATTGGCCGAAACCCTGTCCGCCCTTCGCACGCTCGAAGCTGCAAGCGATCCCGCCCTTCACCATCGGCTTCGGGGAGAGATCGCCCGGCTCTCCGAAATCAACCTGCGCCTCGAGGCGGAACGGGAAACAATCCGTGAGGAGAGCGACCAGCGCCGGCAGGCGCTCGCCACCGCCGAGGCCGGCCGGCAGCGCCTGGAGGCAGCCCTCCTTGCCACCAGCAACGAGGTCGCCCGCCTCCGGGCTTCCGAACAGACGCTCCGCGAGCGCATGGTAGCGCTCGAACGGGAACGCAACGAGGCGCGAAACGAAACCGCTCAAACACGAAAGGAACTGGCCCAAACGCAAGAGGCCGTCCGAGCTCTGGAAGGCCGGGTGGCCGCCGAGGAGAATCACCGTCGGCAGGCCGAAAGCCGCGCGGCCGCGCTCGAAAAACGGATCGCCGATCTCGAGGAGGAACTCCGCACGCTCCGCGCTCCCCCCGCCCCTCCCGTTCCGGGCTCTTGAGGGCCGCCAGCGCGGATCGGCCTCCGCACTTGCAGCCACCCTCTTAGAACCGTATGATGGGCCACAACGAGGGACGACACCATCATGAAACCGATTCAGACGATCCTGTGCATCGGCGCTGGCTATGTGGGCGGGCCCACGATGGTCGTTATGGCCGATCGGTGCCCGGAATACCGCTTCCTGGTCACCGATATCAACGCCGACCGTCTCCGCGCCTGGCAATCGGGAAATCCGCCCATCTATGAACCGGGGCTGCAGGAGATCCTCGCGCGCGTGCTCAACCGCAACCTTTTCTTCACTCCCGACGCCGACAGGGCCATCGAAGAGGCCGATCTGATCTTCGTCAGCGTCAATACTCCCACCAAAACCTTCGGCCAGGGCGCCGGCATGGCCGCGGATCTCCAGTACTGGGAGAAAACCGCCCGGCAGATCAAGGCGCGCGCTCGGACACCCAAGATCGTGGTGGAAAAAAGCACCGTCCCTGTCCGCACAGCCGAAGCCATGGAACGCATCCTGAATGCCGGCGGCGGCCCCCGAATCGAGGTTCTCTCCAATCCCGAGTTTCTGGCGGAAGGGACCGCCATCCGCGACCTCCTCCAGCCCGACCGGGTCCTGATCGGCGGACCGGAAACGCCCAACGGACGCGAGGCGATGGAAGCGCTGGCCACGATTTACGCCCACTGGGTGCCCCGCGAACGAATTTTGACGATGGATGTCTGGTCGAGCGAACTGGCCAAACTGGCCGCCAACGCCTTCCTCGCCCAGCGCATCAGCTCAATCAATGCGCTGACCGGCCTCTGCGAAGCCACCGGGGCCGACATCACCCGCGTTGCCCAGGCAGTGGGACTGGACAGTCGAATCGGACCCCGTTTTCTCGAAGCCGGCGTCGGTTTCGGCGGCTCCTGCTTTCAGAAGGATGTTCTCAACCTCGTCTATCTGTGCGAAGCGCAGGGCCTCCCGGAAGCCGCTCACTACTGGCGGCAAGTGGTCGTCATGAACCTCGAACAACGCCGTCGGTTCGTTCGCCAGATTGTCAGCCGCCTTTTCAACACCCTCGTGGACAAACGAATCGCCCTCTTCGGATTCGCCTTCAAGCCCGATACCGGCGATACCCGGGAAAGCCCCGCCATCGCCATTTGCCGGCAACTGGTGGAGGAGCGCGCGCAGGTGGTCGTCACTGATCCCCAGGCCCTTCCCAACGCCCACCGGGATCTGGCCGATCTTGGAACAGCCGTCCTCTTCGAACCGGACCCCTACCGCGCCGCCGAAGGCGCCCATGCGATCGCCCTCCTCACCGCCTGGTCCGAGTATCGCCGGTTGGATTACCGCCGAATTTTCGAACGAATGGTTCAGCCGGCCTTCCTTTTCGACGGTCGGAATGCGCTAGACCATCACCGGCTTTTCGAGATCGGCTTCAACGTCTGCCCGACCGGAAAACCGGCCCTCCTCCACAGTTAGGATCGGCCAAATTGCCAATCCGGCGCATGGCCTCCTGAGGGAAGACCGCCCAGACCGGGGTGCCCGGGGGCGCCTCCACATCCGAAACCCGACACGGCACGGTCCATTCCCCGCCCCCCTCGAACTGAAGCCGAATCCGTCCCAGCCCCTCCGGCAATGGCCAATACACGGCCGGACCGACCGCCGCCTCCGGCCCTCCCGAGGGCGGTTGGAGCGAAAGCCGGACGGCGTCGGGAACGATAAAAACGCGCGCCGCCCCCGTCCTTTCACCGGCCATCGGAGCGATTGCCCGTCCGTTCCACCAGAACAGGGGAGGACCGTCTTCCGTTGCCGGTCGAATCTCCCCCGTGAGCACGGTGTCCAACCGAAAGAAGCGAATCACCGATTCCTCGGCCGGCGTGGCCAGCAACTCCGCAGGCGTTCCTTCCTGAACAAGCCGCCCCTGGCGAAGGAACAGAATCCGATCGCCCAGAGCCAGCGCCTCTTCCATTGAATGGCACACATGCAACGTGGTCACGGCATACCGCCTTCGCAGATCCCGCAGACACCGCCGGATTTCGGCCGCCGTCTTCTCGTCCAGGGCGCTGAGCGGTTCATCAAGCAGAAGGAGACCTGGGCGAATAGCCATGGCACGGGCCAGGGCGACCCGTTGCCGTTCCCCCCCGGATAAGGTTGCGATAGACCGAGCCGCCAAAGGCTCGATCTGAAGCAGCGCCAGCATCTCCCGAACCCGCTCAGCCGTTTCCGCCGGCGGGCACCCCCGCACCCGCAATCCGAACGCCACATTGTCGAAGACGTTCAGAAAGGGAAAGAGGGCATGATCCTGAGGCAGATAGCCGATCCCCCGCGCGGCGGGATCTACGCCGGCCAGGTCCCGGCGGCCCAACCGAATCCGGCCCGCCATGGGCGAACGCAGACCAGCCAGCGTCTCGAGTAACACCGTCTTCCCGCTTCCCGACGGTCCAGCGATAATGACGCAGGCGCCGGCGGGCAGATCGAACGAAACCTCGCTCAAGCGGAAATCGCCGGCCGCGACCGAAAGGGATTCAACGGAAAGCGCCTCTCCTGTCCTCACCATGGCCATCCTCGCCGATGATCGCCGACAAGACTCTTGAAAAGGAAGAGGGCGGTCAGGGACACCCCTATCAGGAAGAGCGCGATGGCCATCGCCATGCGAATCCGGCCGATAGAAAGTTCCAAATAGATGGAGGTGGCCAACACTTCCGTCTTCCCCCTCATCGTGCCCGAAAAGACCATCATCGGTCCGAACAATCCCATCGCCTGCGCCCACGTCAGAATCGCCGAGGCGGCAAGCGCACTGCGAATCTGAGGAAGCGTCACCAGTCGAAAGGTCTGCCACGGTGTCGCTCCCAAGGTCCGGGCCACATCCTCCAGGCGTCGGTCGAGTCCATCCAGCCCAGCCTTGATCGTACGGACCGCATACGGCGTCACGATCAGAAATTGCGCGAGCACGATCCCCGCCGGGCGGTAGGTGAACCGGAGACCGACCGACTCGATGGCCCGTCCGATCGGCGTCCGGAAAAAAACAAGCAGGGCAATGCCCATGACCAGCGGCGGCAGAACGAGAGGAACATCCACGAGGGTATCCAACGCCCGCCGTCCGATAAAGACGCCGCGACTCAGGCCATAGGCGGTAGGAAGGGCCGTCAGAATGGAAAGGCCCGACGCGAGGGTGGACGTCGTCAGACTGAGCCGCAGCGCGGTCCGGAGGTCCGGATGGCGGAGAAAGTCGGCAAAATCCGAAATCCGAACATAGCCCGCCACGGAAAGGAGGAGAAGCAACAGCCCCAGGACGTAACCCCCCAGTGTGGCGGCCACCCAGATCTCAAACCCCGTCCACCGTTGGACACGGCCGCCCATGGTCATTCCCCCCCTGCGGATTCCTCGCGTCGGTAGCCCATCTCCGCGAAGATCGCCCGGGCGGCCGGGGAGGAGGCGTACTCGAGAAAACGGAGAGCCGCCTCGCGATCGCGCGCCGTTGTCAGCAAACAGACGGTCACCCGCACCTCGGGAAACGACTCACCGGTCGGGATTGCCTCCACGCGTCCCGCATAATAGACCGAAATGAAATTCCACACCACCGCCGCGTCGAGCTGGCCTTCACACACCGCCAGGGCCAGTTCGTTGTGGCCCCGGGTTTCCAATTGAAGATTCGCCTCGACCGCCTGTTCCCACCCGCGATGGGCCAGAACCGCCCGAACCAGTTTTCCCGCCGTGGCAAAACGCGCGTCCGGAAGGCCCACGCGAAGACCAGGCCGAGACAGGTCAGCCAGGGACTGAATCCCGTGGGGATTGCCAGCTTGAACCACAAGGATCGGGGTCAACCAGCCGACCGTTTCGACCCGTTCGAGCTTTCCTTTCTCCTTCACACGCTCGCTGTAGGGATCGTGACAGAGAAACAGGTCGCCCCCGGGGCCGACCTCGATCGTGGCCATCAACTCCGACGAACCTCCATAGTTGAATCGCACCGCAATCCCCTGTTCCTTCTGAAAGGCCTCAGCCAGCCGCTCCGCCGCCGGACGCATGGATGTGCCGCAGAGCACTAGGATCTCCCGTTCGGCGCGAATCGTCTGGTAGCCCTCACCCCATTTCGGCGAGGCCGAGGTCACTGGAACCGACCTCTCCGCTCCCACCACAACCCCGGGTTTCACGGGGCGCCTCAGACACAGAAGCTGCCGCCACACGCCGATGCCGACCAGCGCGGCAACGACCGCCACGCTAAGGATTCCTATGCCCTTTTTCATCACCGTTGCTCCTCTTCGAAGGTTGAAACGTATCCTTTACGCCAGAGGGGCCTCGCCGATTCGCTCCTCACGTACTCCATAAAACGGCGCGCCTCCGCTTTCTGCTTCGAGGTGCGGAGAAGACCGATGGAGAGAACGACCGACCGATTCTCAGGCAAGGGGATCGGGATCGCTTCACAAGGAGCCTGATGCCGGGCGTAAAACTCCCAGACCAGCGCGGCATCGGCATGACCAAGGCGGACCGCATGAGCCAATTCGGGAAGCGACGCTGCCGTGAACACGACGTTGGAAACGATATCGGATTCCGTCATCCCCTCCGCCGCGAGGAGATCGGGCACCAGTCGAGACAGCGCCGGCCCACGGGGATCGGGCATGGCCACCCGGACCCCCGGTCGGACCAAATCGCGCAAGCCCTCGATCCCGCAGGGATTACCCGGCTGAACCAGAAGCGCCGGGGTTAATCGGGCCAGAGGAACCTGCTCTTCGATCCACCCCCGCGCGGCCGCCTCCTCGACATAGGTGCTGTCCCCCGGCAAAAAGAGATCGGCTTCTCCAGGAACCAGCTCAAGCTGCCCCATGAGAATATTGGCTCCCCCATAGGTCATGGCCACCGTGACGCCGGTACGCCGATGATAGTCCTCCGCCAAGGCCTCGACCAGAGGACGCAAGGCCGCGCCGCAGTAGAGCGAAAGGGTGACCGCGGCCGGGGGCTCCCGCCGCACCGGCCGGAATCGGACGGCTTGGCGCCAAACGAATCCTCCCCGCCCAACAACCACCAACAGCCCAACCCCTATGCGTCGGAAAAGGGGCCGGTCCCGAACGCAGGAGCTCATGGGGACGACACCTCCTTCGCTCCCCATCCGCCGGCCGCCAGTTCCACGCCGCAAAGCAGCGGCGGACAACGAGAGTTGGAACAGGCGCGAAGTTCGATCTCCAGCGCGCGGGACAGCGACAGGTGTGGAATCTCCAGCACCCACCCCGTTCGCACATCGCCCGCCCGGCAGCGGATATCGAGCCGGCGTTCCATCGTCTCGCCCTGAACGCACAGATCGAAGAGACGTTCGCCCGGAGCAATCGTCTCATCGAGCTCGGCAAAATAGAGGCGTACGCCGTAGCCGGCAGGCTCCGCCCGATGAAGAGGAATCCGAACAATCGCCTCCCCTTCAAATCCAGAGGCTGTCACCGGCCGGGCCGGACCTTTTCGCTCGAGCGAATGATCGCGGAACCAGGACACCTGACCGATCACCTCGACGCCCAGCTCAGGGCCCGAGCCGCCCACCATGGGAAACTCCAGCCAAAGGGTGCCGTCGGGAGCCGGCCAATCCCCGGGCGCGCCAAAGTTGATCCCCATGCGACGGATCGGCCCTTCCATACGATCGAAGTCCTGAAAGGTCCACATCTCGACATCCGCCATGGGAATCAGCGCGAGGGAGCACTGATTCTGATAACTGCACGTGCAGGTTCGGGTGTAATCGGGCGCCGAAAGGACCCCATCGGCCGGTATGAGATTGGCGGTGCATCCCGACTTGAATCCTCCCCAGTTCCCCGTCCCCCCATCCCGCTCCAGATCATAAAAACCGGCGGCCGCCGAACGAAAGAGCAGCAGATACTGGCCGGCAATCGGGGTGTTGCATCCATAATGGCGAAGATAGCGCCAGAGTGTCGGACGACCCGTGAGCGGATGCGGCCGTTCCAGCGGTCTCCCCGTGGCCAGATCGAAGGCGGCCCCTTCCGTGTAGATCACATCGCCATGCAGGAGCGGCTTTCCCTGATAGCGGACAGCCACATCCCACAGCAGAGTGCCGTCGCTGCCCTGCCAGGCGCGCATCCGCCCCGACGCCTCGTCCGGCGCCCGGTCGCGGGCCGGACTTCCCGCTTCCAAAACAAGATCGCGCTCCTCGGCATACCCGAGCCACGTTCCAAAGATGGCCTCATCGCGCTTCCAGAGGACTTGCCCGGTTGCCAGATCCAGGGCGTAGAGGGTGGCGGGAGCCGAGGGCTCTTCTCCTCGCCGCTTCAACAACTCCCGCTTGGCGGAGGAAAGTCCATCCACGCAGAAGACCTTGTTGGCGCCGGCCACGATGGCGTTGTGGCGGAACGATTGGGCGGCGCGGCGTTGCCACAGCAGAGTCCCGGAATGCCGATTCAAAGCCACCAGCCGATGAGAAGAGGAGGCATACGGAACGTTCCGCATCACGACGGGGAGCCCGTCTTTCTCCTTCTCCTCGATCGCCATCGGTGAAGCGCCGGCCAACAACACGTCACCGCAGATCCCGATATACCCCCAGTGGGGGTCGTCCCCGTCGCCCTCATCCCGCGGCAACCGGAACTCGGCCATGGTCGTTCCCGTCGCCGGGTCGAGACGGAAACACCGCTTCTCGTACACAATATAGAATCCGTCCTCCCACGAAACCGTGTTGCCCCCGATCTCATTGGCCCCCGGTTGATGCTCGGTGTTATTGTAAAACCGTCCCAACCCAGGGAAGAGGCGTTCCCAGAGAAGACGGCCCGTATAGACGTCCACCGCCCGAACGAGGTCCGGACCCTCGATCAACAGCCGCCCGCCGACTACCTGAGGCGATGGCCCATGGCCATGCCGGGGTAAAATCTCATCGTTCGAGGGCCCGCCGAACCAGAGCAGACCAAGAGGTGCTCGCACCCGCCGATCCTTCGAGACGCACGTATTGGCCGCATCGGCATACTGATGAGTCCATGGCGCGGATCCCGGCAATGGCCCTGACCGAACCACACGACGTGTCTGGCCGAACACCGGGTCGGCCCCTTCGGTCATTCGAGCACCCTCCGCCTTCCAGAGGGCCAGCGTCTCCGGCGGAATCGGCGGCATCCCTGCCCGCCATTCCATCGTCCCCCCATAGGGACGCAGAAAGGTCCACAGGCGAGCGGCCAACCGGCCGACCTCCCCGGGACGAATCGAAAACGAGGGATCAATTTCAATGCGGGAAGCCCAATAGGGAGGAAAGTCCAGTTCGGCCGCCGGATCCGCCAGAACGTGAATCCTCTGGCCGAGCACGCCCTCCGTATCCCACCGCCGTCGGAGACGGTCGGCCGCCTCGGCGTCCGGCAGAACCACGACGACATGAAACCGTTCGGCCAGAGCCATCGCCCGATCGGCCGCCGCCGCCTCTCCGCTCAACAGCAGGGCATAGCCATCGGGCCCGGGAAGGCGCTCCGGGGGCGGAAGGCGCGGCAGCTCGGACGCAAAATGCCGGGCTCCGTCGGGCGGCGGGCCCTCGGCAAAACAAACCAGGGTGCCCTCCCGGGTCAGGGCCAGCAGGCGGTGGTCGGCCGGCACCAGCGTCCAGATCTCCCCACCCACGCGAGCCGCCCAGACAAGCCCGGAGGGAGAAGAGGAGGAAAGATCGAACGCCCCGATCCACCCTCCATCTCCACTGGCATAGAGCCGATAGCCGGCCAGGACATGGACGCGATGAATCCCAACGGGCGCCTCGAACCGCGCCTCTTCGATCAGCGTGAAACGCAGCCGCCGGATCTCCTCCCCGTTGCGATTGGTCGCGACCTCTTCGACCGGGACAGGACACCCCGAGTAGAGAACCAACGTCTGGCGGTTGCTGGAAACGATGGCCAGGTAGGAGCCGACGGCGGCCACCGATGCGCCCCCATAGGTCTTGGGATTTTTCAGATCGAGAACGGACGCCCCATTCGACACGGCAAAGAGACAGCCGTGATTGAAGAAGAATTCTCCGTTGACCGAAACAGCGTACCCGCCCGCATCCTTACCAAACGCCCGGCTCGCCACATCGAAATAGCCGAACGCCCCGGTGCGGCGGTCATAGCCGGCCGGAACCGTCCGCCCCCCCCGAGACCAGCAGCCAGTTCCCTCCCACCGTCAGATAGCCCTGCGGGGCCACCCCGGCAAAGGCCGGACTGCTGTGCTGCTGAAGAACAAAAATGGAGCCGCTGCCCGAATTGCGCCACCGCGGCCGGCCAGTCTCCGGATCCACCGCATGCAGAAAAATCCCCATGAAGGGCCAGATTCCAGCCCCGTAGTACAAGGTGGCCGTACCGTCGGTCTCTTCGTACAGCACCGGCGCTCCCCGCACCGGCCAGGTCGAAATCAGGCGTTCGTTTCCCAGCACTCGCCGCCCATCCGGCCCACCCCGCTGCTTCCAGAGAAGTTGTCCCTTCCTCGCGTCCAGCGCATACAGAAAGCCATCGTCGGAACCGAAGAAAAGCCGGTGGCGCCAGACGACGGGAGCGAAACGGATCGGCCCGTCCGCATAAAAACGCCAGCGTTCCTCACCCGTCTTGAGGTCGAACGCCGACAGGCGATCCGAAACCATGGAGCCCACAAATACCAGGCCGTCGGCCACAATGGGCTCATACGACTCGTCGAATCGGATCTTGGGCTGGCTGGCTGGCCAGGCCGGCCGGGGAGGCTCGAATGAACGGCTCCAGTGACGGTGAAGATCCAGCGGCAGGGGATCGGGCGAAACAGCCGAGCGCGCGGCATCGGCGCGCCACATCGGCCAGTCGCCCGCGACACTGCGGGCGACCAGGACAAACGCCACTCCCACCCTCATCGTCCAGGTGAACAAGCGGCCGCCGGATCTCACGAGACGATCCTCCCCTGCATCATCCGAAGAACCCGATGGGCTTGGGCAAAGGCCCGTTCGTCGTGCGAGGCCATGAGAACCGTTCCGCCGTCACGGACAAACGCCCGAAGGGCTTCCAGCACTATCGCCACGTTGGTTTCATCCAGATTTCCAGTCGGCTCGTCAGCCAGGAGAAGCCGGGGTTGATTGAGCAGGGCCCTGGCCAGGGCCGTCCGCTGCCGTTCCCCTGTGCTCAATTCCGCCGGTCGGTGGTTCAGCCGGTCGCGGAGACCAAAGCGCTCCAGAAGATCGCGCGCCCGTGCGTCCGCCGCAGGATCGGGCCGCACGATCGCCGGCGTCAGAACATTTTCCAGAACGCTTAGGTAGGGAATGAGGTGATATTGCTGAAAAACAAATCCAACCGTCTGCGAGCGAAACACGGCCCGCCGCTCGGGACTCATATCCCGGTACAAATCCCACGCGCCGAAACGGACCTCACCCGACTGGGGGGCGCGCAGTCCGCCAATCGCAAAGAGCAGCGTGGTCTTGCCGCATCCGCTGGGTCCCCGCACGATCACCCACTCGCCCGCCTGAAGGGAGAGGGAAACCCCATCGAGGGCGACCACCGCTCCCCGCCGGCTATGAAATCGCTGAATGAGATGGCGGGCTTCGATCATCGCACCTACTCCTCCGCCAGAATATCGGCCGGATCCTGCCGGGCCGCCACAAGCGCCGGCCCGAGCCCTGCCGCCACGCTGAGCAGGGCCCCCGCCAGGACCGCGAGAAGAACCCGACCAGGATCGGTCACGCTCCGAATCAGCAACCAGGACCACCCTTCGCCCGCGGCGGGCATCGCCGCCCCGAGACCCGCGACCGCGCCCAGGAGACCTCCCAGAAGACCGATCCAGGCCGCTTTGGCCAGAAAGAAGAGCAACACCCTCGCCCACTGGAGGCCAAAAGCCCGCAACAGGCCAATCTCGCTTCGACGGGCCCGAACATTCGAAAACGAAAGGATCAGAACCCAGAGAGCCGCCCACACAGAAGTTAACGGAACGGCCCAAGCGAAAAGTCGTTCCCGCTCCGCCCGAAGGCGGAATCTCTGCGCTTTTTCCGCCGCAATGGCCGCCCGCGCTGCTTCCGCCGCGCGCTGGCGGACCTCGGCCCGCCCCTTGGCCATTGAACTGAATTCGAAGACCTGAACATCCGGCAGAATCCGTCCGATCTCCGCCGAGATCTGGCCAAGGGACTCTGAATGACAGACACACTCCAAGGCCAGAATCGCGTTGATCCGCCCGGGTTGACCCAGCCATTGCTGAGCCTTATCGAGAGCGACCCAAACCGCCAGGTCATCAGAGGTCCCTCTTGACCGTTCAACCCGTTCCACGTGGAAAGAGTCGCCCATCAGCACCACGGTCTCGCCCGCCGCCGCGCGGACACGCTCCGCCACGAGTCGGCCCAATGCGACCGAGCGGGGGGGGATCGGCGCCATGATGGGCGACCGATCGCCCCGGCTCTGCGCGCCCGTGATGGGAACCTGGCCTCGAACACCCGTCAGGAGAATCCGCTCGCCCGTCTCCGGCCAGATCACCCATTGCTGA
>Ga0308420_1000239_pt1 | contig 25015 bp, 22 predicted proteins | sample HotsprSampleMS55_FD_203802 | JGI IMG/M metagenome (GOLD analysis project Ga0308420, IMG submission 203802) | Hot spring phototrophic mat microbial communities from Mushroom Spring, Yellowstone National Park, Wyoming, United States - 20090730_MS55 ... | reverse complement strand
GCCGGGCGTTCACATTCAAACCTCGGCGTCAAAGGTGACGCTTACGAACGGGAATGCTTCAAACGCCGTGGCCAGCACCGCAGCGTTCAGTTCCCAGCAGTCGTTCCGGGTTACAACCGGCAGCCGTTGTTCCGGGCGTTGGCGTATCCGCGCTGCATAGGGATTGACCTGGTAAGCCGGTGGCGGCAGCGTGACGCACGGTGTGACGGGCAGGTGCACAGGGGCGTCCCCGATGGGGACAAGTACCAGCTCGGCCGCAGTGCCGTGGGCCCGCCAGAAACTCACCACGTGGGGCAGATTGGACTCGGCGCGGGCATAGCGGCCGTGGCGGAAAAGGGGCCGTCGTGCCAGGTCCAGCAGCGCCTTGAAGTACGTCTGAAGGGCCACATCCGGCTTGTGGTGGTGCAGCGGCCAGATACGCTGAACGGGGATTTTTTCCGTGACGCCCTCCATCTGTCCCTGATGAATCAGAACGCCACCCGGCAGCAGGCACACCAGCGCTGCCGCGCGCCGATTGGCCAGCGGCGACAGACGCGCCGCCGCCCGTTCCTCATCGTGATTTTCGGTAAAGCGGAGCGTGTTTTTGAGAAAAAGTTCGGAGACCGAGCGCAGCCGTTCAGCCACAGCACGAGGCGCATCATGCGCCACGAGACAATCGAGCAGCCGCTTGTCGTAGGCGTAATCGAAACCCAGCGAGAGCAGTTTCAGCTCAGTGTCCCAGTAGGCCTCGGCAATCAGGACGAAATCGGGATTGGCGCGCTTGGCCGCTGCAATGGCTTCATCCCAGAACTCACCCGGCATGGCGCGGTCAAAGACTTCCTGGGGCAGTCGCGGATACCACTGCCGACGGATTTGGTCACGCAGCAGCAGCATAGCCATGTCACATCGGACGCCATCGCACATGGTCGCCAGCCGAACAAGCGTGTCGCGCATGTGGGCGCGTGTGCCAGCCACGGTGTAATCAAGCTGCACGGTATCTTCCCAACCGGCAAAGTGGGGGTCTTTGCCATGCGCCAGACAGCGCCCTGATGGATGCCAGTAGTAATCATCCCGGTATTCATCGCGCCACTCCGGGTTGCTGTGCATGAAGTATTCCGGGTGCGTCAGAATGAGCGGCGTATCACGGGCAAAGTGATTGGGGATGAAATCGAGCACCAGCCGCAGCCCATGGCGGTGAGCGCGCCGGCGGAGCGCCGCAAAATCCGCTTCGTCGCCAAGCTCCGGGTTGAAATGGTAGTCACTGATGGCGTAGGGCGAGCCGACAAAGTCCGGGGCATGGCGCTTTGACATCATCACCCCTTCGGGGCCGATGGCCCACACGCCCATCAGCCACAGGGTATCGAAGCCAAGCGCAGCATACTCCTCCAACTGGCTCTCGCTGATGTCGGCAAAGCGTTGCCCGTTGAGGCGGGCATTGATTTCATACAAAAGCATCGCTCACCACGATGAAGAAGCAGAATCGGGACGCGGGCGGGGGGATGCGGCCGACGATAAACAAAGTCAGCCCTGGCCGCTACTGCTTTTGTGCCATAAGCCAGTCAAAAGCGGCTTTGGCCACAGTAGCGCCGTCACCGAAAGCCGTCGAAAGGCTCGACAGCAGCGGTCGCGTTGTATCGCCACAGGCCCAGACGCCGGGACAGGAGGTTGCCCCGTGGCGGTCCGTGATGAGATAGCCTTCGGCGTCACGCTCTACCTGGCCGGCAACGAGTTCGGTCGCCGGCACAACTCCCAGCGCCAGAAAGACGCCAGACACCGGGATGACCTGCTGACGTGGGGCTTCACCCGGTGCGCTGCGCTCCACGATGACGCGCTCAACCTGTTGGCTTCCCTCAATGGCAAGCAGCCGCGTGTGCGTCATGACGCGAATCCGTGGATGCGTCAACACGCGATCGCGGTAGAGAGGACGCGCCCGAAACGTCCCGGAGCGATGCACGAGTGTCACCCGACAACCGGCTTCATCGAGGATGAGGGACTCTTCAAATGCACCGTCCCCGCCGCCGACAATGATGACTTCCCGGCCGGCGTAGCGCCCCTTGTCGCGGGTGGCTGAGGTACTCACCCCGCGGCCGGCAAACTCGCGCTCGCCGGGGATGCCCAACCGGCGCTTGCGGACGCCAAGCGCCAGCACCAGAGCGCGTCCGGTGAGGGTTTCCGTCTCATTGACGACGACCTTCCGGGCGGCACAATCCACCTGCGTCACCAAGGCATTTGTCCGAAAACGTATGCCTTCGCGTATGAGGTGAATTGTCAGCCGCTCGGCAATGTCCGTGCCAACGAGTCCGTAAAATCCCGGACAGTCCACCGACTGGTTGTAGCTGCGCAGCAACTGCCCGCCCAGTTGGGAACCGGCTTCCAGCAGCAGCGGGTCCAGCCCCAGCCGCTTGCCCCACAGGGCGGCGGCAATGCCGGCCGGGCCACCGCCCACAATCAGCAGGTCAGACCGTGCACCGCTATCCATTGTGAGATTCCCTGACGCAGCTCAGTCGGCGAGCAGCAGCTTGGCAATCGTGTTGAGCTGCATAAACGATGTGCCCTCGTAAATCTTTCCGATCTTGGAGTCGCGGAAGTATTTTTCGACCGGATACTCTTTGGTGAAGCCGTAGCCGCCGAAAATTTCGACGACCTGGGAAGTGACACTCTCCGCCACCTGTGACGCAAACCATTTCGTCATGGCGGCTTCCTTGACGAAGGGCTGTCCGGCATCCCGCAGGCGGGCAGCATTGTACACCATCAGGCGCGCAGCCTCGATGTGCGTGGCCAGTTCGGCAATCTGGTGCTGAATGGCCTGAAAATCGGCAATGCGTTTGCCAAACTGCACCCGCTCCTTGGCATAGCGGATGCCGTGCTCCAGCGCGCCGGCAGCTACACCAACCATTTGCGCACCGATGCCAATTCGCCCTTCGTTCAACGTTTCGATGGCGACCTTGTAGCCCTTGCCAACCTCTCCCAGAACATTTGACTTTGGCACGCGGCAGTTTTCCAGAATCAGCTCACAGGTCGAGGACGCCCGGATGCCCAGCTTGTTTTCCTTCTTGCCGACGGAAAAGCCCAGCATGTCGCGTTCGACCAGAAAGGCCGTGATGCCTTTGTAGCCAGCTTCCGGGTTGACCGTCGCAAAGACAATGAACAGCCCGGCTTCGGCGGCATTCGTAATCCAGAGCTTGCGTCCGGTGAGTTCCCAGAAGTCGCCCTTGTCCACGGCGCGGCAGCTCAGGGCAAAGGCATCGCTGCCGGAACCGGCTTCAGAAAGGGCATACGAGGCCAGCATGTTTGTAGCCAGTTTGGGCAGGTATTGCCTTTTCTGCTCCGGCGTTCCCCAGCGTAGCAGCGCATTGTTGACGAGCGTGTTCTGGACATCCACGATGACCGCCGCCGAGGCGTCCACCTTGCCCAGTTCCTCAACAGCGAGCGTGGCCATGAAAAACGTTCCGCCCGACCCTTCGTACTCGACCGGAATCTCAATGCCCATCAGACCCAGTTCAAAACACTGCTTGAGAAGCGCAGGTTCAAAGACGCCTTCTTCATCCATGCGGGCCACATGCGGACGGATGCGTTCACGGGCAAAATCGGCAACACTGTCACGAAACATGCGCTCATCTTCGGAAAGGGTGGTCAGCGCGGGGACAGGTGACGCCACCGGAACAGGTGCAGCAGCAGACATCGCAGAACTCCTTGATTTGACAAATGTGAGGTAAGCAACGTTTTTCCTGTATAACACGGCCGGTCGGAAAACCGAATCAGAGTGTGAAAGTTCATCCCAGGACGTACTGGTTGTGCCTGGCCGATGGCTGATGACTTGCTTGGCTTCATGCCTCACGGCATCATGGCGGTCGGCTTTGGTCAGGCAGGGCCTTTACAACTCCCCCAAGGCCACAAAGGAGACGACATGACACCCGACGGCCCGGTTGCCATCATGGTGCGGCTTACGGCTCGCCCAGGCTGTGAGGATAAGGTCTGGGGTGCGGTCAGCGCGCTCATCGAACCCATCCGCCAGCATCCTCACTGCCTCTACTATGACTTCCACGTGCGGGCTGATGACCCAGCCAGTTTTGTGTCCTATGAAGTGTGGACCAGCTTGGAAAACTTCCGTACCCACCTTGCCTCTCCCTTCATCGCTGCCCTCCAGGAATCGGCCCGGGAACTGCTTGAACATCCACTTGCCTACGACATCCTGTACAGCGTCAGGCCGGCCAGGGCGGGTGAGACCGTTCCTTTCGCAGAAGGAACCGAGCCGTCGTGAATCCCCAGGTCTATGTGGCCAAGCAGCATCTGTACAAATACCGGCAGGCGCTTTTGCGGACGCTGCGCGAAGTGACCGCCCGGGACATCACACTTCCATCCATCTTTGAGCCAGCCATGAGCTACACCGACAGTTGGCATGAAGTCGGTGAGCTGGCCCTGCTGGTGTGGCAGTTGAGCGCGCTGGCCAGTGACCGTTTCGACGCCCATCCCCAGTGGGAGGCCGTCGCCAACGAGACGATGCGCTTTCTGGCGGAACACTGCGCCGGTTGCGGAAAACGGCTGGACGTGCTGGCCGTGCGTTTCTGCCCGGACTGTCTGACGACGCTCGACGCACCGCTCCGCTATGCACTCCAGGACAGTGAAGTTGCCCGGCAGATTGCAGCCTACCTTGCCGACCAGAACCCCACAAATGGCGAAGACGATGCCTGACGGCAGAGGGGCACGTATCCTGCCGGCGATGGAGGTCTGACGCGCTGGATTGCCATGAAACGACCAGTTCAGGACCCCCGCACGGGGCGCTTCACCTATGCTGAAACCCCTGTCCCACGTCTGGCGCCGGGCGGCGCGGTGATTCGCGTCAGCCAGTGCCTGCTGCACGCCGCCGCGACGCTGGCGGCAAATGAAAGGCCGGCCGCGTCTGAAGCGCGCACCGGCACGGAAACGACGGCGCTGGCGCCGGCAGCCAAGCCTGGACTCGTCCGTCGGGTGTGGTCTTCCTTTCGGCAGGCAGGCTTCAAAAAGGCTTACGAAACCTTCGTCACGCGCAAGGTGACGCTCTTCAGCATCGAGCACGGCGGCGTCGGCGTCATCACGGCCGTTGCACCCCGCAGTGGCTTCCAGATTGGACAGCGGGTGGCCTGGGTTGGCTACGGGCAGGACCTTCCGGGCCCGCTGGTTTTTGTCGCCACGAACCGCCTGGTGGCCATCCCGGAAGACGTGCCCGACGATCTGGCGCTGCTGGCGCTTCCGGGCGGCATTGCCTGGCGGGCCGTTGAGGCGGCTGAAGTGCGTCTGGGACTGCCGGTAGGCGTCGGCGGGCAAAACCTGGCCGGACGACTGGCGCGTGGGCTGTGCCAGCTTGCCGGAGCCGACCTCTGTGACCTGAACGCCGCGCCGCCCCGTGCGCAACGCCTCCCGGTGTTGATTGTCACCGACACAGCCGCCGCCGAACGCCTGACGCCGTGGCTTTCCAGTCTGGCCCAGCCACAGGCGCGCCTGATTGCCAGCCTGCCGATGCTGCCCGAAGCGGCCTGGGCCGCCTGTCGCGCCCAGGAAATGCAGATACAGTTTACCTGGTTTGGCGGACGCGGTGAGCAGGACCCGCTGGCGACGGCAGCCTCACCTCTTCCAGCCATGGAGTCCTTTCTGCGTTTTGTGACGGCACTGCCTCCGCCGGGACGCCCGGACATCGAGCGCCATGACTTCGATGCCATTGATGCCGCCGTACGGGAGATGCTCCGCACCGACGCCGCGCCGGGCCGGGCCGTGGCCGTCACCTATCCGGCCACGGTTGAGGGGAGTCCAACCGTCCGGTTCGATGTCGGCGTTGCGCGCCCCAAACTCAGCGGCATGGTCGGGCTGGCCGTGATTGCCGACACCGGACAGGAGGCGCTGCGGGAACTCATCCCTTCCAGACAGGTTCGCGTGACGGGCGTTGTGGCGCCCACCCCGGAAAAGGCACGGCAGCTTGTGAAAGCCTTCGATGCCGAATACGGCACGAATGACGTGTCGCCCCTGGGTTCTGACGGCAAAACCGACGTGGTGCTGTTGGGACGCACCGGAGACGCCTTTCGTCTTGCCTGTGAGGTTTTGCAGGGTCGGCTGCCGCTTTTTCTGACCCAGTTGCCTGCGGATGAAGAAAGCGAACTGGAGGAAGTGTTCCGGCTGGCCATGGCGCAGGACGTACCGCTGATGATTGGCTTTGCCCGGCTGACGACGCCGGCTTTTGCCGAATTGAAACGGCTGTACACAAATGCTCCGTCCTGGCTGCGGTATGACTTCCACGCCACCTGCCCGGCACCTTCTGCCGAGGCGACATTCCGGCTGGCTGAAGCCATTCTGCTGGCGATGAGCTTCACCGACAGCGTCCCGGAGCGGCTCTATGCTCAGGAAGTCAGTTATGAACGCCTGACGACGCTTGCCCTGACGCTGGCACTCGCCGACGGGAGCAGCGTTCACATCAGCGCCACGTTCGGGGCAGAAAGCCCGCGTGAACGGCTGGCCGTCCAAACACCGGCTGGCTACCTTGAGCGCGAAGACCTTACGCCGTCACCTGCCAGCCAGCGGGCTTGTTTCGAGGGTTTTCTCCGGGACTTGGCCGAGGGGCGGGCCCCCACCTTCCCAGTCATCCGCCTGCAGCAGGCCGTCCGAACGGCGCTGCGCAGCCGCGACTCCCTGGCCTTTGGCACGGTCATCGGCCTGTCGGCGGCAGGTTAGGCCGTGTTTCTAGGAAGAGGAAGGCTTGGCGCGCCGTGAACGGCTTTTCTTCAGTGGCGGGGCATCAGCGGCCTTGACAATCCGTGGTTGGGGAGCCGCCGGTGCCGGTTTGACATCTGGCGTCTCCGGTGCTGCCGGAGACGCCTTGGGGGTAGAAGCGGCTGACGTCGCCGGCGCGGAAGCGGCAGCAGAAGGACGTTTGACAGCTTCAGGGACAAGCGTCGGCGGGTCGTCTTCCTCCGGGTGCGCAGTCTCAGTGCCAGTTGTTCCAAAGCTGCGGATGGCGGCTTCCTCGTCCGTCCAGATGTCAAACACGCTGTCCAGCTTGGAAACGGTGAGAATTTGCCGCACAGCCTGCGATGGATTGAGCAGTTTGAGCTTGCCACCGGCGCGTTCCGCATGGTGATAGCACTCGATGAGTGCCCCAACGCCGGTGCTGCTGATGTAGCTCACGCCACGCAGGTCAATGAGAAAGTTGGTGTGGCCGGAGGCAATGAGGTCATCCACGCGCGTGGTCAGTTCTTCCTGCGCCGTACTGGGGGCAAGGCGTCCCACGACTTCCAGGACACACACACCGTTGACCTTTTTTTCCAGACGGTAACGTGTCGGACGCCGGGCAAGCGGGCGTCCTGCTCCGCTGTCGCTTTCAGAAGATTTCATGACTTGCGTGCCGTTGGGGAGAACTGGGAACGCCCCTGTCGGCCCTTGAAAAGCTTGGCTGGTTGCTCGCTTGTGTACTGCTACACTAGCGAGCGTAATGCGCTGGGTCAACCTTTTCAGCAGGAAAAAGGCGTCGGTGAACCCGCCGCAGCGCCCTGGACAGAGAAAACAGCGAGGGCGCCAGCCTGCCGACTCGCGCCCTGCCCACATTCCACCGTACCGTTGAGGTCGCTACTTGGACTCTTTGTACTCCACGTGCCGCCGCACAATGGGGTCATACTTTTTCAGCACGAGACGCTCACTGGTGTTCTGCTTGTTCTTTTCCGTGTAGTAGCAATGTGAACTGGCTGAACTCTGCAACTTGATGTTGATGCGCTTGCTTGCCTTTGCCATAGGGCGGGACCTCCTTTCGGTGCCTGACTCAAGAAACCGGGAGCAAAACTGAAGCCAGTGAGTGTCGTCATTTTGGTGAAGTGGGTCAAGTCTTTTTGGTTCCGGCCAGGACTTCGGAAATCACGACTCCGGCAATGGTCAGCAGGCCGCCGACCAGTTCACGGGGGCCAAGTCGTTCAACGCCGGCCAAAAAGGCGATAAGCGCGGCAAAAACCGGTTCGAGCGTCAATGTCAGGGCCGTCTGCGTCGCGGAAACATGCCGCTGCGCCCAGGTTTGCAGGCGATAGCAGAGAATCGTTCCAAACATGACCAGGTAGAGCAGTTCCCACACCTGGTTGGCCGTCAGGGACAACGGCCGCAGTTCCGGGGTCAGTACATCCGGCAGCGGCAGGGCAAGTTGCACCCAGCCGGCCACCGCCAGCCATCCGGCTACGGCCACGAGCACGGAGACACCGAGCTGCACGAGGTTGAGGCTGTCCACATCCGACTGCCCGGCATAACGCTCCATCAGGACGATGTGAACAGCAAACGGGACGGTGCATCCGAACGACACAGCATCACTCCAACGCCAGCCACGGGACGCATCATCGGGAAAGCACAGCAGGGTAAAACCGATGAACGCCACCATCAGGCCGAGTAGATTCGCAGCCGTCGGACGCTGCTTTCCAAACCACACTCCGAACAGCGGAACGAGCAACACACTGGACCCGGTGATAAATGCCGCTTTGGAGGGACTACCGCTCCAGGCCAGCCCCTGCGCCTGCAGGACGTAGCCCAGCCCCAGAAAGACGCCGAGCCACAGCCCATGAAGCAGTGTCCGCGACGGCAGCCGCCGCAATCGCCCGCCCCACACCAGCAACATCAGCCCCACGGCCAGCCCGAACCGCACCATGATGTAGCGCATGGGCGCGAGACTGCCGGGATGTGCCGGATTGGTAACATCCTGCGCCACAACGAATGTGCTGCCCCAGATCGCATTCGCCACGATCAGCCCCAGCAGCGCCCAGCGGTGCAGCGTCATGGCTGCCATCAGAAGGCTTCCCTTTCCGGCACCGGCCCCCGGATGAAACCGGCCGCAACGCCGCGCCGGGGATCGCTCAGGCGGACGGTGGGATCAATGTTCGAGCCACACGGGAGCGGACTGTCACCACAGCGCGGAAAGATACCCGGCCGGGGCACCGGCTGGTAAAGCTTCATGCCGTTGACATCAGTGAGGACAACCGGAACCGGCGTCAGACGCGGCGGACGCACCAGCGGCAACTGCGAAGGAAAGGGGAGCAGGCATAGCTCCACACTCCAGACCAGGAGCGGAGACCACCGGGGGAACGTCCTCGAAAGCTGCGCCAGCCCCAATGCCAGCGGGACGACGAAGTAGCCGACACCAAACCGCAGCGACGGAGCCTGAAGCAGTACATAGAGACTTCCGAGCCACCCGGTTCCCAGCGCCCACCGCCAACTCGCAGGCACGGTCTGCCACCGCACCAGACAGACCAGTGTCGCCAGACCGCTCCCGGCCAGCAACCCGGCGGCGACGGGTTCGTGCGTCGGCCAACCTGGAAGCCAGTGCCAGTCCAACCAGCCGTTGAGCGGACCTGTACTGTAGCGGGCCACGGCCAAAGCTCCCCAGTCCCAGCGCGCCTGATCACGAATCACCGTGGTCAGTGACCGGGGGATGCCGGTCGAGTACTGCCACGGATTCATCTCATAGCGCCACGCCACCGGCAGCGCCAGCAGCTTCGAGGGAAAGAAGGGACAGCCGGAAGTCAGCACCCGCGCCAGCGTCACCGGCAGAAGCGCCACACTTTCAAGGGCAACGAAGGCAATGAGCGCCGTCCACCGGCGGCGGGCGGCCGACCTCCACACCAGCCAGCCGGACAGCAGCAGCAACGGGACGGCCGTCAGCTTGATGGCAGCCGCCATTCCGGCCAGGGCGGCCACTGCCCAGTCCCGGCCCCGGCGGGCGGGCAGCGGCAGGGCTTCGCAGTCGAGCATCATCCACAGCACAACGATGATGAGAGCCGCCGTCGGCACATCCGGCGATGAAGATGCCAGCAGTCCTTCCGCCGTGCTGAGCGCCCCAACCCCCAGCGTCGTGGCCCAGACGAAAAACCAGTCGCCAGGGCGGCCGGTTCCGCGATACAGCCGCCAGCCGGCCAGTCCAGCCCCGATCAACCACAGCGCCAGAGCAAAACCACCGGACAGCCCCGCCGCGCGTGTTTTCAGGCCGTCGTGCACACAGGGCGCAAAGAGGGCAAACCACGACGAGGCATAGCCCAGTTGCACATCGAGCAGGGCCGTGCCTTTCACCACGCCATACTCGGCCAACCAGCGCATCGCGGGGTAGTGGTAAATCCCGGTGTCCACCAGTGTGACGGGAGAAACGGCAACCGCCGCCGCTGCCAGCAGGGCCAGTGCAGACAGTCCGGCTGCCGCCGACAGACGCCGCTTCCCCCACTCGGACAGACGGCGATGGGCTGGCTTCACCCGCTGTAGCCACAGGAGCAGAATGACAGCCGTCAGGGCGGCGACCCAGGGCGCGAGTGGGAGCAGGAAGGCCGTGCTTAACCACAGGTTGGACAACACCCCGACCCCAAACCACAGGCTGATCGTGAACTGCTCAGACGTGCTGGAAAAGACAACCTTGGAGAGGCAGACCCGCCCGATCAGGCCCGCCAGCACAATCATGAGTGTCCAGATGGCAAGGGTAAGCAGCATGTCGCAGGCTTCAGTGGCACCGGGTCAGTCCGGCAAAACACCTGCGAGGCCGGTTCCACAGACAAAGGATGCCAGTGCCGCCGGTGACTGGCTCCCTTCCCGGCATCCCGCTTGACGGACCCAATGACCAAAACCGACCCGCTCCACCACTGAACGATGTATATTCGGGAGCAAGCCCGATTGCACTTGGACGGCTGCGCTTTTGGCCAACCCCGGCGCATGTTCGGACGCCACCGGCCGGCCAACCTGTATCCAAAAACCTGACGAGACCTTTATGAGCCAAACCACCTTTCATATCGCCGTCATCGGGTGTGGTCACTGGGGACCAAACCACATCCGCACATTTTCGTCCTTTCCCGAAGCCAAGGTCGTCGCGGCAGCCGATGTCAGCCGCCAGAACCTGGAACGGGTCGGCCGGGCTTATCCGGGACTCACCCTGTTTGAGGACTACCGCCGGATGCTGGCTGAAACCGACATCCATGCCGTCGTTATCTCCACGCCGACAAGTACACACCATGCCATCGTCCGGGATGTCCTGCTGGCCGACAAGCACGTTCTGGTCGAAAAACCGCTCTGCCGCACAGCGGAAGAGGGCGAGGAACTCGTCACCCTGGCGGCTGAACGGAACCGATTGCTGATGGTCGGGCAAGTCTTCCTGTTCAACCGTGGGATTCTCAAGCTCAAGGAATACCTGCAATTTGGCGATCTGGGGCGGATTTACACCATGGTTTCGACCCGCACGAACCTGGGGCCGATTCGCAAGGATGTCAATGCCGTTTATGACCTGGCTTCCCACGACATCGCCATTTTTGACTTTCTGACCGGCGCTACACCACTCGAAGTTTCGGCTTCGGGCGCGGCCTATCTCCAGCCCGGCATTGAAGACCTGGCGTTCATCACCCTGCGCTATCCCAACGACCTGCTGGCGCACGTCCATGTGTCGTGGCTCAACCCGCGCAAGGTGCGCGAGATTACCATTGTGGGCGACCGGAAAATGCTCATCTGGGATGACCTGGCCACCATTGGGCCCATCTGTGTCTATGACAAGGGTGTGATCCGTGAGCCGTACTACGAGGATTACGGGCAATTCCAACTACTTGCCCGTGAAGGCGACATTTCCATTCCACGCATTCAGCTTGAAGAACCGCTCAAGGCACAGGCGCGCTACTTCCTCGACGGGCTGCGGCGGGGAAGTCTGACGGTTTCCGACGGCAAAAGCGGTTTGGCTGTCGTGCGTACGCTCGAAGCCATTCAGACCTCACTTGCCCAGCGCGGCGCCCCGGTGAGCATCAGCCGGACAAAACCGGCGTGACGTGACAAGCCTATGGTTTCAGGCCGTTTCCGGTTGCACCGACAGACCGGGAGCGTGGGGGCTTTCACACCAGCTTCCGCGCCCGCGCATTGACAATCCGGTAAAGGCTTTCGACGGCTCCGCTCTCCCGGCGCTGCACCCCAACCTGAAGTGTGCCGATGACCGCCACGGGGTAGTCACTGGCGGCGCTGAGTTCCTGTCCCGGTGCGAGGGTCACGAAAATCATCTGCTCGATGCCCGGCCCATCACCAAAGCAGCAGGCCAGTGGAACTTCAATGAGAATGAACCGGCGGATTTTCCCATCGCTGATGCCAAGCGGCACCATGAAGCCGTTGATTTCCACCTGCTTGCCGTTGAGCTGCTGGGCGCGTGGCGGAAAGACGACTTCCCGACCGTTGACCTGCACACCATCCAGATCGCGAAACCGCAAAACCGTTGGTGCCGGTGTCCCGGCCCCGCCGTGACTAACGGACCCGACAAGCAACCACAGGGCTACAAGCAACTTATTCACACGTGATTTGACCTGCATCACGTTGGCTTCAACCTCAACAACAATGCCATAGAAAATCCAAGTGCGCCGGGCACGCTTCGGCACGCCCTAGCATGCCATGACGCCAGCGATTTGGACACGCTCCAAGCCTGCCCACCCTTCAGGCATCGCGCACCCTGCGGCTTCCAACGGGAGGCGGGGCTAAAATGGGCTTAGCCCCGCTGCTGCGTTGTAACCGCGATACAGTTCGTTGAAGTCACGGATACTGCGCTCCAGTATCTGGTTGATGGTGTCAATGTCAGAGGTGTTGATGGTGAGGTTGACGCCGTTCAGAAACGCCATGTACGTGTCAAGCGTCTTGACCTGCGGTGAGACCAGAACGAGGTACGTCCGACGCCGGTACTTCGGAGGCAGTGAGTTGATATGCCGAAGGATAGTGATGCCGCCCTGGTTGGCGCTGTCAAATTGCGGGTCAAGCAGTACCATGTCCACCCTTGAGTCCCGCATCAGCTCAATGGCTTTGGATACTTCGGTACAAACTGTCGGGGCATACGCTTGGTGGTCGAGTTTTTCGAGCACGTGTTGAGCCTGCGCCGGGTCTGCCAGACAGAGCAGTGTCTGGCGGCGCTGCCAACTGGCCAGTGGTCCCGTCGAACCATCAGCATTGCGGGCGGTTTGCCCGGTCAGCAGGGCCACAAGTTGCATGATGGCATCCTGATTAGCTTGCATACGCTTTGGTGCTCCGCGCAACGTGGGAGTAGCTTTTGGCGGTGGCTTGACCGTCATCCCGAAGCGACACTTCGGGCAGTTGACCTGAAACGGCTTGTCCGGCAGGTTCTTTTCCTGAATGTCGAACTTCGCGCGACACTGCGTGCAGACAACTTTCATGAGTCGTCATCCACAGGCCGAAGGGAGGTGGCAGCAGTTTCCCGCCGTCACCGTTCGATGATGTCGAGCATGGACGGGCGCGGCGTCTCGGTCGTGTTGCGCACCGGCGGCGCAATCGGACGCATGCCCCCCAAGGTTGGACGCAACCCCTGTTGCTCCTTCTGCATGCGGTTGATCTCGCTGCCCCCGGCACCGGCAAAATCGCTGGAAGAGCCAAGACCGGAAAGGCGCAGCAGGAGGTTGTTCTGATTGGTGGCGAAGGCCACACCATCTTCCTGCGTAATGATGCCCTCCCGGATCATCCGCTCAATCACCTGATCGAAGTGCTGCATGCCATCGAGCGAACCATCTTCCATGGCATCCAGCAGTGACTTCCCTTCACTTTCACCCTTTTCGATGTACTCGCGGGTACGGGGCGTGGACTTCAGGATTTCCACCGCCGCGACCCGCCCTTTGCCATCCGCCCGTGGGATCAGACGCTGGCTGATGATGTAGCGGAAAGCCTGCGCCAGCCGTACACGGATGACGTGTTCCTCATTCTTCGGGAAGATACCGATGATGCGGTCCACCGTCTTGGAAGCGTCTGTGGTGTGCAGGGTTGAAAACACCAGGTGACCCGTTTCGGCAGCTTCCAGCGCGATTTCGGTGGTCTCCAGATCGCGCATTTCACCCACAAGGATGACTTTCGGTGCCTGCCGCAGGGCTGCCCGCAAGGCCAGCGCAAAACTTGGCGTGTCGCTGCCGAGTTCACGCTGATTGATGGTGCAGTTTTTGTGGGTGTGCAGAAACTCGATGGGGTCTTCAATGGTGACGATGTGGTAGAACTTTTCCTCGTTGATCTTGCGCAGAATCGCCGCCAGCGTCGAAGACTTGCCGCTGCCGGTCGGCCCCGTCACCAGCACGATCCCATTTTTGAGATTGGCAATCTCGCCCAACTGCGGCGGCAGCCCCAGCGACTCAAGCGTGGGGACTTCCGTCGGAATGACGCGCATGACGATGGAATACGTCCCACGCTGCGAGAAGATGTTGACACGGAAGCGCGTCCGGGAAGGCAGACTGTAGGAGAGGTCCACGGAACCCGTCTGCACCAGCTTCTCCGCTGCTTCGTGGTTTCCGGCCATGAGCGCCATGGCGATGATTTCGGTCTGGTAGGGGGTCAGGTTGCGCAGCCCCTTGATGTCCACCGGAACGAGCTTGCCGTTGAGTTCGACTTGCGGCGGACGCCCGACGGAAAAGTTCAGGTCACTGATTTTGTCATCTACCGCCAGCATGCGTTCGATGATCGGTGGCAGGTCAAAGTAACTCATACGCCTGTACTCCCTGTTCCCCGCCCTTTCTCGCGGCTGTGGTCTGTGGTTGCAGCAACCATGGCCTGCCGTCAGGCAGGTCGTTGTAGCCCCGTCCGAAAACCGGTCCTTGTGATTCCGGCACGCTATACCAGTACCGCAGCGGGTGCAAGCGGCAACCTGGTTGAAACAACGGTGGCGACGCAGCCGTGCGGCCGCACGCTTCCAGTCCTAAACTCAGGCGGAAATCCCATTCGTGCCACGTCTCCGGCGGGACGTGGTCGGGGTTGACTTCACGAGCGATTTCAACTCGGACATAAACTCGGTCACATCCTTGAACTCCAGATACACCGAAGCGAAGCGGACGTAGGCCACTTTGTCCAAATCCTTGAGCCGGCGCATAATGAGTTCGCCAATCTTCTGTGTTGACCGCTCCCGGTCACGCGATTCCTGAACGTATTTCTCGACCGCATTCACAATGGCTTCGAGCTTGGCGGCCGGCACAGGACGTTTTTCGCAGGCCCGGGCCAAGCCCGCCAGCACCTTCTGCCGGTCAAAAGGTTCCCGCCGGCCGTCTTTCTTGATGACCATGTAGGGGATTTCATCAATCCGTTCATAAGATGTGAACCGTCGTTCACATTTCAGACATTCACGACGACGGCGGATGACATCGCCTTCACGGCTTTCGCGCGAGTCCACAACCTTATCTTCAAGGTTGCCACAGTACGGACACTTCACGTTGCTGCTCTTCCCGTCGGTTACGTTAAGACCCGCTCCAGCTCGTCTGGCCTGAAACTTGTGGGCCGTGAGCGGAGTTTCGGCGTCACCACCCGCGGCGGCCGACGGCCGCCACCCAGTGGGCTTCAGCGGTTCAGGTCAAACCTTGATGTTGCGCGCACCAAAAAACTCCTTGAGCGCCGGATACACGTCTTCCTTGCTGTCAATGCGCACTCCGATAAAGCGTTTCTGGTGCTTGAGATGTTCCTTGAAAATCGAAAGCAACGCCCCCGACGAACGTCGGTAGCTGGACGCCCCTTCATCTCCAATTTCGCCATACCCAAAGAGATTGCACGTGGTGATGAGCTTGTCGGCAAGCCGGACGGCTTCCTCGTTGTCACTATAGTAGTTGTCACCATCCGAGAAGTGAAACGGATAGATGTTCCAGTCCTTCGGAGGGTAGCGTTTGTCAATGATGTCGAGCGCCAGTTTGTAGGCGCTGGACACCACCGTGCCGCCGGATTCCCCCTGGGTGAAGAACTGCTCCTCGGTGACTTCCTTGGCCTCGGTGTGGTGGCTGATGAAGACAATTTCGACGTTGTCGTACTTGGTACGCAGAAAACGCACCATCCAGAAGTAAAAGCTGCGGGCGATGTATTTCTTGAACTCACCCATCGAGCCGGAGACATCCATCAGCGCCAGTACGACGGCATTGGACTCGAAACGGACATCTTCCTCCCAGCTCTTGAAGCGCAGGTCTTCTTTTTTGAATCCGCCCACCTGGGCGCGTCCCCTCTCGATGGCATTGCGTTTGATGTTCTCGATAATCGAGCGGCGCTTGTCGAGGTTGGAAAAGGCTCCGGTGCGGCGAATTTCCGTGAAGCGGGTGGTGCGGGCCGGCATCGCCTTGTTGGCACGCTCTTCGAGAAACGGCAGTTCCAAGTCCTCAAAAATGAGCGCCGCGATGTCGTCAATGTTGACCTCCGCTTCGTAGTATTCCTGCCCGGCATCGCTGCCGGCCGGCCCCGTGCCGCCTTTGCCCGGCCCACTGCCGGACTGGCCTTCCCGCGCCACCACATCGCCCACTTTTGAGTTGCCGTCCCCTTGGGCGACATGCTTCTGCTTGTTGCGGTCGAAGCGGAATTTGTACTCATCCAGCGACCGAATGGGCACCTTGACCGTCTTGCGTCCATCCGAAAGGATGATGGCCTCGTTGGAAACAATCGAGCTGAGGTTCTTACGGATGGCCTCTTTGACGCGCTCCTTGTGGCGCTCCTGGTCAATGACGCCCTTGCGCTGAAGGCTCCAGTCATGCTGCTGAATCGCCATTGGTGTACTCCCAAAGCGCCCCTTGCCTGAAGGGCCAGGGCGTGCTGCCAAAGTTGTGCCTTGCCCGACACCACCCACGGGCTACTCCGCCGGCGATTTCTCTGCCGCTTGGGGTGAAGTGGTATGGGGTGGCGTGGTGTCAGCCGAAGCGGACGTGTCGGGCTGAACAGCCACGGCCAGGTTGACCGGGGCTCCAGTGGAGGATGCACCTGCCGCCAGAGCCGCCGTGGCTGAAGCCGCCAGAGACGGCACCGGACGCACCGCCTGCCGCCGGCAAAAGTCAAGGATCAGAGCCGTGGTTTCTTCCGGGCGTTCCTCCTCCGGGATGTGTCCACAATCGGGAATGACCACAAATTCGGCCTGTGGAAGACGGGCGCGCAGACGAACACCCAGCGTAACCGGAATGGACCGGTCATACTCTCCCCAGATGATCAGCACCGGGACGGTGATGCCGGACAACTCCTGCTCGATCCAGTTCAGGTCCCACTGGCGGGCCGTTGTCAGAGCGGCGCGTTGTCCTTCCACGGTTCGCAACGCACGAAAGTATGCCGTGATCCGCTCCGGCGTCACCACCTGCTGATCGTGGAAGAACCCACGCAGCAGGGTCTCCGAAGTCTGCCGGGTTGCCATCAGCAAGGGCACGGCCGCTTCCCCAACCAGCCAGGTCCGGGCAATCCGGGCATAGAGACTGAATGGATACTGCCGCAAGGGTGCATCGTTGTAGGCCGCGTCAATGAGCACCAGTCCCGTCACCCGCGAGGCCCACATCAGGGCGCAGGCCAGTGCCACTGCACCGCCAAAGGAGTTGCCCACAAAGGTGGCGGTCTCGATACCCAGCCGGTCAAGCAGCCCAATCACGAGTTGAGCATGGTCCTGCACGTGGTAGCGGCGGTCGGCCGGTTTTTCCGAAAAACCGAACCCCTTCAGATCGGGTGCAATCACCCGGTAGCCAGCCGCCGCCAGTGGCTCGACCACATCTTTCCACGTGTAGTTGGATGAACAGTAGCCGTGGAGCAGAAGCAGCACCGGCGCGTCCGGGGCGCCAAATTCCTGGTAGTGCAACCGCACACCATCCACCACCGTAAAGCGACTGGCATCCGGGTGCGGTAGTTCACCCACGTAATCAATCCAGCGCACATCGCGCGGACGCTTGAGATACTGCCAGGCCAAACCACCGGCCAGGGTGGCTCCCCCCAGCGCTGCCAACCATTGTTTTGCTTTCACGAAATCACTTCCCCCAAAAACGACAAGCTCAGAAGCCCCATACCTGAAGCCCGCCTGTGAACCGTCCCAGCACCAGACGTTCACGGGTCGTGACGGGTCGTTGTCCACCTTTCCACCAAGTCTTCAGGCAGATGCTCAAAGCGGCATACGGCGCCGGCCCACCACACCGGGACCGGCAGACCATCTTACAGGACGGTCGCCCTCAGTCGGAAATCATAGCACGAATTGCCCACGGCCATGACGCCCCCTGCCTTGACGCTCGTTTTCACCGCGTGTTATCTAGCCGAGCCAGTGGCGCTCAAGGCCAGTGGCGCTCAAGTTGTTGGGGATGTACCGGGATTCAACTTCAGTCGGCGTGCAGGCGGGCAACAATCGTGAAAGCAATGCCAGATGACATTCAGGGTGCGGCCGATACGGTCATTGAAGTCACGATTGCAAGTCACTACCGGTTCGTGGAAATGGTTGGGGCCGTTGCCGACCAGTTGACACAACTGGCGGGATTCGAGGCTGAAAATGCAGACTGGGTTGGATTGGCCGTTCGGGAATCCATCGTCAACGCCATCAAGCACGGTAACCAACTCGATATTTCCAAACCGGTTCAGGTTCGCTTTCAGTTGACGGATGAAAAACTCATCGTCGTCGTACGTGATCGTGGCCAAGGCTTTGATGCCGATCACCTGGCTGACCCGCGTGACCCGGAGAACCTGCTGAACCCCAATGGCCGGGGCATTTTTTACATGCGAACCTTCATGGATACCGTCGAATTCCTGCCCCATCAGCAGGGCGGACTCGAAGTGCGCATGGTGAAGTACCGCCCGACCAGCCAGGCCCGCAGCAACGGCAGTAGCGCCAGCCACAGCCGCAGCCGAGACTGAAAGCAGCCGGGACAGATGTCTGATGGCAGGTCGGGGAGCCATCTGTGGGGTCCATTCCCCCCTGCAACCTGCCCCCGAACCGGCGGCGGAACAAAGTTTGAAAACCAACCTCAAGACAGCAATGATAGGCTGCCACCGACAAACAGACTTGAATCACACCGGCGCACCAGCCGATATTTTTCAGCGAAGGAGTCCCGCGTCCGTATGTCACTGACCATTTCCCATCGTACTGTTGGCGATGTCGCCATCCTGGACCTCAGCGGCAAAATCACGATTGGTGAAGGCAGCGTCCAACTCCGGGAAGCTGTCAAGTCCCTGCTCGAAAATGGCAACAAAAACATCCTGCTCAACCTGGGCGATGTGAGCTACGTGGACAGCTCCGGGATTGGTGAACTCGTCCATAGCTACACGACGGTCAAAAATCAGCAGGGGCAACTCAAGCTGCTGAACCTCACGAAGAAGATTCAGGACCTGCTGATGATTACCAAGCTGCTGACGGTGTTCGATACGTTCGACAACGAAGCCGACGCTATTGCCAGCTTTTCCTGAAGCGGCTTTCCTGTTTGCATTTCCGGCCTTTCAGTCTCCTCGACCTCGCTGGAGTGGGCGCCGGTATCCCAATCTCCAGGGCTGCTGGCTGAAACGGTCCCTTCACGCCACACGTAACGATGGCACGGATTCTGGTCACGGGCGGGTTGGGTGTCGTTGGCACCTGGCTCGTCCGTGAGCTTCGTGAACGACATCACGATGTCATCTCCTGTGACCTCGCGCACCAGCCCGACGAAGTCGCGTTTGGGCTGCACGGAGACATCCGCGAACCGCGCTATGCCCGCTGCGACATCAGCGAGTTTCGCCAACTCGTCCGCCTGTTTGAGCACTTCGGCCGTTTCGACTACGTCTTCCACTGCGCCGCCGAGTTTGGACGCTGGAACGGAGAAGATTTCTACGAAACGCTCTGGCGCACGAACGTCATTGGCACCAAGCACCTGCTGCGCCTCCAGGAAAGCCAGCGGTTCCGGATGGTGCACTTCTCTTCATCGGAAGTCTATGGCGACTATCCCCACCTGATGGCCGAACACATCACGGACGAAGTCGAAATCAAGCAACTCAACGATTACGCCCTGTCAAAGTGGGTCAACGAGATACAAATCCGCAACGCCATTGCCCAGCATGGCGTCGAAACAGTTGTCGTGCGCCTGTTCAACACTTACGGTCCGGGTGAGTACTACAGCCCTTACCGCTCGGTGAACTGCCGCTTTCTCTACTGCGCTCTGCACGGCCTGCCGTGGACGGTCTATCGCGGCCATGCCCGGACTTCCACGTTTCTGGCCGATACCATCCGCACGGTGGCCAACCTGGTTGAACACTTCAAGCCGGGCGAAACCTACAACATCGGCGGCGACCAGCTTCACACCATCGAGGAACTCTCCGACCTGGTGCTGAAAGTGACCGGCGCTTCACCCACCCTGGTACGCTATGCCGACGCCGAACCGCTGACGACCAAAATCAAGCTGGTGGACACGAGCAAAGCCGTGCGTGACCTTGACCACCGCAACACCTACAGTCTTGAAGAAGGCCTGCGCCTGACGGCCGACTGGATGCGGCAGGTGTATAAACCCAACCGGTAAGCCTTCGGGTACTCCCGGCAGCTTGTCCCTTTCCCCGCTGATGCAACCTTCTATGCCCTTCTTACGGATGCGACACCACCTCTGGCCCGTCAGGCTTGTGGTCTGGTTGGTCCTGGCCTGGACAGCCGGAGCCGTCACCGCGCAAACCGAGTCGCCATCCGCCCGGGCCAACATCGTCGTGAGAACGGATGAGCGGCTCTTTGTGACGCTCGCTGCGCTCAATCTGGCCGGCTTCGACGCCGAAACGCCGGACGCCCCGCCCAATGAAGTCTGGGCACAACTGCTTCGCGATCTCCAGCAAACCACCCCACCGGAAATCACCGAAAAGCTGCGCGCTTTCTGGAAACAGTTACCTGAAGCCGAACGCCACCGCCCGACCCTTCTGGGCAGCGCCGTGGCACTGGCCCTGCTGGCGCGCCCGCTGCCGGATTTCACCCTGCCGCCCACCGAGACCCTGCCGCCAGATGTGCGTCCTCTGGCCGGTCTGGCGCCACTGGTGGCCGAATTTGCCGCCCGCTCCCCGGTGCGGACGGCATTTCCCAAATACGCCGCCAACTACACGGCCTTTACCGAACGGCTCCAGTCCATCGCTGATGAAGAAACCCTCCGCCTGCTGACGTTTCTGCACACGCAGCCCATCGTCACGGCCCGGGACGCGCCGCCCATTGCCGATCTCGACACCCTGACCAGTGCCAACCTGCCGGCCGGTGAACTCCGCGAACGTACCCGGCGGATGTTCATCCTGCCTGACCTGCTGGGCCCGGTGGGGCGGGTTGTCACGCGCAATGACATTCTGAACGGTGCAGACCGGCGTACCTACCGCCGGCCCGGAGACGAGTTCTTTCTCGTCGTCAGCGCCCCTCGGGAAGCCCCCAACCGGGCTATCCGGCGGGCATTGCTGCGCTTTCTTCTGGAGCCGGTCATTGCCCGTTCGGGCAAACTCATCGCCGACCGGCGTACTGCCATTGTGAAACTGGCCGGCAGCCTCCCCAATGCTGATCCGGCCTTGAAAAGCAACGTCTTTGAAATCGTCCGGGAATCTCTGAGCCGGGCCATCGAGGCCCGCCTGTCCATTCAGGCAGTGCGGCAGGCCGCGCGCCAGACGGACGATGCCGCCGAACGGGCCCAGCTTCAGCTTGCCGATGAGGAAGCGCGCGTCGAACTGCTGGGCGTCTGGGAACGTGGCGGCGTTCTGGCCCTGCACTTCTTCGAGCAGCTTGCCGCACTTGATGAAACCGGCGTGGACATTCTCGACTGGCTTCCGCGCATGGTGTCGGGTTTTGACGCTGAACGCGAACGCCGCCGCCCGACGGAACTGGCCGCCCTGCGCGCCCGGGTCGAAGAGCGCCGGCAGCTTGTCCGCGCTGCCCCGGCGGCTAGAAACCTTTCGCGCATCGAGCAGGCCGACGCCCTCCTGCGCGCCAAAAAATACGCCGAGGCGCGGCAGGTACTCGAAGCCCTGCTGCGTGAAGACCCCCAGGATGCCCGCGCCGCCTTCGGCCTCGCGGAACTCACGGCCAAACAACCCACCACTGTGGAAACGGACCCTGCCGCCGATGAAAGCGAACAGTTGGCCGCCCTCCAGGAACGGCTCGAACAGGCCGTCGAGCTGTACGAACGCGCGGCCCGGCTGGCCAAGCCCGAAGAACGCTGGCTGGCATCGCGGGCCTACGTCGCCATCGGCAAGATTTACGACCTCGCCGACCGGCGGCCGGAAGCCCTGGCTGCCTACGAGCGGGCCATTGCCCTTGGCGACGTACGGGGCGGTGCTTACGCCGAAGCTGTGGCCGGAAAGGAACGTCCGTTCCGCCCGGACAAACAGCCCTGACGCCGCCTAGTCCGGCGGCACAAGGCCCACGCGCCGCGCCAGATCGGACGAAAACCGGCCTTCGGGATCAACCGTCTGCTTGATCCGTCGCCAGGTTGGAAGCTGCGGATACATTGCCTCCAGATGCTGCGGTTTCAGACGGGCATCCTTGCCCAGATAAATCCGTCCACCGGACTGCACGACGAGTTCATCCAGCCGGTCGAGCAGGGCAAACATGGCGTCTCCGCTTACCGGAATGTCGAGCGCCAGCGTGTAGCCCGGCATGGGAAAGGACAGCAGCCCTTCCTGGGGCCCGAACCGCTTGAGCACCGCCAGAAACGAAGCAATCCCGGCCCGGCTGAGTTCTTCCAGCAGCCCGACGAGTGTGGCGCGGCTGGTTTCCAACGGAATTACCGGCTGGTACTGGATGAATCCGCGTCGGCCATAGACCCGGTTCCACTCCAGCACGGCATCCAGCGGATAAAAGTACGAATCGAAGTCCACGACCACGCCCGACGTTGCCTTCGGGTGCTTGTGGTAAAAGACGGTGTTGAAGGCTCTGACCGTCCAGGCATTGATGACGCCGTTGGGAAAGGAAAAGGGCACAGTCACTTCGGGCTTGCGCGGCAGCCGGAGTGGCTGTGTCCGGTAGCGGGCCGGCAGGTCGGCCAGCGGCAGGTGATCGCCGCGCATCAGGACGCTGCGCCCCAGATGTTTTCCCCGGGCCAGACAGTCAATCCAGCATACGGCATAGCGGTAGTGATGGTCTTCGGCTTCACAGCGTTCCAGCGTTTCGTCCAAATCGCGGGTACGGCGGTAATCCACGCTGACGTAAGCCGTCTCAATGCGGCGCAGCTTCAGCGCCACCGTCAGGATGATGCCCGTCAGGCCCATGCCCCCGGCCGTGGCCCAGAACAGGTCGGACTGTTCGGTTTTGGAACAACGGCGTACCTGGCCGTCAGCGGTCAGCAGGTCAAACCATTCCACGTGACTGGAAAACGAACCGTCGCCGTGGTGATTTTTTCCGTGAATGTCACAGGCCAGCGCCCCACCCAGGCTGACGTACTTTGTTCCCGGCGTGACCGGCAGGAACCAACCCCGTGGAACGAAAACTTCCAGAATGTCCTTAAGCCGCAGCCCGGCTTCGGCGACAAGCACCCCGGCGGTCTCGTCGAAAGCCAGCATGCGGTCAAAATGCACCTGTTCGACAACGACGCCCGACGTGTTGAGGGCAGCGTCGCCGTAGCTGCGGCCATAACCGCGCCCAATGAGTGAAGGATGAGTGTCGTCACCGAGCAGTTCCACCAGGTTGCCCTGCCGGGCCGGACGCACCACCTTTGCCGTGGCCACCGGAAAACGTCCCCAACTGGTCAGGCGCACGGTACGCTGGGCAAGGCTCATGGTTTGGGTGAATCAGGAAACAGCCGGCTGAGAATGGCGCCCAGGGCATCTATGTCGAATGGCTTGGGCAACTTGGCCGCGAAGCCATAGGCCCGGTAGTTCGCCATGATGCTGTCGTCGTGATAGCCACTACAGACAATGGCCGTCACCTGCGGATCAAGCTGCCGCAACCGCTCCAGCGTTTCCCGTCCCCCCATTCCACGGTTGATGTGCAGGTCGAGAATCACCGCCAGAAAGGGAGAACCATTCGCCATGGCTGCCTGGTAGCGTTCAATGGCTTCTTCTCCCGCCCGACAGGCCACGACCCCATAGCCAAAGGTTTCCAGCGCCGTGCCGAGCATTTCCCGAACCAACTCATCGTCATCCATCACCAGCAGGCGGCGGTTGGCAATCCGGTCAGCTTCATCCCCGGTCAGCACCGCCGATTCCAGCGTGACTTCCATGGTTTTTCTGGCCGGCAGATAGACATCGAAACGCGTCCCGACGCCCAGGGTTGAAGTCACGGCGATGTGGCCGCCGTGTTTGGAAATCACGCTGTAGACAATCGCCAGCCCCAGGCCATGGCCGTCGGCTTTGGTTGTGAAGTAAGGATCAAAAATCCGTGACAGATGTTCCGGCGCAATGCCAGAGCCGGTGTCGGTGACGCTGATGTGTACATAATCACCCGCCGCCAGGCCCGGCACATCCTGTTCCCCCAGGGTACGGTTCTGAAGATGCACCCGCACCTGCCCGCCCTCCGGCATGGCATCCGCCGCATTGGTGGCCAGATTTTGAAACACCTGACTCAGTTGACCGACATCCGCCCGCACGCGCCACAGAGGTGTGGAGCAATGGAAGGCAACCTCCACGCCGCGGCCTTCCAAGATACACTGCATGGGTTCGACGACGAACACTTCCGGCGAGACATTTTCCAGAACCGGGTCGCCGCCCTTGGCAAAGGTCAGAAGCTGTTTGGCAAGCAATTTGGCGCGTTCCGTAGCGCGCTCGATGGATTCCAGCCGGCGCTGGCTCTCCTCTCCCAGGGACGTATCCCGTTTGATGAGTCCCAGATTGCCGGTGAGCACCGCCAGCAGGTTGTTGACATCGTGGGCAATGCCGCCGGCCAGCGTCCCCAGTGACTCCAGTTTGTTTTTCTGGAGGCGCTCTTCCTGGAGCAGCGTCTGGGCAGCCTGCTGCGCTTCCTGCAGGCGGTGCAGTTGGGTGATGTCAGAAACAAAACCTGTCCACAGCGTACCGCCGTCAGGCAGCATCTTCGGAAAAGCAATGCAGTAAAACCAGTGTTCTTCACCCGTGCGCACGTGGCGGAGCGGAAACTTCCACTCCCACGGGCTGCGGTTGGCGGCTGCCGCTGCGAAGCTGTCCCGGGCCTCGCGCCGATGTTCGTACGGCACGTGCTCCCAGAAACAGCCTTCATGCATCACGATGTCCTTGGCTGTGATCCCCCACAGGGCTTCCGTCTTGTTGCTCAGGTAGGTAAAGCGTCCTTTCCCGGCAGCATCGTAGCGGTACTGGTAAATCACGCCCGGCACCACCGCCAGGACATCCCGCAGGCGCTGCTCCACCTGATGCGTCTCGTCCAGCAGGGTGTTCATGAACTTGGTGTAAATGACCA
>Ga0308420_1000237_pt1 | contig 25216 bp, 25 predicted proteins | sample HotsprSampleMS55_FD_203802 | JGI IMG/M metagenome (GOLD analysis project Ga0308420, IMG submission 203802) | Hot spring phototrophic mat microbial communities from Mushroom Spring, Yellowstone National Park, Wyoming, United States - 20090730_MS55 ... | reverse complement strand
CCATATTTTTTATTTTTTAATTAAATTAACTTTTAACAATTTTCTCTTACTCAAATTTCTCTTACTCAAAAAAAATAATAATAAGAAAAAAATTGCAATAACAAAAAAACCCGCCTAAGTCGGCGGGAGTATTTTTAATTTTGGTTTTATCAATCACTCATCCTCCCGCCATATTAAGCGGTAATAAGAATAAAAAGGACGAAAATGATTGATAAAACCTTACTTTTCATATGATGAAAATATATTTTACCAAAGATTTTTATTTTTGCAAGAGAAATTTTATTTCGCTAATAGGAACAGATAGAATTTTACTTCTAATTTTTAAAGCTTTCTTTCTTATCTTTTCGCTGATTTCGTTAGGAAAAAAATTAAGTTTTTCTATCCCAATCACTCTTCCTTTTTTATCATAAATCATCACATCATCTGAATACTCGGAAATATTGGAGTAGGTCTCTTTATTTTTATAATCCCACCAAAAAGAAAACGTATTACCGATTGGGTCAAATAAAAAAGTTATTTTTTTTGTTTTTTTGCCATACAATTTCCCCTCTTCTTGGCTTTTTACACCGATAACTGGTAACAACAAAACCATGAGCATTAAGATGTTTTACTACAACGCAAATCAAATATCTTTTCTCTCTTTGATAGTACAGTTTAACAAAATAATAGGATAAACTAAAGGAAAAAATATCTTATTACCTATCCTGGGATTAATCAAAAAAATAAAATCCCTTTGATCCTTTTTGGATTTTTAGATTAATGAAGAATCATTTCTTCCCAACAAATAAATCCAAACCGGAAGAAAATATAAACTCATGTTAAAAATTTTTTCTTTTTTTAATTCTTCTTTGGTTAAAATCAGTGCTTTTGAAGAAGAAAATCGCTGTAAAAATCTTAAAACACCTTTTAAATCTTTTTTATCTATCTTCTCTTTAAACTTTATTTCCACTGGTATTTTTTCCTCTAAAACCAAATCAACTTCGTTTTGCCTTTCTTTCCAAAAAAAGGAAGAAGAAAAAAAAGAAACGACTAAATTTTCCACGACTTTGCCAAAAAAATCAGGTTGATAAAATCTTTCTTTATTGATTTGATAGATAAAATTAGTTGAACTTAAATATATTTTTTTTAACTTCCTCTCAGAAACAAATCGACTGGGAGAATAGTTATAAAGGGTCCTAACTAAAAAAGCGCTTTTTAAATAAAAAATATAGTTGGCCACTGACCGTTGATCTCTACCCAATACTTCCCCTAAACGAGAATAATCAAGTAAAAAACCAGGATTAGAACCAATCAATTCTAAAATTGTTTTTAAAATGAAACTATCTTTTACTTTAAAAAGCGGTGCTATGTCTCCAAAAACTATCTTTTCTAAAATTGATTTAGAATATTCTTTTATTTTAAAATCCTCTTCCTCATTGACAATCTCGATAAATCCTCCATTTTTTATGTAAGAAAAAAAACGTGGTAGCAATTTTTCTTTTTTAAGGTAGATCTCTTTGGCTTGATTAAAATCCCAAAGGTCTTCAAACTCGATTTTTTCTCCCAAAAAAGTAAGATACTCATAAAAACTTAAAAGCGGTAAAACAAACTCATAAACCCTTCCGGCCAAACTTTCTTTGACTCCTTTATAAATGCTCAAACTGGCTGACCCAGAAACAATAAATTTTATATTTGGATAAAGATCATAGTAAACTTTTAATTGATTTTGAAAGTTTTTTAACTTTTGAATCTCATCCAAAAATAAATAGACTTTTTTCTCTTTTAGAATATCTTTCCCCAAAACTAATTCTGAATAATTTTTCAAAACTTCATCTAAAGAAACATTGACTTCGTCAAAAGAAAAGTAAAGAATATTTTTTTTATTGACTCCGTTTTTTAAAAGATAATCGATTAATTGATATAAGATCGTTGTCTTGCCCACTCGGCGAATGCCATAGAGTAAAATAATCTGACGCGTATTTAAGAACTTAACCAAAGAATAAAATAAATCCCTTTTAAAAGGCTTAAGATACACCTCTTCAACCTTACCTTCATCCCACCAACGATTAAATGTAATTAAATTTAACATAAAATTACATTATAATGTAATTGATTTAAAAGTCAAGCAAAAAATTCATTTGCTTTCTCTCCCATTTTTCTATCATAATTATCTTATGATCTTTCCCAAAAAAGAAATCATTGAAAAAGCTCATATCAAAGATTATGAGGAACTTTATCAAAAGTCAATTGAGCGTCCCGAAGCTTTTTGGGAAAATATTGTTAAAGAACTTTTATGGTTTATACCCAAATAACTCAGATTTGTAAATTCAAGAATAAGGAGTATAAATACTCAAAATCTTTCTCTTTGGTCAATAAAAAAAGATAAAGCATTAATCAGCTCTTCTTTAAAGTTTTTTTTAATTGATTCTTTTTTCCCGCTGTCAATCAACTCACCAATCGCGGCTAAAACTTTATCGTTAGTAACATTTTTTTTAACAAATCGCAAAAGAAAATCTAAATACTCTTTTAAATTCTTGCCGGTTTCTTTTTTGATTATCTTTTCATTAGGAATAATCCCTTTTTTAAAATAAAATAAAACATCATAAAAATCTTGAAAGGCGATGCTTTTCCTTGTGGTACAAGCCAAAAGTTTTTTTGCAAAAGCATCTTCAATTTTTTGAATTTTGACATCTACTCCATAAAAATTTACCCGAATATAAGAAACATCACTTTCTCTTTTTGAGATCTCAATCTTAATCTTACTTTCCCCTTTTTCATAAGATAATAAATAAAAATAGGTATAATGTTTATTGACATTTTCCAAAACCTCCCCATAATCAGTTAAAATCGGCAAAAGATTTTTATCAATTTCTTCTTTGTCTGTTTTTTTTAAAAAATCAAAATCCAAATCCACGGAAAAACGATCTAAACCATAAAAAAAATAAGCCATTGTTTCACCTTTAAAACCCAAAAAATTTTTTAAAGGTGATTGATAAATATCTTTGATTAAGTTAAAAAGGATAAGTCGATGTTTTATTTTTTTAAGCATATTTTTTTAATTTCATTTTTAACATAAGGCGGATAAATTTCTGTAAGTTTTAAAAGTAATTTTTTGTTAATTTGATTAAGATTATCAAAATTAAACCTTTGATAAAGATAAATCATATCAGTAATAGCACGCTCTTTTGAGGCGTAGGTTTTTTGTTTTTCAACGACTATCCCCAAAGGATTGGTTAAAATTTCATCTTTAATTTTGTGATAGCGATAGGTTTTTCCATTAATTTTATAAATATAAGAGTTATTAGAAGCAGCGGTAATCACTGAAGAAAAATCTTGATAGATAACTCCATTTTTAAAAAGAGCTGTTTGAAAACTGACATAAGAAGGCGATTTGATTTTATTAGCCAGTTCCCACTCATCATAATCCTCATTTAAAACATAAAGGCCTTTATAAATCATCTTTATTTCGCCTCTTTTTTTCATTCGATTAACCAAAACCCGAAGATAGTTTTTATTGTTAATATTTAAAATCTCTCCGATCTCCTCTAACTTAAAAACTGTTTTCTTTGAAGAAAAAAGCCGGGCTAAATTCATATTTTATCATCAAAATATTATCAAAAATGATTATATTATAATGATAAAATTAAAAAGTCTTTTTGTCAAGTGAAAGTTATACCTCCCTTAAAACATTACCGAAATCCTTTTTTTTATACAATAACACAATCTCTCTCTAAGGCAAAAAGTAAAGTTAAAGTGGGATAAAAGAAAAAGAAAAAGTAATAATTTTGATTTGCTTTGTTATTAACCATAAATATTTTATATAATATAAAAACAAAAAAATTTCAATAGATATTTAACTAGATTAAATCTTTATGCCTCTTGCCATAATTGGAATGTCCAATAGCGGAAAAACTTACTGGTCAAAAAAACTGGAAAAAGAAAAAGGTTACTATTATTTTGGCTGTGATGATTATATTCAAAAAAAACTTAATTTTAAATCAATGGAAGATTTAAATTGCTGGCTGGGATTTCCTTATGAAAAAAACTATCAAAAAAATAGTCAGCTTTATCTTCAATATGAAAAAGAAGCCGTTGAAATGGCTTTAAAATTAATTGAAAATAATCAAAATAAAAAAATAGTCATTGACACCACTGGTAGTATTGTTCATTTACCTCTTTATTATCTTAAAAAAATATCGTCAGCGGCTAAAATCGTTTATCTTAAAATCGAAAAACAAGCAGTAAAAAAAATGGTCGATCTTTATTTCAACAATCCAAAACCAGTAATCTGGGGTGATTTTTTTAAAGAAGAAAAAGACAAAAGTCCAATCGAAAATCTTAAAGAAAGTTATCCGCACCTTCTTAACTTTCGTCAAAAGCGTTATCAAAAATTTGCTCATATTATTTTGGATAGTTTTCAAATAAGAAATAATAATTTTTCAACCGATGATTTTTTAAAAATGATAAACTTACGAAAATGATTAAATACATAGGGACTCGCAGTCTAAAAAATAAAAAAATTCCTTTTTCCCAAGCCATTTTAAAAACAATCGATGAAAATGGTGGTCTTTACGTTCCAACAACCATCCCGCATCTTAGCAAAAAAGAAATAAAAAAACTTCTTCCTCTTTCTTACCAAGAGTTAACCTATCAGATTTTTAAGCTTTTTGATGTTGATTTTGAGGAAAAAGAGTTAAAAAATTTGATCAATCAAGCCTATGCCGATAATTTCGACACCAAAGAAGTCATTAACCTTTCTCAATTAGATGAAAATACTTATTTGAATGAACTTTGGCACGGCCCAACCGCTTCTTTTAAAGATTTGGCTCTTCAAATAAAACCACTTCTTTTTTCCAAAGCCTTGGAAAAAAATAAAGAAAAATTAGACTATCTTATTTTAGTAGCAACCTCAGGTGATACCGGATCGGCCGCTCTTTCTGGTTATAAAGACAAAAAGAACATTAAAATTATCGTTCTTTTTCCCAAAAATGGAGTCTCTTCAATTCAAAAATTATCGATGACGACTTTTGAGGGAAAAAATCTTTCTAGTTTTGAAGTTGAAGGAAATTTTGACGAGATTCAAAAAATAGTAAAAAATATTTTCAATGATCTTCAATTTAATCAATTTTTAAAAGAAAAATACAAAACGGTTTTATCTTCAGCCAACTCTATCAACCTTGGCCGATTAATCCCTCAAATTGTCTACCATCTAAAAGCCTATTTTAATCTGGTTAAATTAAAAAAAATTAATTTCGGTGATAAAGTCGATTATGTTATCCCAACAGGTAATTTTGGCAATATTTTAGCCTCTTTTTATGCTAAAAAAATGGGTCTTCCAATAAATAAATTAATCTTGGCCAATAATATCAACAATTCCTTAACTTTTGCTTTTAAAAATGGTCTTTATCAAACAAAAGAAAACATCTTAAAAACCATTTCTCCTTCAATTGATATTGTGGTTGCCAGTAACTTTGAAAGATTGCTTTTTCATTTAAATCCCAATCCAAATACAATAAAAAAAATGATGAATAAATTTTTAAAAACAAAAATCCTTAAACTTCCTAAAAAAATTTTTCAAAAAATAAAAACTCTTTTTTATGCCAACTACTCAACCGAAGAAGAAACAAAAAAAACCATCAAGGAATGTTTTTTTAAGAAAAAAATCCTTATCGATCCCCACACCGCCGTTGCCTTAAATGTCTATCAAAAATATAAAAAAGAATTCTTGCCCAAAATAAAAGCTATAATCGCCTCAACTGCCGCGTGGTATAAATTTCCTCAAGCCGTTTACCAAGCTATTTTTGAAAAAGAAGAAAAAGATGATTTTAAAATAATCAATTTTTTTAAAAACAAGATAAAAGATCTTAAAATTAATCCAGAAATTTTAAATCTTCCAAAAAAACCAATCCGTTTTAAAAAAGTTCTTCCCAAAAATGAAGAAAAAATTAAGGAAGAAATTATCAATTTTTTAAATACTTTTTAAAATTTTTCTCTTAAAGCAATTGCCTCAATTTCAATCAACGCTCCTTTTGGTAAAGAAGCGACACAAACCGTACTTCTTGCTGGTTTATGAGAAGAAAAATATCGACCATAAATTTCATTGACTTTTTGAAAATCATTAATGTTAGTTAAAAAAATGGTGGTTTTTATCACTTTATCTAAAGAAGAACCGGCTTCTTCCAAAATATTTTTCAAATTTTCTAAAATTTGTTTGGTTTGGTTTTCAATACCTTGGACTAAATTAGAAGTTTTTGGATCAATGCCAATCTGACCGGAACAAAAAACAAATTCACCAACGACTAATGCTTGTGAATAAGGCCCAATTGCCGCTGGTGCTTTTTTAATATTAATAATTTTTATTTTTAAATTGTCATTTTGCATTTTGAGTTTTGATTTTTGATTTTTAATATAATTATACTATGCGCCGCGGGATTGCTACTTTTGGTTTAGACCATGGTCGTTGTCCCCCTTGGCTGTTTGAGCGGATGGTAAGACTAGCCCGTTCGATTGCGATTTTGATGGTTGAAAATTTTGGGCCGGAAACTTTTTTAGAGAGACTTTCCGATCCAGTTTGGTTTCAATCGTTTGGGACAGTTTTAGCTTTTGACTGGAATGCTTCGGGATTAACAACAACCACTTTAGGCGCTTTAAAAACAGCTCTTTTTGGTTTAGAAAAAGATTTGGGAATTTTTTTGGCCGGTGGCAAAGGCAAAACCTCAAGAAAAACACCGGATCAGATCTTAAAGAAGGCAGAACTAGCCAATCTTTCTTTTTTACAAGCGGAAAAATTAACCTTTCTATCGCGGCTAACCGCCAAAGTCGACTCAGCTCTTCTTCAAGACAACTTTCAAATTTATCACCACTCATTTTTGTTTACCAAAAAAGGCCATTGGGCCGTCATCCAGCAAGGAATGAATACTTCCGTAAAAAAAGCCCGCCGGTATCACTGGTATTCAGAAAGAATTATTGACCCCACTTTAGAACCCCATCAAGGGATTCAATCAGAAGTTATCTTACCAAAAGTTTTAAATTTAACTTCAAAAAAAAGTTTAGCCAATCGGGAAGGTATTATTAAAATCGTTTCTGAGAAAAAAACTTTGCAATCTCATGTTATAAAATTAATCCAAAAAACAAACGAAGGTGAAAAGCAACTTACTCTTTTGAATCTAACTGACAATGAGTTTTATTCCCATCCGGTTTTGCAAGAAACCTTTGCTCCAAGATTAGAAAAATCAATTCAAAATCTTCTTCAAAAAGATAGTAGAAATTTAACGGACGTTTTGATGACCGAAAACGTTGGTCCAAAAACAATTCGCGCTCTATCACTTATTGCTGAGCTTTTGACTGGCGCCAAACCCTCGTTTGAAGACCCAGCCCGTTACAGCTTTGCCTTTGGGGGAAAAGACGGCATCCCCTACCCTGTTGACAAAATCACATATGACAAAACGTTAAATGTTATTGAAAAAGCAATCAAAAAAGCGCAACTATCACCTCAGGAAAAAGATGAGGTGCTCAGGAGAATGGAGAAAAATATAAAAATTTGATTTTAGTTTGATTTTCAAAAATTTTTTGGCAAAAACAACTCTTTTAAATAACAAACAATATCAACTCAATAATTAAGCTATTAAATAAATTATTCAAGCCGCACGTTAATTTGTTCTTTTAAGATATTTTCATGTGATTGAAGAGCATCTATGATAATATCAGAAACGTCTTTTTCAGTTAAATTTCCGATGGCCATGATCCCTAATGAAGCTGCAACAATACATAGATTAGGCTGCTCAACTTCTGATTGAATCTTAAAACTTTTAGAAATTAATTTTATAATTTTTCCAAATTTAGGATTTTCGGACAAAAAAACTGCTCGATCATGTTTTTGATCATAATTTTCTTCTAATCTTAAATTCAAATATTCTGGTTGAGGTGCTCTTCTACTATTTAAAACGCTCAAAGACAACTGTTTTTCTTGTTCATCATTTTTTGGCTGACTCATAGGTAAATCAAAACATCCAAGAAGAGCTATGGCAAGTGCTTTTATATATTCAGTCAATTGCCGTTTTTTTTCATTATCTTTTTCATTATCAGTGATACTTATTAAAGCATTAGATAAATGTCCAAGTAATAATTTATATCTAAGCGGACTCAGTTGTTTAGAGCCTTCATCTTTATTTTTGCTTTTTTTCATTTCTAAAGTATAGGGGCCAAAAGAGTAACGAAACTCTAGAATATTGCTCATATTAATTTTGATATTATATATTATACAATATTATATTATTATAATATAATATTATAAAATCTAACTTTTAATTTTTAAAACCGGCCAAAAAAAAGTTGCTATATAAATAATGGGAAGAACTAAGGAAGTAATATAAAAAGCAATTCTTCCCAAATTTGGTCTTATATATTCAGCAATTCTTATAAAAATCACAAAAACCATAAACCACCAAACCAAAAGTCCAAAATCTGGCAAAAAGGGGCGCATAACATTATTATCAAAATTATCCAAACGATACCAAGAAAGCCATTCGCTTGATTTTCTAAAAACCACATGAAGAAATACAAGAAAAAAAGCAATTCTTACCCCTCGGTATTGCATCTTCCACCATTTTTGGCGACCAAAATAATTCATTGCTTTTTCATTTGAAATAAAAAATATAAATGTTAAAACAAAACTTGCTAGTAAACCAAATATGAAAGCTAGATTTAAGCCATTAAAAAATGAACTTAAAGGAAACTTTTCCGGCAAAAAAAATAAAGAAACAATAATATGGAAAAAAATCAAGAAAAAACTTACAATGCCTGTTTCTTTTCGATATTTAAGATAAGGATCAGGAAAAGAAAAAATTCTACTTGCAGGTCCCAAAAGAAGCACAATTCCTAAAAGAATAAAAGCAACTGAAGAAAGAACTTTATTTAAAATATAAAGATTAAAATATCCATAACGATAAAAATTGTAAAAAGAGTTTATAAGTATTAAAAATAAAGAAAAAATTAAAACTTTTAGATATTGAATAAATGTTAAATTAATAATTTTAATTTTCATTTATAAATATTTAATAATTAATTTTAAAATAAAAATTTTATCATCATTTTTAAAAAAGTCTAAAACGGTTTTATAAGAAAATTCCTTATAGAAAAAATTAAATGGCATTAATTTTACCTCTCAGATTTATCTTTATACATTTTATCAAAAAAAAATTTAAAAGTAAAAAAACTTTTCTTTTTTGACAACGGAGTTTTCAATCGACTGCAAGGATTTTTTGAGTTTGAAGAAATAAAAAGGACCAATTTTTTAGGCAGGCTTTTTGAAAGTTTTATTTCCAAAATCTTTAACAACGCTGTCTTAACGATATTAAAAAACCCTCCCTTTATTATTTTCGCGATTATCAAAATCATGAAATTGATCTTATCTACAAAAGAGGCAATATCGTCATCCCCATCGAAACCACCTCTTCCTTTTCTATTCCCCCAAAAAAATTAACCAACTTTAAAAAACTTTTTGCTCTTAACCCAAACATTCGCTATGGATTAATATTTTATTTAGGCGAAGTAAAAAATTTTTTTATTAAAAAAACTCCCATCTTTGCTATACAGTTTTTTTGGTGTAGAATTTTTTTTACCCTCTTGGATCAACCACCCTTCCAAAAAACAAAATGGTGCCGGTCTCTTTGTCTAAGATATAAAATAAAAACGGGCATAATTAAAAAAATCTATTGGTAAAAACTATACTTTATCTTGCTATAATAATCTTTTATTATAAATTTTTATTTCTATGAATAAAAATGCCCAAAATGTAATGGTTATTATGTTATTAAATATAGTCAAGTTAGAGGTGTAAAAAGATATTTATGTAAAACATGCCTTAAAACATTTCAAAACAAAAAGCGACAAGGAAAACTTAAAAAGAAAATATTTTATGAATTTGTATTTTCAAAAAGAACTTACTCTTCTTTATCTTCCCAATTTAAACTTAGTTTACCCACTATCCAAAAATATATTGACAACTTTAAACCTAATAATAAACTAGAAAACAATAATAACAAGAAAGATAGACAAAAAGCTCTACCTATTTAAAATAAAAAACTATTAATCAAAACACTAAAAAATGGTTTTATACTCATAAAAAATAAAAAGTGCCTACCGAAGTTTAAAAACAAATCTTTCTCACCTTTTTACTTATCAGGAAAAACAAAACAGACATCTTAAAATACCCAATACCACTAATTTACTTGATGGATTTTTTTCTCATTTAAAAAATGCCTTAAGAGTTCATCGAGGATTAAACACAAAAAGAAAGATCAAGATTATTGAAACGATAATTTGGAGGTAAATTCACCAATACAAAATTTTAATTATGCTTTAAAATCTAAATAAAAATTTTCTTCCATTAAATTAATTTTAGCAAATAGTTCTTTTTATTAAATCCGATTCGCCCGATTTAATTAGTGCCTCGTCAAGGCGAAGGCGGAGAGAGTGGGATTCGAACCCACGTGAGCCAAAAGGCTCAAGGGTTTAGCAAACCCTCGCTTTGGACCACTCAGCCATCTCTCCTTTTTTATTTAATTTTAATATTTTACACCATTAAAAAATATTTGTAAAAATATGATTTTAATTTAAAAATATTTTTGTTATATAATTTGAATATGATTGTTCATCAAAGTTATATTTTTTTAATTCTTAAACTTATTGCCATAGAAATATTAACATTATTTTTATATCTATTGATTCGACTACCTAAAACCATAATTATTCTGCCTAATTCATCAGTTTCTGAAAATATATCCTTAAACTATATTACAATTATTTATTTTGTTATTCTATCATTAATCCAAATTATTTTTACATTAAAAATAACCTTAGAATGGGCCAATAATACTTATGAAATAAGAGATGACTCAATAATCCATCGTCAGGGAATTTTTAACATCAAAGAAGATATTTATACCCTAAGAAGCTTAAGTTCAGCAACAGTTGAACAAAGTATTTGGGGCAAAATATTCAACTATGGAACAATAATTTTATATAGCCCAATCCATAAAACAAATTATTATCTTATAAATGTACAAAATCCTAAAAAAGTTGTTCAAACATTTTATGATAATATCGAAGATACAAAAAAATCTGAAATAATACGAAAAAAGGTTTAATTAATCTTAAATCTCCAAATACATTTTTATTTCATCAATATAAAAACCTCATAAAAACCTCGGTAATACAATTGTTTTAGGTAGTTTAATAGCTTCTTTAAAGCCTAATTTTTTTATAAAGATTTTTTATCTATGAAAAAAAATCTAAAACAACCTTTTAACCAGGGATAAACATAAATTTTGAATTTCAAATTTTTTAATGTGCCGGAGGGGAGAGTTGAACTCCCACTCTCTTTCGAGAACACGGCCCTGAACCGTGCGCGTCTGCCAATTCCGCCACTCCGGCTTGTACAAAGACAAGTCTACCAATTCCAGCATCGGGGCTTTATTGAATTATTATAGCATCAATTAAACTCCTTAATGATCAATCACCTGGTTTTTGAAAAAGGCGCAGTTTATATTTTTTGACTTGGTTTATTCTTTCGTTTTTTATCCGTTTTTATCCGTGTTAATTCGTCTTTTTTCTGTGTTAATCCGTGTATCCTTTTGTAAAAATCATTTGGGTGAAACCAAAGCTGGGTTGAGTTAACAATCTCAGTTGTCCGGTGACGATTAATTAAGTGAAGCTGAAATACCTTAAGGCTTTGTTCTATCTTATTGAAAAAAGTATTAAGTATTAAGTAGCAAGTATTAAGCGATTTTTTCTTTTTAATACTTAATACTTTATACTTTATACTTACTACTTCTCTCGCATTCGGAAAAATCTCAAATACCCAGGAATTTGCCGCCAAAAATCTCTCATAAACACCATCTTTGTTAACAATCGGCTTCATCTGTAAGATCTCATGGGCCACATACTCATTTCTTTTAAAATCAGGCACGGCCAAATCACTTTCATCAAAAAATAAATTAAGACAGACCTTATCTGAATAACATGTAACATTTAACTTGTAACGTTTATTATAAAAACGATGAATCCCTAAAATTTTTGCCAAAATTATTGCTACAAATCGACCGGTAAACAGTCGATTTTTTGCGGTAATAATAAATAAATCAATATCATCTTCCAAAGAAGCATTCATCATCGACAAACTTCCGGAAAGCCCAACTAATTTTATATGCGGCACAAATGACAAAAGCTTAATATAAAATCTAAAACGCCAATTGAGAAGTTTTTTACGGGAAAAAAAATAACGTTCATTGTAGGTTTTAATTTTTAATCTTTTATTTTTATTTATTGATTTTATACCATACTCCTCTATAGTATATTTATATGAAAATCCCAATCTAAAACGGACAATATTATTAAAATCCCTGATTTTTTCTATTTTTTTCCGCTGTAATAATTCAATTAAATTTTCGGTAACTTTCTTTTTTGTTGTTCTTTTTTTTAAAAAAAAATAAATCTCCTCTATCGTTGGAGGATAGTTAAAAAAATTAAAATAGGCAATGGTACTTAAAATTTCTTCTTTCAAATTAATTGATTAATGAAAATTATATGAAAAAATTAGATGAAATTAATTTTAAATTATTTTAAAATAATATCAAAATATTAAAAATTAAAAAAAAGCAATGAAAATTGAGTGTCCTTATCTGTTCTCAATCAAGAAACAAAAAGAAGAACAATTAATATGTGTCTTTTAAAAACCGCCTTAAATCCTCCCAATACTCCTCCTGCTTAATGTTTGCTAACACAAAGTCAAAAAGATGCTGCAATAAGAAGTGGCAACTCTAAATATAAGAACCCGGAGAACTCGCCTCCGTCTCTTTGTTATTTAACCATTATTCTTGCTAATAGCAGGAATGTTGGAATTTTGAGACAACCTTACGATTTTAAGCAATAATTTTTATAATTTAATTTAAAAATTTAATTTTAAATTCACTATTTATTCTGTTAATATTTTATAAATAACCATATTTTTTCTGATTATAAAGATTTAAGAATTAAATAATTAAAATGAAAAAAGCAAACTTAAGAAATGTTATAATTAATCAAAATTAATGCAAAAAAATTCTTTTAAAAAAAATTTAAAAACAAATAAAATTATTGCCGGTTATTTGATTTTTTTGATCATCTTTTTTTATCTTATTCATCTCTTCTTCTTATATACTTTAGGCTACTATAATAAAGTATTTGCCTCATCAAATTATTCACTCAGATTTAACGGTAATAAAGACAGCTCATTTGCTTTTAGTCTTTTAAACAATCCATCAATAAATATTGGTGATTCTGATTTTACGATAGAGTTCTGGATTAAACCGGATAATGATTTTTCTGCTGGAGCAAATTGTTCCGCTAATGCGGATGTTTTTACCCAAGGAGCGTTAATATTTGATAGAGATATTTTTGGTCCCGGTGATTATGGTGATTTTGGTATATCCTTAATGAATGATAATCGATTAGCTTTCTCCATTCATAACGGAACTTTAGGAGTGACTTTATGTTCAGAACCTGTCGGTTTGGGTCAGTGGAATTATGTTGCGGCTATAAAAACTGAAAATAATTTAAAAATCCAAATAGGAAAAAACGGCAACCTGTATACTCACACGCTATCATTTAGCGGTAGTAATAATCTAAGTTACCGCATAGAAAGATCAACATCATATTCTGCGGATCCGCTGGTGTCCATTGGCGCAGAAAAACATACTGCCTGGGACACTAAAACTTTCTCCGCATATCACTATAAAGGACTAATTGATGAATTAAGAATCTCTAATAACGCAAGAAATATAACATCAATCCCTTCATCAATCTTTGAAAACGATGCTAATACCTTAGCCTTGTTTAGATTTGAAAATAATTTAAACAGCGAAGGAAACAATATTGCAGGTATTCAATCAAAAGGAATTTCCTATAGCACCGATATTCCTCCCTTCAGCAATCCTACCAACACTCCAACCCCAACCAATACACCATCTCCCACCAACACTCCAACCCCAACCAATACACCATCTCCCACCAACACTCCAACTCCTACCATAACTCTAACTCCCACATTAACTATAACACCAACAAACACTCCATCACCTAAAAAAATTCCAACAGCAACTAAAACTCCAATCCCAACAAAAACTCCAAATCCATCAATAACCAAAACACCAACGCCAGCTAAAATTCCAAAACCTACAATAAAAACCAATATACCTCAAAATAACCATCAAATTACTTTTTCAATAAATAACTTGATACAATCTTCAAAAACTCCTACACCAACGATAAAAGAAAATAAAGTCGGTAAAAATAAAATATCAAATAATCAAAATGATATTTATCCTGTCAAAACAGCCACTATTACAGCAACAATTACCAAAAAACAAATTGAGACAACTCCTCTTCCCCAAAAACTCTTGCCTTCAACATCAAAGCCTGAAAAACCATCAATAATTTCATTGATTACCGCCTATTTTAATAAAATCACAAATCTCTTCAAAAAAAATATTAATATTTTTTGAAAGTTATAAAATAGACAACCGATTAAATAATCTCAATTAATTGCTAATTACATTATTTCGTTTTCCTGCAAGGCCCGATTAAAAATTAAAACTAAAAATGATAAGACATGAATCGCGTCAATATTTTAAAACTATTCATCTTTAAAATATTACACCTCAAGCAGAATATCAATGTACAATGATCTTGAAGATTTAAATCAGGACCCCAAAAAGAAGTGATAACAGAATTAAAAACAGCGATATCTGAATTATAAAAAAACTACCATTGTGGAAAATAAACAGTAAGCCGGATTAATTTTTGACTAAAAAAATCCCTGAGGATCATAAGACTAAATTTTATTAGTCTTAACTGTCTTCTTAAACGCCAAGGTTGAATAAGCAATCTAAAAAACCATTCCAAACCTAATTGACGAAGAAATAATGGTGCTCGAGGGACCTTCCCTCCCAAAAAATCAAACGCTCCGCCAACGCCCATCACGACACAATTTTTAAATTTCTTTTTATGATGCTCTATCCAAAGTTCTTGATCCGGTGAGCCAAAAGCCACCAATACCAAATGGGGCTTATAATCAGCACTTATAGAAAAAATATTCTCTTCCTCTTCTTTTTTTGGATTTTTGATGTCTGAAATTCCCTCAAGGCCAAAAAACTTTGACTTTGGGTATTTTTTTTGGTAGCAATTGGCGAGTTTCTCTGCTAAATTTTGTTTCCCCCCAATAAAAAGCACCCGCAAGCGCATTTTTGAAGATAAAGTCAGAAGATCTTTCACCAAATCCACCCCTGGATATCTTTCATAAACCTCAACCCCAAGCAAACGGCCTGCTAAAATAATCCCAACGCCATCCACAATTTGAATTTGGGCTGTCTCGATAACCTTTTTAAATTTATCATTTTCGTAAGCAATAACTAAATTTTCCGGATTTAAAGAAACGATATGACAAAACTTTTTTGTTTTTTTGAGGTATTTTTTAATTTTCTCTAGGGTATCTTTCTTATCTTGAGTGAAGATTTTAATTCCTAAAATTTTTTTTGTTTTATCTGTTGTCATAAAAAACTATAAGTTAAAAATAATCTTTAAATTTTTGTTATTTTTTCTTTTTTGTTCAAATTTTTTGAATAAAAAAAATGCTTTTGAAAAAATAAAAAATTTAAAAATTAAAACTTTAAACTTTTAATATAATAAATTATACTATATATATTTGAAAAATTTTTAATTTCTAATTACCATTTTTAATTTTTATTTTTTATTTTTTTAATTCTTTTTACTATCGGATAGCTTCTTTAAACTGATCAAGATGCTCAACCGCCATCCCAACACCCCTAATAACACAATACAAAGGATCCTCAACCACAAAAGAAGCCACCCCCGTATGATAGGTAATAAACCGGTCAATATTGGTCAAAAGAGCTGTTCCTCCGGACAAAACTATTCCCCGATCAACAATATCAGCCGCCAGTTCCGGTGGTGCTTTTGATAAAACTTCTTTAATCCCCTCCAAAATTTGCTTTAGGGGTTTTTGAATCGCTTTGTTTATGCTTTTTTCGCCAATCTCCAAGATCTTTGGCAAACCTGTTTGGACATCTCTTCCTTTAACTTCCATTTTTCTTTCTTCTTTTTCGTTTGGGTCTAAAAAGGCGTTACCAATTTTAAACTTTACCTCCTCAGCCGTACGCTCACCAACAATTAAATTGTATTCTTTTCGCAAATAAGTTAAGATTGCCTCATCAATCTTGTTGCCAGCCACTCGGACCGTTTGATAAACCACCAACTGCCCCAAAGAAATAATCCCAATCTCCGTTGTCCCCCCACCCAAATTAACAATCATATGACCAGAGGCTTGAGAAATAGGAATCTTTGCCCCAATGGCAGCCGCTAACGGTTCTTCAATAAGATAAACTTCTTTTGCCCCCACTTGACGACAGGCCGAAACAACCGCTCTTTTTTCTACTTGCGAGGCTCCTCCCGGAATAGAAATTAAAACCTTCGGCCAAAAAAGCCTGCCTTTGGTGGCTTTTTTTAAAAAGTAAGAAATCATTGCTAAAGTTGTGGTATAATCGGCAATCACTCCATCACGCATCGGCCGAGCAGCAACGATATTCCCCGGTGTTCTTCCAATCATCTCATAAGCATCACTGCCAACGGCCAAAATCTTTTTGTTTTCCAAAGAATAAGCCACCACCGTTGGCTCATTTAAAACGATTCCCTCTTTTGCCACATAGACTAAAGTATTGGCCGTACCTAGATCAATCCCGATTTTTTTGGTAAAGAACATAGTTTAAAAATTAATAAACTTTTCTGTTGACATTATTATTAATTTATGATATAAAATAAATAATCACACCCCCGATTTATATCGGGGGGATTTTTTAATAAAAGATTTAATCCGTCTTAAATTTAAAATAAAAATTCCTCTTTTTATCTGAGCGACTTCTTTACCCAAAGACCATTTTGTTGCCACTACAATTACTTGTTTATCTCTTTTCACCAACCGCTCGTATAAAGTAGCCATATCGCCATCACCGGTAAAAAAAATAAAGCCGTCATAATCATTCAGCATTTCAAAGCAATCCAAACCAATCTCTAAATCAAAATCACACTTTCTTTTCCAAATAACAATATTTTTATCTTTTACCGGTAAGTATTTTACCGGCTTGGTAATAACATAAAAACCTATTCGACGGGCACTTTTTATTTGGTTCGTAGAAGCTGGATGTTGATCGGTACCAAAATAAAAACGCATTTGCTTAATTTCTTCATAGTTTTTTAAATATTGATATAAGCGCTTCAAATCAATCTTCCATTTTAACTTTTCTTCCCAACCATGGACATTTGCCCAATCGACAAATACAGCCGTTTTTCCTTTAAGCTTTAAAATTTTATCCATAAAGCTTTAACTTATACAACAATTATAGTATAATATTTTGATATCTTTATGAAATATTTTTATCGATTGACGGTTTTTTTTACTTTTTTAGTCATTGTTTTTTTAATTATCGCCTACAGCCGCGGCTATCGAGTTAATCTTCAAAAAAAAACAGTCACGTCAACGGGGATTTTGGCCATCTCAAGTTTTCCCAAAGCCGCCAAAGTTTATCTTAATGGAAAATTAAAGGGAATAACCGATCTTAACTTAAATCTTGAACCAGGAGAATACCAAGTTGAGGTTAAAAAAGAAGGTTATACTTCTTGGCAAAAAAAAATAAAACTAAAAGGCGAACTGGTAATCACTTTAGACGCTTTATTATTTCCTTTAAATCCCTCTTTTTCTCCACTGACTAATTTGGGGGTTAAAAAAGCCTTCCCTTTAGATCAAACAGACAAAGTTTTACTTTATCTTGAAAAAAATGATCCAGAAAAAGATGGGTTTTATATATTAGATATTGAAAAAAAACCGATTGGCTTTTTTGAGCCTTTAAAGTTAATTTTAAAAAAAAGTCTTTTATCATCGGAAGAAGTTAATTTAGAAGAAATTTATTTTGATTTTTCACCCGACTTTAAAGAAGCAATTTTAAATTTAAAAGAAAAATCTTATCTTTTGTCTTTAGATCAAGAAAATCAAAATCTTTTTGATGTCTCAACCTCAAAACAAATGCTTATTGATGCTTGGCAAAAAGAAAAAGAAAAAAACACCCAAAAAATTTTGGAGACCTTTAAAAAAGATTTAGTTAAAATTGCTACCGATTCTTTTCACATTATCAGTTTTTCTCCTGATAAAACCAAAATTTTATATCAAGCCAAAAAAAATCTTACCTTACCAGCTTTTATTAAACCACCATTGCCTGCCACCAATCAAACCAAAGAAACAAGAGATTTAAAAAATGATTATTTTTATGTTTATGACAAAAAAGAGGACAAAAATTATGAAATTAACCTAATTAACCTAATTGACCTAATTGCTAAAAAAAACAAAAAATTTCCCTCTAATTTAAGTTGGGAAGAAAAATTAGAAATTGGAAATTTTATTATGTGGTATCCGGATTCAAAACACTTAGTTTTTAATGAAAAAGGAAAAATCTCAATTCTTGATTACGATGGTGAAAATAAACAAGTAGTTTATTCCGGGCCTTATGAAAAAGATTTTTTTCTCGTCTCCTCAAGAGGAAATCTTATTCTTTTAATTAACTTTAATCCAGAAAATAATCCGGCTCCAGACGTTTATGAAGTGGAGATTAAATAAATTACTCTACTTTTCTTACTGCAAAAACTAAAAGTCTTTTAAAAGTAGTTCCGGGCGGCCAACAAGTCTGAAGGGTTAAAAACTCTTTGTTGGTTTTTCGGGTAAGATACTCCACTTGCTCTGGGTCAACTATTTTTTTATCAATGACTTTATAAACAAAGCGTTGTCCTTTATAAAAAATATTCACCTCATCGCCTTTTTCTAACTTTCCCAAAAGATAAAAAACCGCATTATATACACCTACATTCCAAAAATAATCAGTGGAGTGGGCAAAAAGAAATATATGACCTCCCTCTCCGGGAAAAGCCATTCCTTGGGCATGAGCCACCCCTTTTTGTAAGGCGGGTAAATATATTTTTTCATCGGCTGGATCAACGTTGGCTAAAATTTTAGCATTGGCGGCAATTTTGGGAATCACAATCGAAAAATTTGGATCCACAGGAATTAATATTTCTGTCTGTTTAAAATTAATTGATTTAGCCAAAATACCTTTCGGACGTGAAATTTCTTCTATTTTTTTTATCTCTTTTGTAACAACATATTTTTTTCCAAGCTTTTGCTCAACAAAGTATCTTATCTCTTCAGAAACAGGAAGATAAAACGTTTTTCCAATCATAAAAAGAGAGGATAAAATTAAAAAATTTCCGATCGTACGCAAAATTAAAACCCGAAGATATTCACTTTTTTTTAGCCGATGAAAATGATGACGAATAAGATGTTTTTTTGAAAGTTTAGTGTAGCCCACAAATTATTAATTTTAATTTTAATAATTTTTAATTTTTCATTGTCATTTTTAATTTTTATTTTTTATTTTTTAATTATATAGTGCCCTCGGTCCGACTCGAACGGACAGTCTTGCCCTTAGGACGGGCCTGCTTTATCCAATTAAGCTACGAGGGCTATGCCTCTTAAGTTTACAATTTATTGTCATTTCTTATCCTCCAAATTAGGGCGAGCTCGACCAAAAATCTATAAAATTCATTCCTGGCTTGACCAGGAATCTATATAATTTTAAACTTATTTATTCTAGTTTAAGGTATTAAATTATTGTTAAGGTATTATCGTATAGATTCCCGCTTTCGCAGGAATGATAATAATTATTGTCAATTATATAGTCCCCATTAGTTGAGATGGGAAAAAATAATAAAATTTGCAAACCGGATTAAGATGGCTATCAATTATATTATAACCCATAAATTCTCATCACCCACTGTAAAATCCCCTCTCCAAAAAACAACATCAAAAAAGCGCCAACTACCAAAAACGGCCCAAAGGCAATTTTACTCTTTAATTTTTTTCGTCCAAATAAAATTAAAAAAAAACCGGTAATACCACCTAAAACAAAAGAAATATACAAAGCCAAAAAACCTTTTTGCCAACCCAATAAAAACCCTAAAATTGCTGCCAAATAAACATCACCCAAACCCATCGCTTTTTCTTTTGATAAAAAATAAATTAACCAGATAGGAAAAGCCACTATCAAAGAACTGAATATGTCAATTTGAAATTGTTTTAGAATTTCTGTTGAATGATAGGAGAACTTCAAAAAAAAACTAAACCCAAAAAGCGCCCATAAAATATAATCTGATATTAAATGATATTTTACGTCTGAAAAAAATATAACAATAAAACAAGAAAATATCCCCCATAAGCTTAAAATCACCAACCAATTTTGCCAAATAGATATTTCTTGAATATTTTTTACGTAAGTTAAAAAAACAAAAATAAACATTAACCCAGTTAAAATCTCAACTAAAGGATATTGAAAACTTATTTTTTTACGACAGTAACGACAATGTCCTTTTAAAAGAAAAAATGAAAAAATCGGAATTAAATCATGCCAAGAAAGCTGATGGCCACACTCATCACAAACTGATCGACCGGTAATTTTTTTTTCTTGAGGTAACCGGTCAATTAAAACATTTAAAAACGAGCCGATTGAGGCGCCTAATAAAAAAATAAAAAAATAAATTAAATAATTCATGTTTTAATTTTGTCCTCAGTAATTGGACTAAGAAGAGCAAGATTGAATTTTTCTTTAACAAAAAGTTTTTTTGCCAAATCAATAATTTCTTCTTTAGTAATCACATCTATTTTTTTGATCACTTCTTGCGGTTCAACGATTTTTCCCTCAAATATCAGTTTTCGACCAACAAATGAAGCCAAATCATGAGTGTCTTCTAATGATAAAATCAATCGTCCTTTAACCATCTCTTTGGCTTTTTTTACTTCTTCGTCTTTTAATTCTCCCTCAGCTATTTTTTGATGTTCATCAATAATAACTTTTATTGCTTCATTTATTTTTTTAGCATTAACTGTTAAACCCGCCCGCGTATAGACATAACCCGTCTCAGAAAATGGTTCGCTGCCTGAGTGAATATAATAACAAAGACCACGTCTTTCTCTTAATTGATAAAAAAGCCGGCAAGACATCCCACCCCCCAAAATCGTCATCAAAACCGATTGGACATAGCGTTTTTTATCGGTATAACTCAATCCTCGATAACCCAAAACCAGATGGGCTTGCTCGGTTTTTTTGGTTTTAATTAAAATCTGAGGCGAATTTTGATTATCAGAAAAATTTAAAAAAGAAGCTTTTTGACCATCTTTCCATAAAAAAAATTTTTCTTGAATAATATCAATATATTTTTGTAAGGAACAGGCATGCCTGTTCCCTACCGAAATTCCCCCCGCAATAACTAAAATCACATTACTTGGCTTATACAAATTTTCCATATAATCCAAAAACGTCTGACGGGTAAATTTCCCAACGGTTTCTTTGTAACCGGTGGTGGGGTATCCTAACGGATGATTTTTAAAAAGAAGCTCCTCAAAAAGCTCCCAAACTTTATACTGGGGTTCATCTTCATACATGTTAATCTCTTCAATAATAACCCCTTTTTCCCGCTCAATCTCCTCCTCCAAAAGCAAAGGATTTTGGATCATATCGGCCAAAACATCAACGACCGTTTCAAAATGAGAAAGGGGAGCTTTTATCCAATAACCAGTATGATCTTTGGTGGTAAAGGCATTGAAAATTCCACCCAAACCTTCAATCATTGAAGAAAGAAGCAAGGCGTTTGGGTATTTTTTGCTTCCTTTAAACGCCATATGCTCAAAAAAGTGAGCCACCCCATTGTTTTCTTTATTTTCATACCGACTGCCAGCTCCAACCAAAAGCATGGCCGTAAAGGTAGGAAAGGTTTTTGTATCAACCAAAACTACCGAAAGACCGTTTTTTAAAGTAAAAAGTTGGTGAGTCATAACATATTTTACCAATTCTGACGAGGTTTTACAAAGTTTTAATTACTATTACTTACTTTTTATGCTAAAATAATAAAAAGACCGCCAAAGCTTAAGCGGCTTACGCGCCCGCCAAAAATTCTAGGGCTTGTAGCTCAGTTGGTTAGAGCGTGCGGCTTACATCCGCAAGGTCTCAGGTTCAAGTCCTGACAAGCCCACAAATCAACCTTTTTTGCCCGGTCGTCTAATGGTAGGACAACTGGCTCTGAACCAGTTTGTGGGGGTTCGAATCCTCCCTGGGCAACTCAATTTTAATTAAAAATATAAAAAACTATGGAATTTTTTTTAAAAAAATTAATTTTATCAATAATATATCTTTTTCTTGCTTTTCTTTTCACTCTCGTCATCAAAAAAATCTTTTCTATTCTTCTTTTTGGCGCTCAAAAAACTCAAAACGAAAAACTAATTAAAAAAACAAAAACTTTAAAAGCTTTTATTGATAGTCTTATTTATGTTGCTGTTTATTTTGTTGCCTTGTTTTTTATCTTGGAAAGATGGGGGGTTAATATGACGCCTTTTTTAACTGGAGCGGGGATTTTGGGTTTAACCTTTTCTTTTGGTGCTCAATCTTTGGCCAAAGACTTAATCAGTGGCTTTTTTATCATTTTTGACAATCAATTTGAAGTGGGTGATTATATCAAAGTTGGTACCCTTGAAGGTGAAGTGAAAAAAATCACCCTTCGCCAAACCATCTTAAAAGATAAAAATAACAATCTTATCTTAATTCCCAACTCCCAAATTACTTCGGTGGTGAAGATAAAAAAATAAAAAATTAAAGAAAAATATTATTCCAAAGCTCTATTTTTTATATACTTTAATTATGCTTTAATTATAAGGCCACGATCGTAGGTTCATAATTAAAGTCTTGTAGTAAATATAAATCATATCCAGTGTTTTCCTTAACAATATTTACATTTTTAAACAACTTTTACACAATGTTTATACATTATTTATTCGCATAATTCGCGTCATTTGCATATTTATTCGTATCATTCGTATCTTTTCCGATTTATCCGATGTTAGCCGATTTATCTTATTTATCCGACTCTTTTTCGCATATCCTTAGATTAAATCATTTACTAATTAAAAATCTCAATTTCTGATAAAATTTATAAGTAATTTTTAAAATTTTTATTTTTTAATTATGATTACCTTTTCCTCTTTTGCTTTTGGTTGCCGTGTTAATGAAGCGGAAAAAGAAGCCTTAGATAAAAAAATGCTTGAGGCGGGATTTTCTTTTAATAAAGATCGTCCAAATATTTTTATCATCAACACTTGTGCCGTCACTCATAAAGCCGAACGTGAAGCAAGAAATTTAATTTATCAAATCAAAAGAAAAAATACACAAACAAAAATTGTTATCACTGGCTGCTCTGCCACCTATTGGCAAAAAAACAAACTTTATGAAAAATTACCAATTGATCTTTTGGTTGATAATATTAATAAAGAATTTTTGGTTGAGTTGATTAAAAAAAGATTATTAAATCAAAAAAAAGATATCCAGCCTCCACACCTCGGAGGTGTGGAATATAAATTAACCAGTAAATTTTTAACCTCAAAAAGACTTTTAGTAAAAATCCAAGACGGTTGTCAGCGCTTTTGTACTTTTTGCATCGTCCCCTACCTTCGCGGTCTACCAAAATCAAAAAAAATTGAGGAAATTGTTAAGGAGATAAACAATTATCCGGAAAAAATTTCCGAAGTCATCTTAATCGCCATCAACACCGAAGCCTTTGGTTTAGACACTGGCGAAAGTTTTATCGATTTAATTGAAAAAGTTTTAAAAAATACTTCTATCCCCCGTCTTAGTTTTGGCTCAATTCATCCTTGGTCAATTACCCCCCAATTTATCAATTTTTATCAAAAAATTTTAACAGAAAAAAGGCTTGTTAATTTCTTCCATATCCCTCTTCAATCTGGCTCAAATACGATTCTAAAACTGATGAAGCGGGGATATACAAAAGAAGAAATCTTAGAAAAACTTCATGCTTTGCAAAAAATCAATCCCTTATCACTTTTGGCCACCGATGTCATCGTTGGTTTTTTAGGAGAAACTAAGACTGAATTTGAAGAAACCTATCGTTTTTTAGAAAAATCAACGTTGGTAAAATTTCATATTTTTCGCTTCTCAAAAAGAAAAAATACCGCTGCTTTTTATATGACAAAAAATTTAAAAGAACCAACTGAGGAAGAAAAGAAAAAAAGAGCCAAAGCTTTAGCAGAACTTTTCGCAAAAAAATATCTTAAGTTTTTAGAAAAAAATCTTGGTCGCCTCTCAACCGCTTTGATTTTAAATAAAAAAGAAAACGGCTTTTATGAGGCTTTATTAGACAACCAACTGCCGATTATAATTGAAAAAAATAAAGATATTATGCCGGGAGAAATTGTTAAAGTGAGGGTAGAAAGGATAAAAAATGGAAAATTGGTTGGAAAAACAGACAAAAATCTATCTTTTTAAAAACTTCTCTAAATTCTTATTAATTTGGTAAAGTATAGTTCTTGAAATTATCGTAAATTGATAAAATTATAGAGAATGTAGAAACGTGATTAATCACGTCTCTACAGGTTTTATTTGGTAAAATGAGTTAGAATCGGTCTATTAAAAATTTAAAATAGAATTTATATTTTCTTTCTTTAAAATTTGAATATATAAAAAGATAATAATTATGAAAGTTATTGCTTTTAAAAAACTATCAAAAGACGATCAAAATCTTATTAACGAAGCGGAAAAAATAATCCGAAACGCCTATGATCCTTATTCTCAATTTTATGTTTCTTGTGCTATCTTAACCACTAAAGGAAATATTTACAAAGGAGTAAATATCAATACCTGTGCCTACGGTGGAATTTGTGCTGAAAAAGCCGCTTTGTCATCGATGGTAAGTTGCGGTGAATATGGTATTAAAAAGATAGCAATTATTTCCAAAAGTGACCATTTTAAAGTAAAAATTCACTCTGGTCCCTGTGGCATGTGTCGACAGATACTTTGGGAGTTTGCTGAACTTTATAAAACTAATTTTGAAATTTTAGTTTCTGACTCCGATAAGAAAAAAGTAATGATCTCAACAATCGAAGAACTTCATCCAAAGGGTTTTGGTCCAAGGCTTTGTTTTGGAAAATACAGAAGATATTTAAAATAAAATAAAATAAAATCTTCCTTTTAAACTTTTTGCTACCGCTTTTTTTAGAGAATAAAAATAGTGAGCCCGCCGGGAC
>Ga0308420_1000235_pt1 | contig 25269 bp, 23 predicted proteins | sample HotsprSampleMS55_FD_203802 | JGI IMG/M metagenome (GOLD analysis project Ga0308420, IMG submission 203802) | Hot spring phototrophic mat microbial communities from Mushroom Spring, Yellowstone National Park, Wyoming, United States - 20090730_MS55 ... | reverse complement strand
TAGCTCCAGATCGCAAGGGTGGGATTCTAACCGGCAGGGTGAAAAGGAGCCATGAAGATGCCGAAAGGGCGTTCCATGAAGTTTCTCCGTGTCCTAAACGGTTTGCAAAAAGCCCAACAAGGCTTTGTTCACCTCTGCCGGGCGCTCCATCTGCACCCAATGTCCGGCACCATCGACCATCACCTTGCCGCGCATATTTGTCACCCACCGGTCCATTTGTTCTAACACGCTGCCTCCCCCGTAGGACAGTACGATATCTTTCTTCCCGGCGATGAAGAAAGAGGGTTGCTCGATCTTGGCATTCTCCAGGTGCGGTGTGAGCGCGGCGTTGCGGTCGATATTGCGATACCAATTGAGCGGCCCGCGGAAACCGCTCTGCTGGTACTGGGCAACGTAGTAGTCGAGATCTTCCTCAGTGAGCCAGGCCGGGAGGCGTTCGGGGTCCGGGAGGCCGTCGAGGAATTTTGCCGTAGAGGGTTTCTGGGCGAACCAGATGCCCTCAGGTGCATCGCCAGAGGCCACGAAGTAGATGATGCGCAAGGATTTGCGAATGTCCGCTTCGAGTTCGGCTTCCGCCACTCCGGGTTTCTGGAAGTAGACGATGTACCAGAAATTGTCCCCGAAATTTTCCTGGCGGGTCATGGTGCCGGCCTGCCAACGGGTGTACGGCACACTCATGCCGACGACTGCCCGGGTGCGCTCGGGATGCAAGAGCGCCGTGTGCCACGCCACGGGCGCGCCCCAGTCATGACCGACAACGATAAACTGTTTGTGACCAAGAGCATCGGCGAGTCCGACAACGTCATTCGTCAGTTCAAGAATGTTATACGCTTCAATCGGTTCGGGCCGGTCGCTACCTCCGTAGCCACGCTGGTCAGGCACAGCCACCTGGAACCCAGCTTCTACCAAGGGGTCGATCTGATGGCGCCAGAGGTACCAGCACTGCGGGAACCCATGCAGCAGAATGACCAGCGGGCCTGTGCCTTCGACTACGGTACGCAGTCGGATGCCGTTCGTATGAATGAATTGGAAGTTGCGTTCTTTCATCGTCTTGTGCTCCTGGCCTGCTACGATTCCTGCCGGCCTGCCTAGTACGGGGTCCGGGAGGGGCAGCGACCGGCAAAGCAGAGCCCTCCGAACAGTCACAGGTCGGCTCGACCCCGTGTTGTGTCGGCTGATTTAGTCCAACGTAATGAACAGTGACTTCCGTGGCTTCCCCGCAACTGCGCGACTGATATGGCCTTGGCCGGTGGTATCCTCGGCGAGCAGAATGTCTCCGGTGCGAAAGATCCGTTTGCTGCCGTCGCCGATTTCGATCTCCACCTCCCCGTCGAGGATAATCACGTACTGCCGCCGCGGGGCGTTGTGCCAGTCAAGGTAGTAACTCCCGTCGGTCTCGCGGAAGATCACGCCGGTGGCTTTCTCCACCTCTGACATCCGTCCCGTTGCTCCCCCGTCTTTCAGAGGGATCTCGACGTCTTCGAAATGGGATTGGTTATCCGGCCCGGTATAGAGACGTGTGATCTTCATCGAAAGTACCCCCACAAGTTAAAGGGCTGCAGCAGCGGATGCTTGGTTGGTCGCGGCGAGGAGTTTGTGCACCTGCGATTCCACCCCTGTGCCAGTGAAAAAATGCGGATTCATGCCAGCCCACAATCGCACGGGGTTGGCGAAGACGAAATCGCGGAAGTCTTCCTCGGTGAGGATCCCGTCTTCCACGCCCTCGTAGGCTTCGACAAGGACCTCCGTCATATCCGGGACGTCGAAGTGGCCGATGTCCGAACCGAAAATGGCGTTGAGCCTCGCCCCAAAGGGATTCACATGGTGGTTGAACGCCCAGGCATTCAGCGGGTCATCAGCTTCACAGCCAAAGTAGAAATGTGGCACGAAGAGGTCGCGAATATCTTCGGGCCGCGCAATACCACAGCGGGCAAAGTCGTCCAGTTGTTCTGGGTGCTCTGTGGGGAGGCCGTGGCCGGCTGCGGATGGCAGTTTCTCTATCTGCTCGATATAGGAACGGGGGCCGTAGCGTCGCACCATCTCGACCAGGAGCTCGCGATCGAGGTTGGCGGGATTGACGGCCTCTAGGGCTTCGGGGTTGCGTTTCTTCCAGTGACCGATGAGGTCGCTGTAGAGGCTGCATGCCCAGCCTACGCCTCCTTCGAGAAAGGCGCATTTCAGGCGCGGGAAGCGCCGCGTCACCCCCCCTAGAAACAGGGCCTTACAGACCGCTTCGCCTGCCTGGGCGAAATGACCGATATGGTTGTACACGAAATTGGAAATAGAAGTGCGCAACCCGATTCCCGCTGAAGCAGAGTGGAAGGTCGGCGGGATACCGAGTTCCACACACTTGGCCCAGACTGGATCATAATCGTGCTCACTGTCCAAACCCAGTGTGTCGTGCCAAATGGCATAACGGCTCGCCTCAGGGTTAGCTTTGGCAACGGCCGGGACCGGACGGCGCTGGAGACTGGCAAACATCGCTGCTTTAAAACCTAGGGTCTTAACGACGAATTCCAACTCTTCGACGGCTTCCTGCGGCGTGTGCATGGGGATCACCGCTGCCGGCGTGAGGCGGTCGCCCAAGCCGCGGAACTGATCGGCCGTATACATGTTGAACGCGCGGCACGCCGCTCGCCGGACTTCTTCGTCGCGCAAGAAAGGGGCGAAGAGCGCGCCTGAGGTCGGGTAGAGCACCGCAAAATCGAGGCCTAGTTCGTCCAGGCGCTCGTAGAGAAGCTTGGGCAGCATGGCGGTGGCCCGGTCCCGCGTGTTCTTGGTCGGCACCCCCCACCAGGCGGGTTGCAGCATACGCCGCTCGCGTCGCTCTGCCGGCGACATCTGGGCCCATTTCTTGTTGCCGAACTGGTTCGCAACCTGTTGATAACGCTCGACGATCCGCTCGCCACCGACCTGGCGCAGGTAGTCGAGTGCGGCGGGTTCGAATTCGATCCAGTGGCCATCTGAGTCGATCACAGGATGGGATAAGCGCGCGCGGATCCGCGCGGCGTGGTCCGCACGATGACGTGCCATAGTACCTCCTTTTTCTCCGTTTGATAGCGCCTGTCTCAGCTCCAACCTCCACCCTGTTGGTTGTAGCTGAATCTCGCCCACTCTGCCAGCGGTATGGGAGTAGGGCTTGCACTTTCTCCCTCCTCCTGGCAATAACGAGCAGAACACCTGCGAGCAAAGGAGGATCCCACATGGCCAAGCCCGCGACCTATTTCGACCCGATCGACGCGGCACTCGTGCGGACCAGCGAGCAAGAGTGGATCGATACGGGCACTGGCAACCAGTTGATCGTGCTACGCATCAGTAAGGAGACCGGTGCCTGGAGCGCGCTCGTGAAAGCGCCGGCCGGCCAAGTCAACGCGCCGCACACTCACCTCGGCCCGGCCGATTTTTATGTCATCTCCGGCGGGTTTGACTATCGCGGTGGTTCAGCCCGGGCCGGGGACTGGGTCTATGAGCCGGCTGGGGCGGTACATGAAGCGACCTCACACCCCATGGATACAGTGTATCTTGCCAACGTTTATGGGCCGGTGGCCTTCCATGACGGGAAGGGGGGGTATTCTCACATTCTTGATTGGCGGGCGGTGCAAGCGATGGTTGACGCGGCAAAAAAGAAGAACCCTACTAGCGCAGCAACGAAAAAGAAGCGGGCCGCCTGACTCTTACATAAGGCAGATGCTCTCCTCGCCTACGACGGGGTGGCTGCTGTTAATAGCCCTGCCGCCTGGCTCAGCGCTTGCGGTGCCAGGCGGCGTCGCCGAAAGTCATTTCTGCCACGCGGGCACGCTTGAGATAGAAGCCGGCGTCGTGTTCGTCCGTCATGCCGATGCCGCCGTGCATTTGGATGCTCTCGTTCGCGGCGAGAATGTACGCGTCTGAGCAGTGGGCCTTGGCCAGCGAGACGAACGAGACCCAGTGCGGATCCCCTGCATCTGCTGCCCGGGCCGCGGCCATGACCGCAGCACGGGCGAGCTCGATTTCCATGAAGAGCCGTGCCGCCCGGTGTTTGAGCGCCTGGAAGTGCCGATGAAAACTCCGAACTGCTGGCGGGTTTTCAGGTACGTCGGCGTGTTTGCGAAAATCTGGCTCATCCCGCCGAGCATCTCGGCACATAGCCCGATGGTAGCACGGTCAACTACCTGTGAGAGCATCAGCAACTTGATGGGAGAGAGGGCCTACGGCTCTGCTGTTCCCGCGATGCCCAAACTGTCGTAGAGGCGGGAGCGTTCGCCAACAGCCAGGCACGGGTTTCTGCACGCAACGTCTCCAGATCGGCCATCGGTATTCCTCCCTAGGGGGCAGAAAAACGGTCAACCGCCGATGCACTCTCTTACGCCGCCCGTGCCGGAGCCGGCATGGTGAGTGGTGCAGGCTCCGCCAGCGGTGCGGTCTGCCACTTCTGCAGTTCCGGCATGACGTGCTTGACGAAACACCGCATGCTGCGCTCGGCCTCGTCGTACGGCATGCCAGCGAAGCTGAAGTTGCACATGATGCCGTTCATGTCGATAACTTTGCGGATGAAGTCAAACTTCTCCAGCACCTGGTCCGGTGTGCCCCACGGCATGAGGGCTGCAAAATCATGCGCCGCGCGATCCATCCCGTGGCGCGAGATGTACTTGCTGACGTTACTGTAGAACTCGTAACTCTTGTACGAGCCGAACTTCTCCGAGGTCATTTCGTAGTGTTTCATCGCTGTATGGTAGTACGCCGTGATCCACTTGAGGGCGCGCTCTTCCGCGCGGTCCTTGTTTTCATCGACGTACACGAACGCGCCGCACATGGGCTTGGGCGGCTCGGTCTTGTTCACCTCACGCCAGACCTTGTGGTACACGGCAAAATCTTGCTTCACCGCATCCCAGGGTTTCTGCGGGATCACCAACAGCCCAACGCCCAGACTGGCCATGATCGGCATGGATTCGGGTGAGACAGCTGCGGCATATGTTCGCCCTTTGAAGGAGCGGAACGGATAGGGACGGATGTCTCGGCGTGGCTGCTTCAGGTGTAGGCCGCCTTCGATGTAGCCCTTCTCCAGGCCGTTGATGAGGAGTTCGGCATACTCGACGAAGAGGTTGCGCCCTTCGTTTTGGTCCAGGCGAAATCCCTCATACTCCACTCGTGCGAGCCCGCGCCCAAGGCCGAGGATCACCCGGCCTTGGGACACGTGGTCGAGGACTGACACCTGTTCGGCGACGCGCACCGGGTCATGCCAGGGGAGCACGACGACCATCGAGCCGAGTTTCACGCGCGTAGTTTTCCCTGCCATATAGGTCAGGAACTGAAGCACGTCAGGACACATGGTGTAGTCCGTAAAGTGGTGCTCCACTGACCAAATCGAGTCGAAACCTAAGGGTTCGGCCATCTCAGCCAGGCGCAGCTCCTGGCGATAAACTTCAGCGTCAGAGAGGGCGTTGTTGGGGTTCTGAAAGATCGCTCCATAGCCGACGTGCATACTGTCCTCCTTTCTCTATCTGTTGCAGGATGTTCTTTCGCCCATATTACCGGTCTGGCTGTCACGCTCAAGGGGGAGGCTGGTGAATCTCGAAAAGAAATGGTTGGCGCGACCAGCTCTGCCTCACTGCGCGGCGATGCCGCCATCGACGGACATGGGGAAGCCGGTCACAAACGAAGCGGCGTCCGAGCAGAGCCAGACCACTGCCTCGGCGATCTCTTCTGGTCTGCCCATGCGCCCGATGGGTTCGGCAGCGGCCATCCGCTCCGCCCGTCCCGGCCGCTGGGCGGTGATGCGGTCGACCATCGGCGTTTTGATCACGCCGGGACACACGGCGTTCACGCGGATACCGGATTTGGCATATTCTAACGCGGCGGTTTTGGTCAGCCCGACGACCCCGTGTTTGCTGGCCACGTAGGCGGGCATTTGTGGGACGCCGAGCAGCCCCGCGTCCGAGGCGGTGTTGACAATCGCCCCGCCGCCCTGGGCGAGCATCTGGGGGATTTCATACCTCATGCATAACCACACTCCCGTGAGGTTGATGCGGATCACCCGCTCCCACTCCTCCAGGGAGTAGTCGGCGGTCCGACCTGTTGTCCCTTCGATCCCGGCGTTATTGTGCGCACAGTCGAGCCTGCCATACGTCTCAACCGCCGTGCGCACCATCGCTTCGACATCGGCCGCCCGCCCGACATCGGCTTGCACGAAAATGGCGTCACCGCCTGTGTTCTTGATCAGCCGTACAGTCTCTTCCCCGCCGGCAACGATGACGTCAGCGACAACCACCTTCGCCCCTTCGCGGGCGAAGGCTAGAGCGGTTGCCCGTCCGATACCTGAGCCGCCCCCGGTTACCAGGGCGACTTTCCCCGTGACGAGTCCTGCCATGAGATCCTCCTCTTCTGGGTGGTGTAAACAGTGCACCCGTAGTTTCTCGCGGAAAACAGGAGAAAAGGCAAGAGCGAGAGGACAGGACGGGTACTTGCCTAACGCAGGGGTGAGTGTTCATGTGTAGTGTCGGCGTCCCGCCTGTCCTCGCAAGCTGCCGCGGCGGCAACATATTGCATGCCTGCCGGCAACGGTACGCCGTCCTTCGTGATCGCTAATTTTGCTGCACATCTCCCCCTGCTTGACATGACAAATCGTCGCGTGCCATGTTGCACTACTGATTGCGACACCGAGCAGGGGAAGTACTGGTGTCTGTCTGTGCGTGTGATAGTCGGCACGAGATCTGCGCCGACCGGCTAGGACGCTGTCTTTGGCCTGTGATGAGTCTGTTTCTTTACCTGAGCGCCGTGTCAGGTGTGTGGGGAACAGAGGAAAACGGCGCCGCCCCACGCACGTGGAAAACGGTGAGCGAATTGTCTGCCGAAGAATTAGCGCAGGTAGACCTGCGTACCGACACACCGCGTCATCCTGCCTATCCGTACCTGCCGGCCGAGCCGTATCCCTTTACCCCCCCCTACACCGCAGAAGAGATGGGGTACCGGGCGATGGAGTTCACCCAACGCCCCCGCTGGTCGTGTGTCTATGCCAACTTGTTTGGGTCGATCTCTAGTGAAGGCTCCCTGCTTGGGCAGGGCCGGGCTGTCAACCTGGTCGCCTACCCGGCTCCGGAGGGTGTCGCTGGAGAGCTTGCCAGGAAGCCGGGCGAGGAAGTGTATCGTCAGTTGACCCAACAGCTCTTCCCCCCAGAAGCGTATACCTCGCAGACACTGGTGATCCGTTACCGCACGGACCAACAGTTTATCAAGAAGGAGGATATGTTTGCCTATTCGCCGGCCCTACGGCGCGTGCGCCATCAGAACTCCTGGCGACGCAACGACCGCTATCCGCAGATGGCCATGACGCTGGACGATGCCTCTGGCCGGAGCGCTTGGGAGTATGTTTGGACGTTACTCGGAACCGACGTCTTATTTGAGACCGTGCGGTTTCCCGTGACCCGTCCCCGGGTTACGCTCACCGAAGCGGATGGGACGTATCGTGAGGTGGCAACGACAGCACTGAAGCTCATGGGGGATGACTACCCCATGTACACGCCGGCTGGTGGTGTAGCATGTTATGTCGTCGAAGCCCGTACCCGAGAAGATTGGCTGCCTGATTATCATGCTTCTCGGGTGCTGTACTGGCTCGACAAGCATGCCTTCTACCCTTTGCGCATCGAGACCTACGATCGTGCTGGGAAGCTGAGCCGTGTTGAAGTGCGGCTGACAAAGCTGGTCCATAGGGCGCTGGGAGAGCGGGGCTACAGCCCTTTCATCATCGTCTACTGGGACTTGGCCACCGACCTAATTACGTACAACATCCGTGATGGCATTCGCTTGATGCGTTGGTCACAGGAGGATAGGCTAACGTTTTTCAGCCCGGACTTCATGCGCCGGCAGTGGTATCTGATGCCCATCCGTAGCTACTTGGGGGTGGACCGCCCGGAGGAGTTCTTCTTGCGACCCGCGCTAGAATGGGGGAAGTTCCCGGCCTACAGGCCGATCGAACTCCCCGCCACCCTCATGGAGCGCATACGGGCACAAGACGCGGCCGGGCAGTTGGTCTTCGAAACGGCTCTCCCTCCTCTTGTCCAACCGGCGGGGCAAACACAAGAGGGCGGCGAGGTAAAGGTCCGCTCCCGCAACTGAGCGTGTGAGGTTGGGAGAACGAGCCGGGGTATGGGTGCAAAACGTGTAGATTGGGCAGCCCGCGGCGGGCTGCCCATACGGCCGAGTGATGGCACCTAGCACTCAGCTCGCCTGGCCGTGACGTAGCAATCTGCCGGCGGTGACCCCGGTGCACTTCCCATCCTCAAAAGTAACCTGGCCGTTCACCAAAATCCACCGATACCCTTCGGAGCGCTGCACGCGGCGCCACTCGTTCGCGGGCAGATCGTAGACGACCTCCGACGGCAGGATTTTCAGGTTCTCCAGGTCATAGACGATAATGTCGGCGGCCATGCCTTCGCGTAGACAGCCACGGTCTTTGATACCAGCCGCCCACGCCGTCAGATAGCTGAGACGATAGTGGGCTTCTTCGAGGGACAGGATGCCGGAGTCACGTACCATCCACGCGAGCATGTCGGTAGAATAGGTGCCCGGCGTGATGAACTTGATGTGCGCGCCGCCGTCAGAGACACCCGGCAAAGTGTAGGGCGAGGCCATGATCTCGCGGTAGTTCTCCACGTTGTTGTTGACGATCGGCCCTAACCACACAGTTTTGAGGTTGTCCGCGACGGAGAGGTCGAGCATGGCGTCGATCGGATGTTTATGCTCACGCTCGGCGATCTGGCGGACAGACAGCCCTTCGTACTGCTTGAGGTCGGCACGCTGCACGTGGTGCGCGACAAATTCAGCGAGCTCGCCAAACAAAAAGTCACGTGACTTGGTGCCAGCGTCGTATTCCTCGCGCAGCGCTGCACGGATGCGCGGGGCCGCGAGTTTGGCCTTTTTCTCTTCGACGGTGCCGGTAGTTGCCTCCCGCCACGCTGGGCTGTCGTCGAACAGGTTCCAGTTCTCGAAAGTAATATAGTTCGCCGCCCGAGCGGTCACGGCTTGACCGAACACCGGCTTCCCTTGCTTGTTCGCCTCGGCCAGCCAGCGCAGTTGGGCGCGGTAGACGTAGGGAAACTTATCGTTGACCGCTACGGCATTGAACAGCACCGGGCGGCCACTCTCTTGGGCCAACAGGGCGTTAAAGTTAAAGTCGTTGTGCATTCCTGCCCGAGGATCGTTGACCCCGACGCTTGAACGGGTGAATTGGATACAACCCGTGCCCTTCTCGCCCAGCGCCCGTGCCATGGCGATGTAGAAGTCGTCCGGCAGCATGTCCGAGATCATGGGGCTGCCGTCATAGTCGCACTGGACCGCTGACGTGCCGCCCGGTACCAACTGCTGTGCTGCCCATCCGATCGCACCCGCATCAATGGCCTCGTGCAGCAATTTGGCAATCTGTGCCGTTTCCTGCTCGGTTGGACGGCGGCTCTTCGCCTCTTCAAAACTCCCGAGTACATAAGCAACAGCCGGGGAAATGGGGAAGAGGTGAGAAACGTTGATGCCTAAGGGTAACCGCTCCAGACGGTCCAGATACTGCGGGAAAGTCTCCCAATTGAAGTCCATCGACACCCGCATCGGTTCCAGCGGGATCGCTTCGTTGCGCGAGAGCGCCAACATCGCCCGTTCCGCATCTTTGGGGTGTAAGGGGGCGAAACCGAATCCGCAGTTGCCCATGGTGATGGTCGTTACCCCGTGCCAACTGGAGATGGTGAGGTAGGGGTCCCAGTGCACTTGGGCGTCGTAGTGGGTGTGCAGATCAATGCCGCCCGGTGCGACGATCAACCCGCGGGCGTCTAGCACCTGTGTAGCGTCGCTGCTTTTGAGGCGGCCGATTTGCGCGATCTTGCCATTTTTGATGCCGATATCAGCTCTGTAACGCGGCACACGGGTCCCGTCGACAATCGTGCCGTCCTTAATGATGGTATCGAATGTGGCCATGGCAAATCCTCCTTTAGGGTTGCAGGTGAGTGAATGATAGAACGAACGCTCACTCAAGTGCGGACCAACATATGCCATACCCGGCAGACCGCTGTCAACGGTCGTGCCTGCCGTGCTAGACGATCGGGTCTTCGTGGCAGGCCTCTAGCAGGGTGTAGAGGTCTTCCGCTTGGGCGTTGCCCCAGTCAATCGCTTCGTGCGGGTTGCGGCCCATGGCTTTGACGGCCGCTACGGCGTCTGCGACCGGGAACCCCCGTCCAAAGACCAGCCATGCGGCCAGGATCTGTCCGGCTCGCCCGCGCCCACCCTGGCAGTGTACGACTACTGGCGCGCTGAGGTGCGCAGATTCCTGCAGGAACGGTAGGATGCGGGTTTTCAGCAGGCCCACGTCACAAAGGTGATAGTCCGCGATCGGTGCCCAACACACATTCTCCGCCCCGAACTCTCTGCGGTAGGCTGCAAGAAGGTCTTCTTTATAGGATCTGAGCTGGTCTTCGTGCAGGAGGCAACACACGCGTCTGATGCCCTGCGCTTTCATATAGGCGATCCATTGGTGAATGCGCAGAGACGAATACGCCGGGCCTTGGGCGCCGAACACGACCGGCTCGTGCGGGGCTGCTGGTCCGAAACGAAATGTCTGCATGCTTACCTCTGCGTTTTTTACGTTTCGTCGCAGACACACACCTGGCACCCTCAGGTAGGGCAGCCACAGAGGGCTGCCCCGACGAACCCCTGCCTGATGACGGCGTTCCCGACTGCGCTGGCCTGCCCGTGATGTGAGAGCTGCTCCGGCGTGCACTGCCCGTCTGCGGCGGTAGCCTGCGGCTTTCTGCGCCCGGTGCCGCTCGCCGGCTAGGAGAGCGTGCGCTCTTATAAAGCGGCTGCGCGAACATCCTCGTGGGCGATGGTGCGGTGCGGGTTAAAATACGGCAGGATGTACTGCCCCATCCGTTTGATCGACCGCATGATGTTTTGGTGCGGGATGCGTCCGGCCTGTTTGAAGCAAATCACCTGGCTCAAACCTGCTCGCTGAAATTGTTCGAGCTTGCGGATCACTTCGTCGGGGTTCCCGACCACAACCATGTGGTGCGCTTTGAGCTCAGCGTCGGTGAGGTCGATAGGATCCTTGAAGACCGCGAAGAGCTGACGGATGTAGTCGTAGGAGTACAGCTTATTTTTGCTCATCAACGGCTTGAACAGTTCAGCGACGTTGTGCATAAACCAGCGCGCGCCGTCCAACCCAATGGCTTCTTCCTCCTTGTTTTCCGCGACGTGACAGACGATCAGGCCGGCGAACTCCTCGTTCGCCACTTTGGGGATTTGCATGCTGCGCCGCGCGCACGCTTTTTTATATTGCTCCATACTGTACTGCACGTGTTCCCAGTTCATGCTGAAGCTCAGCACCCCCAGCCCCCTGTCCCCGGCGATTTCATAGCTGTCCGGCGCGACGCACGCCATCCACATGGGGGGGTGGGGCTTCTGGATCGGCTTGGGCACGACCCGCCGGGGCGGGACCTGTATGAGTGTGCCGTTGTACTCGAGGATGTCCTCCGTCCACGCCTTGACGATGATCTCGAGAGCCTCCTTCACTTCATCCCGCGTTTTTTCGTAGTCAACACCAAAGCCGTCGAGTTCCTGCGCGGTCGTCGAGCGACCAGTGCCGACGTCGACCCGTCCATTGCTCATGATATCGAGGACTGCTGCTTGCTCGGCGACTTTAATCGGGTGATTGAAGCGGAAGGGAAGCAAGCGGACCCCGTGGCCGATGCGGATGTTGCGCGTGCGCTGGCTCACCGCACCGTAAAACACTTCCGGCGCCGGGCTATGCGAGTATTCCTCGAGGAAGTGATGTTCGACTTCCCACACGTAGTCAAAGCCCACCCGGTCGGCGAGTTCAATCTGCGCCAAGGCCTCCCAGTAGACGTTATATTCGCTGAGCGCATGCCATGGGCGCGGGGTTTCCATTTCATAGAGCAGACCAAATTTCATGTGGTTCTCCTTTCTTACCTGAGAGTATATGAAAGCACGATGGAAGTAAAATGCATCCCTTTGCCGTTAGCAAAACTGTCCACATATTTCCAGCCGCGGGCAGGCATCTCTCGGGTGAGCGGTCGCGAGTTTTCTCGCCCATCACCCGCAGGCGGACATAGGGGGCGTAACTGCCAAATGGGCACAGGTACGTCTGTCATCGTGGCCAATACGGATCGTAGGGTCATGGGAGTGCGGATCGATACAGCCAGAGATCGGCGGGCTTGAGGATCTGTCTGTCCGCGTCGACGACCGGTGCGCGATGTGCTTTTTGCATAAGGTTGCATCAGGAGCCGCTTTTCTGCGATGTGTGCGGCTTTATCGGGCCAGGCAGTGTCCGCTTCCCCCTGACTGTGGGCTGCCCCGGGACTCTCACAGCACACGGCGGGCTAGGTCTTCCAGCTCGGTGAGTACTTCAGTTTCCTTCATGCGCCGCAGCCAGATTGTCGCGTGGGTGATCCCAGCCTGTTCGAGGGGTTTGAGTTCTGCGCGGTCACCGTACTGGCCCGGCTGGCCGAACGCGATCACCTCGATGGTTTTTGGGTCGCGCCCCGCTTTTTCTGCGAGATCGTTGAGCGTCGCGCGCCCGCGCGCGAGTGTTGCGAGAGGCACCCCTGTCGGCAGCCAGCCATCGCCCCATTCGACGATACGCTTGAACACATACTGAGAAGACCCGCCCAATAACACCGGCGGGTGTGGCTTCCGTGCCGGCTTCGGGAACGAGCGCACCGCCGGGAAGTCATAATATTTGCCGTGGTACTCCGAGTCCTCCTTCGTCCACAGCTCTTTCATGGCCAGGATTGCATCGCGAGTTTGCGTCCAGCGGTGGGCAAAATCCCCACCCATAATTTCTGTCTCTTCTTTCAACCACCCCGCGCCTATACCAAAGAGAAACCGGCCCCCGGAGTAATAATCGAGCGTTGCCACCTCCTTGGCCAGCAGCAACGGGTTCCGCTCAGGCACGAGACACACCCCGGTGCCGAGCTGGATGGTTGAAGTGGCCGCTGAAGCACGAGCTAAGGTGACAAAGGGGTCGGCAATGATGCCAACGGCGGCGGGAATGCGGCCGTCAGGCGAGGCCGGGTAGCGCGACGTATAATGGACCGGCAGGATCGCGTGCTCGGGCACCCAAAATGACGCAAATCCGAGCTCTTCGGCTTTCTTGGCAACTACGGCGGGATCGGCCGTCTGTTCTGAAGGCAACAGAAATACGCCAACTTGCATGGCAACCTCCTTTTTTGTGTCGCTCTACCATGACTCGGTGCAGCAGCAAAAGAGCAGGACAGTTAGGCTGCTCTTCGTGCAAGCACTGCTGACGTTGTGGCACGAAGATGTTTGGCAAACAACTTGCTCCCTTCTGAGGCGGTTGACGCAGTATCGGGTGTCCATAGCTGAGGCATCCAGTGCAACGCTGCTACTTTTAGCAGGGTAAAAGCCGAGCGGGTTAAGGCCTCCAAGGCCAGCTGATACACGGTCCACAGGATCAGCTCGCGCTCGCTAGCCCCCTCCGCATAGGCATCAGCTGCGGGTGCGTACGGTGTCTTCTTTTTCATGCCCCTGATTTATGCAATAACGCCGTTTTCTTTGTTCTCTAGGAATCGTATAGCAATCATTCGTATTGCTAGAGAGGGGTGCAAGCCTATATATGAGTTCTGCGAGCTGCGAAGAAGAGAGGCTCACAGGAGGGGAATGCCTTCCACTATGAAAATTCTCATTGCCTACGATGGTTCTGCGGGTGCTGATGCTGCGCTAGAGGATCTCGGTCGCGCGGGGCTACCGGATGAGGCCCAGGTGGTCGTGCTGGCGGTTGCCGATGTCTGGATGCCTCCACCGTTGCTTGCGAGCGAAGGGGGTGTCGAGGCGACGTTTGACGAGCACGTAGCTGCCGCCCGCGCGCGAGCGTGCGCAATCGCCCAGCAGGCAGTCGAGGAAGCACGTGCACTGGCAGTACGCGCCAGCGAGACTATACAGGCCTTGTTCCCTACGTGGGAGGTACACGCAGAGGCGTGTGCTGATTCCCCTGCCTGGGGAGTGATTAAAAAAGCTGATGAGTGGGAGCCGGACATAGTGGTGGTAGGGTCTCACGATCGCTCGACCTTGGGTCGATTCCTACTCGGCAGCGTGTCCCACAGGGTGCTGACGGAAGCACGCTGTACGGTGCGCGTCGCGCGCGGGCATCTGGCAGAAAGGACGGCTCCTGTACGCCTGGTCATTGGTGTGGACGGCTCGCCAGGTGCGGAGGCTGCGGTGGGTGCCGTGGCCCAGCGGCTGTGGCGGCCGGGGAGTGAGGCGCGTATCATCGTCGTGCTCGACCGGACATTGGCAACTACCCTGGGCTGGCAGGACACCAAGGGTGAAGAGGCGCAGGTACGGGAGATAGTGGAGAGAGCAGCAGAAAAAGTGCGTGCTGCGGGGCTTGTGGTCTCTTCGATTGTCAAGGAAGGCGATCCAAAGCGTGCTCTTGTGGCAGAGGCCGAGCAGTGGGGAGCGGATTGTATTTTTGTCGGGGCACGGGGGCTGCGACGCCTTGAACGGTTTTTGCTCGGCAGTGTCTCGGCGGCCGTGGCTGCACGAGCACATTGTTCTGTGGAGGTGGTACGCTCACGACCCCTAGCTGAGAAAGCAGAAAGAAGAGCTGCCTAGTGCCTGATTGCTGTTGAGTACGCTGTCGTGGATGACATGTCCAACGGTTCTTCTACGATCTTCTGGCTGTCACTGGAGCTTGCTCGTGCGTCTGGGGGAAAAGATCCCGGTAGTTGCGCCCTGTTGAGCCGTCTAATAAGCCGCACCCTAAAGTAGACCGCAGGGCAGGCTGGCAGGCGGTGCTAGCTACGAGCGAGAGGGGGGATGGACAGCTTGTCGATCCCTATTGTCCGCCAGTCCAGGAGGTGCTGCGGTTTTATGTAGGCTGATGGTGCTTGCGCGCGTATTCCTCCAGAAAGGTGATATTCAATGGGAGCTTTTCCCCCAGCCACAGGGCGCGGTGTGTGTGGTCTGCAATATCGTCTCCTGTGTTGGGATGGATCAAGACGGCCAGGCCTTCGTGGTGTAACATCAACCACGGGACGACTTTACCAAATTCACTCGGCATGAACTTCACTTGGTACATCGGCTGCGGGTGCGGGCCGATCGGCCGCTCGTGCCAGCGGCCCAGTTCAACGTCGAACCGTGCGGCTAACGCGTCGCGCACACGGGCAGCGGCCTCGCGGGTCGCGGGGTCAAAGTAGACGTGCGCGTGAAAGGACGTGATGTCTCCTTTGTGCTCTGCCATCGCACTCCCTCCGCTTGTGGTTGCAACTCTCTCTCATCGACAAGGCTGCAGCGCGTGCTGCTCACGCCACCCAACCGTGTTGGAGGGTGTGGACCGTGCCCGGCGGGTACCACCATTCCCCAGTCTTACAGAAGGGGCACTTTTTCGGCAGAGAGCCGCCACGCGTGTACTCCGGGACATCCACCATCGGTTTCACCGCTCCCTCGAAGGTTCCGTCACGCATTACTTTTTTAATCAACAGGTACAAACCCATCCCGCAGTCCGGGCACGACAGGATGGTGCCCGGGAGCAAAAATGGCATTAACGTGATATGGTCCGGGGAAGGATGTGGCATAACTCCTCCAACAGAGGACCACCCCGCAGAGGAAGAGCGGGCAACGCGAAAGCTGGGCAACTCCTAGGCGCTGCGCTCCTTGCTCTGGCGGCGCGTGTATTGAGTCATTGTCACCTCGCACGAGAGAGATAGAGTGGCTGAAAGGTCGGCTGTACCTCCATACATATCTCCCGGCTGCTGTTGAGAATCGACACTTGCAGAAAGGGGATACCAGAAACGCCTGCCGATTGGCAACCGCAAGACCTTCCTCCACCTCCACAGCGGGGGTTGTATGTTTCGTCTCAGTATTGGGCAGGGGCTGCTTGCCCGTCTAGCGCATACGTCGGCGCTGGGCCGCCTGCAGACGAGCGGCAAATTCGGCGGGTTTCATGATGAGCGATCCCCGTGCCTCTTCGTGTTCTTTTTGTCGTTCCGCTTGGTAGTGTAAGGCAATACTCTGGCGCACGAGCTCTTCGCAGAAGGGAATACCTTTCCCTCCCTGCGGGCTATTTTTCAAGGCCAAGGCAACCGCAAGGGCTCGCTTGGCGGCGTCAGGGCGCTCCGTCGCGGCGAGATAGAAGGCTGTTTCTTCGAGGCGGCGTGCATACACTTTCCCGCTCTCGCCGGTGAAGAGCTGGTCGATGGCTTTCGTGATGACCATTTGCACTCGGTCCTGCTGTTGGTAGCGATTCAGGATGAGCGGGCTTTCCTGCACCTGGGTGATTTGCTCGATATAGGGGTGGACTTGGGTGTGATCTAAGAGCCAGCGCTGCAGCTCACGCTCCGCGAAGAGTTGGGCAGAGGTGGTGATGAGAACCTCATTGGCAGCGAGTGCTTCGTGCGTCAAGGTTGGTGGCAAAGGGACCTCGACAGGACGAGCCGAGGAGGAGAGGAGATGCGAGCGCAGGGCAGGGTAGGAGGCGATGTTTTCTCGGTTGTCCCGCGCCTGCGCACGCTGATAGCCTTCGTGCATGAGAAAATCACAGTACTGCCACGGAGCTTCGATCATGGTGATGTGATGGTGCGTACTCAGATCCTCGCGCATCAGGCGGATCGCCTTCCGGGTCACCTCGGCACCCTCGATGTAGCGTAGTCCTTCGGGTTCGTTCACCACAGCCGACAGATAATGGAGGCCGCCTCCTACTCGCGGTTTCACCAACCAGACGAGGCGGTCACCATGGCCGTCCATGGCCGAGAGGTAGCCTGTGGGCTCAACCGGGGTGAAAATCGGCCGAGCCGACTCTTGAGCCAGCCGCGCAACTTGTACCCCCTTCTGGGCTAGTTTGTACAGCGAGCGGCGGATTTCGCGACGTAGGCTCTTGTCGACCGTTGTGTTTTCCCAGGTGGCGAGCAGCTCTGCCGCTTCTGGGTGGGGAAAGTCTCCCAGCAGTGCGGCTAATGCCAGGTCTGCCGCCGCATCTTGACCGGTACGGTGTTCGAGGTCTGCCAGCGTCAAGCTGCCCTCCTGCAACCGCGCCAGGGTGATCCCCCACTGGTCGAGGAGTTTTTTCCCTGCAGTGAGTTGGGGATCACGAGTTTTTTTTGCCATAGCGTCCCTCCACAATGACGCACACGCCAGCACCTTAACTGTCGGGCTTTGGGACTGTCAACAAGAGTGGTATGGGGCTGGGAGAAGACCGATCTAGCTCCATGCACAAATTGCTGCTACATACCGTACATGGACGTTTTGGTGGCAAAGGTACAGAAGACGAGGTCCACTGTGTATCGCTCGGCCCTTCTCCGCGGAGGACGAGAGTAGAGAGATGGCGACAGCACGTTTTTGTCCTCAATGCGGTGCGAAAACCGTTCCTCAGGCAAATTTCTGCGCTGCGTGTGGTGAAGTGCTGCCTGGAGCGCGGAAAAGTGCAGGGAGGCGCGCCGACGCTTCGTCCTGGCAGGCACTTGCTCCGGGGATCGGTGTGCTGGTGTCGTATCTGGTGGTCGGGACAGGTCTGTGGTTTGCCGTCTTGCGTTCTCAGCCGTTCCCGGCGGTGACGTCTTCGGCTGGTGGCCTGGCGCCTTCCGGCGGGTCACAACAACTGCCGCAGAATCACCCTCCCCTTGCACTACCGGAGGAAGTGAAGAAACGCATTGCTGAGTTGGTCGAGAAAGCAAACGCTGCTCCGCAGGACGTCCAAGCTTGGAAGACGCTTGCCGAAGTCCAGTTTCGTGCTTCTCAAGTGGATGCTAGCTATCGCAGCGCGGCGTTAGCATCCTACCGGCACGTCCTTGAACTGGTGCCGAACGATCCGGATGCCCTGCGCGGGGTAGGAAACGTATATTACGATCTCGAAGAGTATGCCAAAGCGATCGAGTACTACCAGAGATATCTTGCGCAAAAGCCTGAGGACCTGAACGTGCGGACGGACCTGGGGACGATGTACCTGTACAGCAACGATATCGACCGGGCGGTCGCCGAGTACCAGACCGTCATCGAGAAAGACCCGTCGTTCTTCCAGGCGCACTTTAATCTTGGCATTGCATACCACGAGAGGGGGCAGAGTGAGAAAGCCCGCGAGTCGCTCCTCCGTGCCAAGTCGCTTGCCTCTGACCAGAACATCCAGGCGCGTATCGACCAGGTACTGGCGCAGCTCAACGGCAGTGCTGTTCCCTCTACGTCCGTCTCCTCGGCTGAGGTGGCCCGGTCACCTTTCCAGCAGGCAGTTGAGCGGATCTTGCGTGACCAACAGATCATGGGGCAACGGATCACACGTATTGAGTGGTTGGCTGCGGCTGAAGCGCGTGTGTTCTTACAGAATTTTCCCATGGACGGGATGCCGGCGGAGATCCGCGGACGCCTGGTAGAGAAGCTACGCTCGCAGATCGCCGAGGCCAAGCGCACGGCCGGGATGAGGAGTACGGCCAGAGTCGATTTAATTGACGCCGACACCCAAAAAATCATGGAAACGATCAACTCATGAGCTTACGCCCCCCCCGCGAATCAGCCCCTTATTATTTGCCGATCGCTGATGAAGTAGAAATTTTCCGTGCGGCCTATGACTGCCGCTTACCCGTCTTACTTAAAGGACCGACCGGCTGCGGGAAAACCCGCTTCGTCGAGTATATGGCCTACTCCCTCATGAAGGAGGAGAAAGACGGAATCCCCGGTAATCTCATTACCGTGGCCTGTCACGAAGATTTGACAGGCAGCGACCTTGTCGGCCGCTATCTCATTAAAGGAGACGAAACCATCTGGATTGATGGCCCGCTTACCCAGGCCGTTCGGCTCGGCACGATCTGCTACCTCGACGAAATCGTCGAAGCGCGTAAAGATACCATCGTCCTCATTCATCCCCTCACTGATCACCGCCGTATCCTCCCGATTGACAAGAAGGGGGAAATTTTAGCCGCGCATCCTGACTTTTTGTTGGTGATTTCCTACAACCCGGGCTACCAGAGTATTCTGAAAGACCTCAAACACTCTACCCGCCAACGGTTCGTAACGATTGAGTTCACCTATCCGCCGCGAGACAAAGAGGCAGAGGTGATTGCCCACGAGAGCGGCGTGGAATTCGAGGTGGCTTTGGATCTTGCACGGTTGGGCGAGAAAGTGCGGCACCTCAAGGCCAGCGGCCTCGAGGAGGGTGTGAGCACGAGATTATTGATCTATGCCGGTCAGCTCATACAACGTGGTGTCTCGCCACGTCGGGCGTGCACGGTCGCCGTCTCTCGTTCGCTCACAGATGATGTAGAATCCCAGCGGGCTATCGAGGAAGTCGTCAACGCTATTTTTCCGTAGTGTCTTCCTTTTGCCTGAGTAGGTTGACGACACGACAAGGTGCGCAGCCTGAGAGCAACGAGGCTTTGGAGGAGAGACGGAGACGATGGCCGCTTTTCACCCTTGATCAACTAGGGTTCTCGCCTGGCGGAATATCATGACAAACATGTCCCGTGTGAGCCGGCCGGTGAAGGTGTTCTGCTGACTTGGATGGTAGGAGCCGATCAGTGTGACGTCGTCCAACGTGTAGGTGCGTCCGTGGCCGAACCGAGGTGCTGGTATGGGAACAGAGAGGGCCAACTCACGCCGGGTGGTGAGATAGGTAGTGAAGGCGAGCTGTCCTAGCGCGATGACGACGCGGACATGTGACAGCAAAAGCAATTCCTGCTGCAGATAGGGCCGGCAAGCGGCGAATTCCGTTGCCAGGGGTTTGTTCTGCGGCGGTGCGCAACGCACTGCGGCGGTGATGTAGCAGTCGTGCAGTACGAGCCCGTCGTGGCGGTGCACGGAGGTGGAGTGGTTGGCGAAGCCGGCCTCGTACAACGCGCTGTACAGCCAGTCGCCGCTGCGGTCGCCGGTAAAGATGCGGCCGGTGCGATTGCCGCCGTGGGCAGCCGGCGCCAGGCCGATGATGAGCAACCGCGCCCGCGGATCGCCAAAACCGGGCACCGGTTTTCCCCAGTAGTCCCAGTCGCGATAGCGCTTGATCTTCTCGCGGGCGACGCGTTCGCGGTGGGCAACGAGCCGCGGGCAGCGGGTACAGGTGACGATGCGTCGTTGGAGTTGGGCGAGCGACGGCATATGCGGAAACCTCAGGTGCAGTTGCACAAACAATTGTCAAGCACAGGGTGTGTGCTCGCGGTCAAGACCAGGATCACGACAGTTCGTGTGAGCGACCCAATTGTACCCTGATCGACAGGAACAGGGCTGGGTGGCAGAGTTCAGAGCGAGATGGCAGTGATACGGTTGTCACTGCTGGTAGTGACGAACCGCGGCTCCGTGGGCGTGCCAGTGAAGACCGAGAGTGAATGTTGCTCCGGATTCCACGCGCAAAATGGGTTTGTCGTCAGGTGAACACGGGGTTGTACGACCTGCTCTCTGAGCGCTCCCTTTACACACTCAACACATACCGCACGAGCGTGCGAACGCCGAAGCCGGTGCCGCCTTTGGCGGTATATGGGCCGTCCTTTTCCGCGAAGGCCGGGCCTGCAATGTCAAGGTGTGCCCACGGCACGCCGCCAACAAATTCTTCCAAGAACAACGCCCCGGCGATCGCTCCGGCATTGCCACTGCCGGTGTTTTTGATGTCCGCGACCGTGCTTTTCAGGTCTTCTTTGTAGTCTTTGACCAGAGGGAGTTGCCACAGCGGCTCCCCGCTCTCTTGGCTGCAACGTAATAGAGCGGCGGCAAGGTCTTGATTATTGCTGAAGAGGCCCGCGATCTGGGGTCCCAAAGCCACCACACAGGCGCCGGTCAAAGTGGCTAGATCAATAATAACGTCCGGTTTGTCTGCCGCGGCGGTGATCAGCGCGTCCGCCAAAATCAAGCGACCTTCAGCATCGGTATTGAGCACCTCAACGGTTTTCCCGTTGCGGTAGCGGATGATATCACCCGGCTTCTGAGCGGTGCCGCTCGGCATGTTTTCCGTTGCCGGAATATAGCCGGTCACCTGTACTGGGGGCTTGAGTTGTCCGATGACCTGCATCACTCCTAACACCGTCGCGCCGCCGGCCATGTCTAGCTTCATCGTCTCCATCGACTTTGCCGACTTCAAGGACAGACCGCCGGAATCGAAGGTCAAGCCTTTCCCGACCAAGGCGATTTTCTGTTTCGCCTGCCCCTTCGGTTTGTACACCAATTTGATGAAGCGGGGCTCTTCTGCACTACCACGGGCGACGGCGAGAAGCCCGGCCATCTGGGCCGCCTTAATCTGCTTGAGGCGCCAAATGTCGCTCTTGATGCCGTTCCCTTTTGATATGCGTGCTGCCTGTTCCGCCAGGTAGGAGGGGGTCGAGACGGACGCAGGCTCGTTCACCAAATCGCGCGCAAGAAACACTCCAGTGGCGGTCTTCTGCACAACTTCCAGTGCGGACAGCAGGGTGGGAGTTTGCTGCAGCGTCGGGCCTGCCAAAGTCAGCGTCTGCACTACAGGCTTGTGGTTCTTTTCTGATTTGTACTTATCGAAGGTATACCCCGAGAGCAGGGTGCCTTCGAGCACGGCTGCGAGCGTGGCTTCAGTGCTGTCGCCGGTGGCAAAGAACCAGGCGAGCTGTTGTGCTCCCAAAACCTTCGCTTCCTTGTGCGCTCGGCCGGCGACCCGGCGCCACGTCTCGGTTTCCAATTGGTCGCGCTTGCCGAGCCCCACAAGCAAGATATCCCGGCTGGGCAGGTGTCCTTGGGGCTGAAGCCGTATCGATTCTCCCTCTTTGCCGATAAAGCCGCTTCGTTGGATGTGGCTTTTGACAAAGCCGTGGAGCGCAGAGTTGAGCGCCCACACCTGCTCGCTCTCTTGCTCCCCTTGCGCGAGGGGGACGACGAGCACATCGCTCTCGACAGCTGTGAGAGGAGATGTTTGCACACGCACCTGCATACAAGCTATCCCTCTTGGCACGAGAATAAGGTGGCCAGGCTAGGACGCCTGCGTGGGAGTGGCTGCAGCGCCCGTCTTAGCGGCGCGCGCTAAAGCGCGAGCGCGACGCTTGAGGGTGCGAATCCCTCGCCGGATTTGTTTGAGCTCTTTGTATGCCTTGCGTGCTAACGCTTCGTCTCGCTGCGCTTTGAGCGCACGGATCTGCTTTTTGACCTCTGTTTTCTCAGCACTCGCAGTTCTCTGTGTCAGCTCGATGCCATGCGCTTTGGCGAGGATCTTAATCAGTTCCTCCTTTTTCATAGCGCTGACCCCGACGATACCGGGGATCTTCATCGCCTCCTCACGGAGTTTAGGGGTGTTCAGGCGCAGGAGCTCTTTTGCTTCCATAACTACTCCTCTCGTGACCGATGCGGTGTAAATGTCTTTTTGGCTAAGTAGAACATGGCTACGCCCGCTGCCGCGTACATCGCCACCCCTTCAAGCAAACCCAGGCCGCTCGTCAAGAAAAAGAGGAGCAAGACGAGGATGGTACCGATGACGGCAACGATCTTTTCTATACGTTCCTCGCGCGCGCGCGCAGCCGCAACATGGTCCGAGACGGGCGCGTTGCAATCGGGGCAGCGGCCAGCCGGTTTACGGTAGAGTGTCTTCCCGCACTGGGGACAGGGGATACGCAGGGAGAACGGCATGGGTAAAATATAGGCCCCTGATTAGCGGATTGCTCGCTCCCTGACAATATCAGGGGCCTAGGGAGGATCAAGGGGCTAGGGTACTGCCCACACGTCCCCTTGGTGGAGGAGTTTCTCGAGGTTGCCTGCTCCGAACTTGGCTTTTGCTTCCTCGATTTGCTGGTTCATGAGGGCATCAAAGGTCGGCTTCTGCTCAACATGCAGCACACCGATCGGCGTCGGGAACGCTGGCGGGGCCATGCGACTCAAGATGAACGCGATCACCGGGTCATGTTCGTCGTGGACTAACAGGTCAGCGGTGCTGACACCGTTGCCCAGGGTTACCACTTCCGGGGTGAGGCCTCGGAGGCGAATACCGCGATCCCGGTTTTTGCCAAAGACCATGGGCTTACCGTGTTCTAGCACCAACTGTGTGTCAGCTTTGGTATCCTTATCCGTCAAGGCAGCAAAGGCGCCGTCGTTGTAGACGTTGCAGTTTTGCAGAATCTCGATGAAGGCCGCGCCCCTATGTTCCGCCGCCCGCCGGATTAGGTCCTGCTGGTGTTTAGCCTCGACATCGATGGTGCGCGCCACGAAGGTGGCATCCGCTCCCAGCGCGAGCAGGAGTGGGTTCAGGGGATAGTCTGCCGAGCCAACCGGGGTGGACTTGGTCACCTTGCCCAGCTCTGAAGTCGGCGAGTATTGACCTTTCGTGAGCCCGTAGATGCGGTTGTTGAACAGCAAGATCTTGAGGTCGACGTTGCGCCGCAGCGCATGGATCAGGTGGTTGCCGCCGATACTCAGTCCGTCACCATCCCCGGTGACAACCCAGACCATGAGGTCTGGACGCGACACTTTGAGTCCGGTGGCGATGGCCGGTGCACGCCCGTGGATCGAGTGAAAGCCGTAGGTATTCATGTAATAAGGGAAGCGGCTGGAGCAGCCGATTCCAGAGATGAACACGATGTTCTCGCGTGGCACGCCGAGTTCCGGGAACACCTTTTGCACTTGGGCGAGAATCGAATAGTCCCCACACCCGGGGCACCAGCGGACGTCTTGATCGGTGACAAAATCTTTACGCGTCAATTTCGGTGCGCTTGCCGTACTCATGTTATTCCTCCAGCATGCGAGCGATTCTCGCGGTGATTTCTGCGACCTTGAAGGGCCTGCCTTGGATCTTATTGAGCCCAACGGCGTCGACCAGATATTCAGCCCGCAACACCCGCAGTAACTGGCCCATGTTCATTTCTGGGACGAGCACTTTGTCGAAACGGGTGATGATCCCACCTAGGTCGGCCGGGAGCGGATTGAGGTAGCGCAGATGGACGTGGGAGACCGACTCTCCTTGTTCTTGAAATTCTCTGACCGCCGCCGCGATCGAGCCGTACGTGCTACCCCAGCCAATAACCAGCAGTTTCCCCCTGTCTGGTCCTGCAATTGTCGTGGGCGGGATATCCTGCGTGATCTTGGCCATTTTGCGGTAACGCACGCGCACCATCTGTTCATGGTTGAGCGGCGCGTAGCTGATGTTGCCGGTCAGATAATCTTTTTCCAGTCCACCGATGCGATGCTCCAACCCGGGGGTGCCTGGTCGTACCCAGGGACGTGCCAGGGTGGTCTCATCACGTAAATACGGGAAGAAGCCTTGCGGGTCGGTGCGGAAGGCGACTTGGATTTCAGGGAGATCGGCGATCGAGGGCAGTAGCCATGGCTCTGAGGCGTTCGCCAGGTAGCCATCGGTCATGAGAATGACCGGGGTCATGTATTTGACCGCGATGCGGACAGCTTCGAAGGCGGCGTAGAAGCAATCAGCCGGCGTAGCCGCCGCGATGACCGGCAGTGGTGCTTCGCCGTGGCGGCCATAGAGGGCTTGTAAGAGGTCGGCCTGCTCAGGTTTAGTCGGCATGCCCGTGCTCGGGCCGGCACGCTGAATATTGGTGATGACGAGGGGCAACTCTACCGCGGCGGCCAATCCAATGGTTTCAGCCTTTAGGTTCATGCCGGGACCGGCGGTGGTGGTGATGCCGATTGCGCCGCCAAAAGCAGCACCCAAGGCGGAGCCGACGCCGGCGATCTCGTCCTCGGCCTGAAAGGTGTAGACGTTGAAGTTCTTAAAAGTGGCTAATTCGTGCAGTACATCACTGGCCGGGGTAATCGGATAACTGCCTAGAAAGAGAGGAAGTCCGGCTTTGTGCGCGGCCGCGAGAAACCCGAGGGCTGTTGCCATATTCCCCGTAATATTACGATAAGTCCCTGGCGCGATCTTTGCCGGCTTGACCTCGTAGGAGGAGGCAAAAATTTCGGTGCTCTCTCCATAGTTATAGCCGGCTTGCAGCGCACGCAGGTTCGCTTCCATCACCTCTGGGTTGCGTTTGAAGCGCTCTTTGATCCACTTTTGCGTCGGTTGGATCGGCCGATTGAAGAGCCACGACACCACTCCCAACGCAAAGAAGTTGCGACAGCGCATAACCGAGCGGTTGGGAAGGTTGAGGTCTTTCAGGGCCATGGTGGTCATTTTGGTGATTTCCACAGGGTAGACCTGGTATTTATCGAGTGATCCGTCTTCGAGGGGGTTTTTCGTGTACTCGGCCTTTTTAAGGTTGGACTCTGTGAACTCTGCGGTATCGTAGATGAGGATCCCGTTTGGTTTCAGGTCCGCTAGGTTTGTTTTCAAGGCCGCCGGGTTCATCACTACCAGCGCATCAAGATCATCCCCGGCGGTGTAGACGTTTCTGCTACTGAAGT
>Ga0308420_1000234_pt1 | contig 25316 bp, 20 predicted proteins | sample HotsprSampleMS55_FD_203802 | JGI IMG/M metagenome (GOLD analysis project Ga0308420, IMG submission 203802) | Hot spring phototrophic mat microbial communities from Mushroom Spring, Yellowstone National Park, Wyoming, United States - 20090730_MS55 ... | reverse complement strand
GATATACTGTTAAACCACGTCCCGTGCTGGCATCAAATGTAAGACCTTTGACTTCGTGAAGTCGAGAATCTGACAAAATACCAGAAACATTCTCTGCGGGTTCGGATTTCAATGGAGTATTAGCCAACCACGCCGCAGGAATCTTGCTATTTTCCTTAACTCCAAGGAGATACGGACGTAAGTCAAGTGCGTGATATAATACATAATCAAACACCTGGTTAACAGACAATGCATTCAAGTTATCCGTAAAAACTGTAGCTCCAGGCTGCTTTAAGTCATACGGATATTTTTCGAAAAATGTTGCTAACGCGCGATTTTTTACCAAATTATTACGAGATAAATATGAATAAATTCCTTCGCATGTAATATCGCATGTTGGGATACTACCTGGAGTAATAGATATACTAATACTTGTGATAATTCCAATAAATCGACGCGTATGAATAAGATCCGGGTTAACAATATCTTTTGTTAAATCGTTTAATTCTGAAACAGTTGATGGACCACGATACGCACCATATTTGTACGAATCCTTGGTATAATCTGAATGGTTATTTTGGTTTGGCAAAAAATCTACATAAAAATCAACAATAAAATTTTCCTGCAAATATCGTATATCATCCGGCATAGTATTTAAATTAAGAGTAAATGATATTTCATTCTTAAATGTGTCACACTGTGTCTGATGTGCACCTACGGATATAATAGACGTAGATATATCCCGTTCAATCACAATGTTCGACTTAACTAATTCAGCTAATGATTTATTTAAAACAACTGACTTAAAGTAGTCTATTTTTTTAGACAAATATTCAGTATGCGGCTTAGCCAAATTTTCCAAATTTCCATCTTTTGTCTGGTTTTTCCAATTTAAACTAAGAGATGGTTTCGATTTGATATCGTACGATTTCTCATCCTTAATGTATTGAGCAATATATTCACGAACAGTCGGAATGTTTTTGTTCAAAACAATTCCTGACGATGGTAATGCTGAACCTATATCTGTATCAAATGGTTTAGAACTATTATCATTTATTTCTTTTATTTTTTTATCGATATCGTCATTGGAAACTTGTATTTTTGTATAATCTGTATTTAAATTTAAATCTTTATCAATAATACGTTTTCCATTAAAATCATAAAAATCAAACGGATCAAAATCATCAAACGAAAATTTGTACACAATTAATTTAAATCGTGTTGCTGATATAGTATAATTTGTCATCGCATTTTTTACTGTGAATTCTTTTTGGTGTTAATTTCATTCAGCGCGCGCATTCCGTATGCTTTACCAATCTCAATACTATACAACGTTGACCCAATGCCAGTAAACTCCAAGTCATAATCTAAAACCCCAAGAAACTTAGAGCTTTCGTTAACCTGCAATTTCGAAATAAATCCATAGAATTGAAAATCATCCTGTGGTAAATCAGAATAGTTTTTTATTTCAAGAATTTGTCCAATGTTACTAGTATTAAATGCGGCAAATTTCCCACCACGAATAACTTCACTTATAGCCATAATGTCTCGAATAAGACGATTAAACTCCTGATATCTATAATATGATCCAGGCGATAAAACAGTTTGTTCGCGAGTCGTCAAGCTTTTGAACCACTTACTAACATTTTGCAAAAAATTTAATTTATGCTTATTTTCAACAGTTTCTTCTTTAGATCCTTGCGCTACAATATCATCTTTTAAATTTTTTCTATCACCAATAAATGTACTGCCACTTAAATTAATTGTAAAAACCTTAAGAAACCACGGATGAATAAAATTTGCCGCGAGTCCTTGCTCAGATGCAGTCGACGTCTGAAATGAATAGGACACTTTTTCTATTCCTCGCAAACGATAGACATGCGCATCGAGTACTCCAGACTCATTCGGCGCCTTTATCGTTAAAATAATTTCACGCGATCTAATCGTCATTATTTTCTAAACAAATTTAGTGATCCGAGAGTTGTAAAACTTGCCAATAAATCATATATTTTTTTAACAAACGTGCTTATGGTTTTTAATGGATCTTCAAGCGCACCAGTTGCACGTTGTAACTTTGTAATTTCATCTGGACTTACCCCCTGACCTTCTAATAAATTATTCCAAAACATTTCCGGGTTTTTTACCAAAGCGTCCAACTGTCGTGTATTCATACTATTTAACGCCTTAGTTATAGGAACAACCAGAGTATCCGGTATCTTACCGAGTGTATTTGTAAGTGCTGTCCATACCTTTCCGACACCGGCACCCTCTCCAATTTTCTGCATGGTTTTGTACGTTTCAATAAATCGTTCAAGAGGAGATGTACTAAATACTTTTTCCAAATCAGCTTCTAGATTATTGCTCAATTTTCCACCCATTGCCAAAACACCATAATACGTTTCCCAAGAAGTCTGTTCGACACCTGTTAGTATACTCTGATATGCAGTGCGCAACTGTTGCATATTCCACGCAATATCTTTGTTTGTTGATACTAACGCCTTCTGTACTGTTCCTAAAAAGGCAAGAGTTCCCTCCGTAACAATTTTACTCGTTTGAGCTCCCATAAAAGATATGGCGTCGAATGTGTTTTTGCTCATGTCCGCAATTGATTCAAAAGTAAGACCCATTCCAGAAAGCGCCATTTGATTTAAACGCGCCCATTGGTCGGTCAAAGATTGAGCTAATTCGGAACCTATTCCAGTTAATTTTGTATTTAAAATAGAAGACGTTCGTAACAATTTCTTCATCATATCATCTGCAGTCGTCCCAATTCCTGCCGCGAATGTATCAATATGTTCAGCAAACATGGCAATGTTTACGGCATTTTTCGTTAAATTGTCTCCAACAAATATACCTGCTGGGTACAATTCATTTTTAAGAGTAGTTCCAATCAATTTCATAATACTTTCGGTATCTTTCAACGCAAGAACACCTGAAAACCCAGCCTGGGTGATAGTCCGCAACGTATTACCGAGGTCCCTGAGTGTAAATGCCGCTGGTCCTAATGCCTGGGCCGTAGAAGACGCCAGCGCTAGTCCTCGACGGAATAGTTTTAAAATCTCTACAAACCCTACCAATAATCCAGGCCCAATCATCCCGCCCGGCGGAATTGCCTTAAAAAAATCTTTAAATCCGCTGACCATTCCTGACAAACGTGGACCAAACTGAGAAAGCTCTACTCCTTTTTTAGATAAATTCGTAATACTCAACGCTGCTTTTTCTCCGATTGACCCGAAAATACCAGGAAGTGCTTTTGATTTTTGAACCAAATTTTGACTCGCCTTACTTAATAAAGTATTTTGTTTCTCCATAATTACAAATGATAAATCAACTTTTTTGAGCGAGTCAACATAATTGTCTAAGATTTGTTGATCGAATGATACAGCTAAGTTTTTCCCCTCTTCTGACAGAAGCGTTACATTTTCAATAATTTTGGCTAAATTTCCGGAACTACCAATATTACTCGTATCACGCAGGTCTAGCTTCGACCCTCGTTCCATCTCATCGCGTAATTTTGTAAGAGTATTAAGATACGATGATACAGCTGTATCGCCATAAATTGATTTCAATGACAATGACGCAGAACTAATCTTTGCTATTTCGGCAGTAAGGTCACGTACATTATCAGAAAAATTTTTTATAATATTTTCCGCATTTTTCATCGAAACGTCTTTAGCAAGTTCGTTACTTTGTTTCGCAATTAATGATAATGCATTCTCATGCTCTTCAAACTTTATACTCTGCATGGAATCAATCATTGCATTCCACTCGTCAGTAACATTCTTTGATATTTCGGGTAAGGTACCGAACAGAGCTAAAAATTTATTCAACTCTATTTTTGAACGATCAAAAGAGCCAGCAATCGCATTAATAGCTTGATCGTTCGCTTTGAGGATATCTCTAAGACGTTCCATATTTCCAGTTAATGCATAAATGTCCGCGGCGGATATTTTAGCAGAACTGGATAATCCTTGAAACATCCTAGATAAATCCTCTATAGACTTATGTGGCAAATTATCCATTTTTATTGCCCCGTATCTGTTTTACCATATTTTTGAAATCTTCATCGTCCATAGTAAAACTTTCTGACCCTTCTTTTTTGCCAGCAGACGAATCTTCCATCATATTTGACAATATCCACATAAATTGTAATGGTTGAAGTTCTCGAATTCGTGGATCAGTAGGCAAAACATTAAATGTTTTACATATAAACCATAGAGCTTTAGAATAAGGTAAATCATTAATTAAGAATTTTTTTTTGAGCCGGACTCCATAAGAGTCATCTGATCGTTTAACATCTGAAGATATTCCATGAATAATTTGTCTAAAATAACCCCTTGAAGCTTTCCAAGAATATTCTCAAGTTTTTGTTTATCTTCCTCACGGCTAAAATCTACTGAATTAATACGTACAATCGCACGAGCCAATGTCGGTTTTCTCCACAATCTTACCTGTTCCGTAGAATCAGTCACCGTTGGTGGCACACTACGCATAATAGAATCACGCTCATCATCGGTTAATGTACGCATGGTAATCGAAAACGGCCCGATTTTTATATCTCGTTCAATAACCCCAAACTTAATCAATTTTTCCAAGTCAAGTTCAATACCATCCTTCTGGTTAGACGTTACCGCATTGACGGTGTCCCTGAACATCGGTTCGGGTTTCGCTTCGGTGATCTTCATTGCTTTTTACCTCCAAGAATCTGTTATTAGTCTAACTCCCTTTATTACCACATTTGCCACGTCGCTTGCGATGGTCAATGCAAGTTCTTCCGACGATACAATTTTACCGCATTCTACTTTAATCGTAGGAATCAATATCAAATCATTCGATTGAATATCATACGTAATCGGTGAGTCCGTAATCCAGCAATCATTATAGTATAATGACCGAGCAAGGGTCACGGACGGTTCTTTCTTAAATATACCGCCAGAGCTCAATGCATACTGGTCCTCTATAATGACAAACGGATTATCTTGGTATAGAACATTTCCACGCGTAAAACCGAGCATCGAAAGTGCATCGCTGTCATGAAAAACAATGCGATCCAATGTTAATGACGAAGATACCTCTCCAGGAACAACATAAGCAGGCTCGTACTCGTTTCCATTAAATCCGCGTATTTTAGATATGTCGCGTGTATTTGTTTTTGAAAACTTGGTTATACCCTGAGCAGCACCAAGAATTCTGAATTTCGTTGTCGCCAAAAATGGGGTTGTAGATGCAACCGGATCAGCCAAAACCGCTATCCGGATGGTTATCATCTGCGGCGTCTGTATATTTACAAGCGGGACTCTCACATTAACCATACAAAACTCCAATCAACGCCGCTGACGCGTTAGCTAGCTTTTACAGTATATATACCTGCGCAGGTCAATTCCGCGTCTTGCAGCATTTTAAGGTCGTCATCGGTCACATCGAATTCCAGATTCGATTTGTCAAACCAGCAATCGTATAGCAATACACTTATGTTTTGAGAAGTCTCAAATGCCCCGTCGCCGGTTGTTTTGGTCGGGGTCAAAACATCTACCAACAGGAACAACGGAGAAATCTGATTGTATACGTTATAGCTTGCGTTCAACGGATTACTGCCGGAAGATCCTGCGAATACATCTTTGTCTACAGCTTTAAACGCGTCCAGCATATGCTCCGTATACAATGCAACCTTGCTAACTGTAACCTTAAATTCACCAAGTGACGGATACACCTCCATGATTCTTCCAAGTGTATCGTAGTTCAGTTCACGCCATTCATATAATTCGCGGCTGGTTTCAATTCGTAATTCCTGTATCCCACCAATCGGAGTGGATGTATTTAATCGAGAAATCAACGCCTTAAAATCAACTGAATTTAAATCGAACGCCTCATTCGTAGGCAGAGAGAAAACCTTTATTAAATGTTTTTGTCGTATATTGGTGCGCGGAATTCTTTCAATAATAGCCATACCGATACCCCTTACGCTCCCTGGACGATCGGCCAGGCGAACTTAAAATCTGATTCCTGAATAATAGCCAGGTCAGACACTGAATCAACCGAAAACTCTAAATTAGACGTAGTTAACCAGAAATCCCACAGAATAACTGACTTTGTGACATCTCTGTCGTACAACCCGCCAGAAATTGACCCTGGGGCTAATACATCGACTTTTACCAATAATGGCGAGATCTGGTTGTAAATGTTAAAACACGGGGCTATCGGGTCAGAACTTATACCTTCACCAGAGAAATAATCAGTTGTCGATGCTTGAAACGAGTCTACCAAATGTTTATTAAATAAAGCTACATTGCTGACACTTCCGGTAAATTCTGGAAGACCTGGGTACACTTCCTGTATCTTACCTAATGTATCAAAATTCAATACTCTGTAAAAATTGTTTTCCCGTTCACTCGCTATGGACATCGTTTGGATCGTTCCGATTAATTTCGTAGGACTATTGTCGTTCCCAGTATCTCCTAAACTACTTATAATCGACATAACTTGCTGATTGGAAGTTACATCTTCTGCCGTTCGAATTAACGGGATCGGACCGTCAGAACGCAACGAGTAGACCTTGATAAGGTGCTTTAACCGTATGTTAGTCTGCGGAATTCTTCCAACGATGGCCATTGGTTATCTCCTATTTATGCCTCAACACTTTGTTTCACGTAGATCCAGTTGATGTCGCCCTGCGGACGAAAAACGTATGATACGTCCACTTGGTTCGCGTCCGTAGTATTTTTAGACACCTTAATATCTCTGTAATCTTCTAATACATTTGCGTTAACCAGCTGAGACAACAGCAATTTAACTGTGGCACCAATAGAACTCAAAATTGACCCGGACGAAGTAACGTTTGTGAAACTAGCCAATGAATCGCGTACCAATCGAGTTATATAATCGATAATCCTGGTCGTCTTAATTTCACGAGTCAACACCGTCGTCATATCGGTAGTCAGAGCATGACGAATTCTATAGGTATTCTCAATAATGCATGTACCCTTACCGGCAATTTGGTTTTTAATCACACGCATCTGGTCATCCGTAACTCCGGAAACTCCAGCTATAACCTGACCACTTACGGATGAATTCAATGCGAGAGAATCAAGCAATCCTCCCAAAGCCGCCCCCAAATAAAATCCAGAAACTTCATGTTGGGATGACCCAATTTGAACCAAAATATTTGACGGATATAAATAGACCGTCCTTCGACTCTTCAGAAGAGAAACGGTGTTCGTGTATTTATCAACAATATCCGAGGACGAATACGCGTTTACATACGGACCGAAAATAGCGATTCGTTCTTTTTGCTCAGTAATTGACGACATAGACAGAACATGGCTCAATATGCTCGTCGCTTCCCCGTCCGTTAAATTTGGTGACGAAGATCCGTGAATATATCCCTTGAGAAATACGATGGTGTACGGAAGAGGGTTTGTCAGATTCTCAATCTTTGTCAGAATGTCACTCACCGAATCGGTAGCTTTCATCGGTACACACCAGACACCACTTGCGCCGTTCGCCATTGCCAATTGGAATCCTAGAGGAAGGGAATATGCTGGTTCATTCTTGACAGAATCCCATGTGACTTCTCCAAGAACTTTGTACGCAGCCTGTTCCTGACCAGAATAATAGAATATCGGATTATATTCATCGGCGCGCTTCATTTTGTAAAATGTAATCGTGTATGTGGAATTTGCGCCCGGAATAGCCCGGCGTGAAGATTTTGTCCAACGGATTGCTGCATTTGTTCCAGCATTAAACACGTGATAGTCCGCTTTAACGGATGGAAGACCTCCAGCTATTAACGAGGCCCCGGTGTCTACCAAGGTAACTGTCGGTGCAGAAACTTCTATGTAACCAGTAGGAGCCCCATCGGAACGTCCATATAGACGATATTTCGTAGCATTTGCAACAGGTGAAATGGTAATACTTACTGACCCGTTCGTAGTACCAGAGGCGATAACAACTTTGATCTGCTCAGATTCAGTATACAATGGATTATCTGAAAAAATCCCGTCGTCTCGAATCGCTACGACAGTATAATAATATGTACCCGCGGTCAAAGTACCACCAGATCCAACAATAGGTGTCTCCGGAACCGGGAAATCCAATTCGCTTGCGTTGTATGTTCTACCAATGTTAGGATTCGATACAACAATATTTCTGGAGATATCAATGTCAGCATAATTTACATTTTCGTCTGCATAGACAATATTGTCTACTTGACCAGACGCGCTGCGTGTAATGGTACTCGAAACATTGGTATACGGATCCACCGTTCCAACTAGGCACGTGATAAACGGACCTGCAGTACCAACCGTTGGAACTGGGGTCAATTCGGTTTCAACGTATACGCCTGGTTCTACGTATTGGTTAGAAAATGTCGCCATTTTGTACCCTCCAGAAAAAGATTCCCTTTATGGAACTTTAGCCTCAACGATAATCTCGCTTTCATCTATCGTTGAACGAACACGTTCTAAAATGTTAATCTTAGAAATATAATCCAAAAACTCTTTCGGAAACACAAGCTCATATTCCGAATGTACATTACCAATCGTTAATGTTCCAACGTACAGAAGCTGGTCATTTATGGATTCAGTATCGATACCGCCGACGTCAATCGACGTGTACGATAACCTCAAATCCGCCAACTTATCACGCAAAATAAAACGTAAAAGAACAACCACGTAATCCAAAAGCTTCTCTGCATCGGTCATCGTTTGGGCAAAGATCTTTATCTCTACTCTAAGAGTCAGTATACCCGAAAAGTAAATATGTTGTCCCTGACCTGATATAGTGACCTCGGCTAACTGCTCTTGCGGACCAATATAGGAGACAGACGCATCTCCACTCCGGGCATCTACCGTTATAGTAGGTGCCTTGAAATTTCTAATAGGAAATGCGGTATAAATTTGAACCTTGGTATTTTCTTCGTCAGGCAACCAGACATATTGGGGTGGAATTCCAGATTTTCCTATTAATGTTCCTCGAGGATATGCCCTAGCACGCGTTCGTTCCTGACCTCTAGAAACTTCAAATCCTGATATATTTCCGCCTGAAAAATTAATTGTATTAATTTTTAAAATTTCTTTATCAATAAAAATGCTGTCTCCGACGAGAAAACTGCCGGAAGCTACTGGGGATCCTAATATGATAGTTGTATCGGACGTTGACAGTCCGCCAGTATTCCCAACTGTACCAGACGCAATAATTCCCATGGCGGAACGCAAAGAGGCTACAAATGCCGCCTTTATCCAGTTTATGTAATATATATCGTTTTTTAATGCCATATCAGAATAACCATAGAGGTATTTCTTCTTCTATTAATCCATATTGATCCAACGCATCTTTAATATTATCACGCGTAACACGGACCTGCATATCATCTGGGTCAATTGATTCTATATTGAATGTCTGCCGTAATATTGATTGCTGCCAGGTTGACGTTTTTACACTCTTAACAACATACATATTTCCGTTTACTTTACGATACAATAAATCGTGTTGTTTAATAATAGGAGACCATAACGTCCATGAATCAGGAGCTTCCTCAACGTCAACACCGCGGTTTTTCCAATTCAACTTTAACGTCGGAGCTCCGAGATGACCAACCTTTATCTCAATTGGAAAATAAAACCCGCCGACAATACCGGTGCCAAAACAAACCTCACATCTCGATCTGCCTTGAAATCTCGGTTCTGAGACCTCATTTACCACGGTTGGATCGAAGTCTGTTGCGTTCGGATTTATCTTTCTTCCTGTTTCAGGATATAAACAATGCTCGCACACCTTCCCCTCAATACGCCGTTTATAGAGATAAAAAGACTCACCACCAATTTCCAGAGTTGCTACATGTCTACGCCGTATCTCATCTCGATAAAAGGCAAGCATTTCGTACGGAATTGTTGCTCGATTGTAATTGCACGTAGGTATAGAACGGTAACTTTCGTACATTTCGTGCAACTTATCTTCCGCAGTGAACACCAACGCTGGACGATCTTCCAAAAACATCTCTGTTGATCCATTCCAAACAGATACCCAAAAATGGTAAGGTGTTTCTGGAGGAACTATAACTGAAGAGGTTGGAACTTTCAGAGTAATCGGAGACCCTGGATATTCACCTATAAAGCTGCGTGTCGTTGGAGACAAAGAACCGTATAACCTGTATGATGACCCGCTGACAGCCGGTGCATTCCACGAAATGGTTACGGCCTTTGTGCTTCCGGGAGTACACGACACACGAACGATCGACGGTGTGAAGGATTCATAAAATACTCCGTAGGATCGCTGTAATTCCGGAGGTGTCAAACCCATACAGATCTCCAGCGATATTGCGAGATCGTTATCATTCTACGCACCGTTCGACCTCAGTCAGCCAAGTTACCGATGTCGGACCATTATCCCATGCTACCAAAAAACTGTAATCCGGGTTTATCGTTGTAACTGTTCCTCGTTCGGTAGATCCTTTCTTAACAACCCGGTCCCATACGGATATCGGTTCAGTAGGATCAGTCGACGGCCGTAAATCAATGTGCCCCATCAGACGATCAAGGAGTTCAGATTTCTGAACCTTTACGGATATTGTATTTTGTTTTTTACCAGCGGACACAATTTTGTTTGTGTATGCATCGTACACACACGTAGAACATTTGCCATATGTTAAACCGTACGGGCACGTACTGCACCTGGACGCACGAACAACCATTTTGTCAATAGCACATTGGCGAAGAATCATACCCGCAGATGCGCTCACAATAGAATACTCAATATCTTGTGGGCATTCAATAACTTCAGTACATTGCGTAGATTGTAATTCGTCTAAATCAGCCAAATATAATTTGTCGTTCTTAGAACCAACTACAACAAACTTAGTGTTATTTATATCAATAACATTTCCTGATTTTGTCATTACTTGTTCTCCGAATGTGAGTGCGTCATCCATCATTTGACGCACGTTTTCCAGCAAATCCCGATTCGTTATCACGCCCTCGGGAGAAATTTGATACCCAAGAACATACGTAAGATATACCTCAATATTTGAAATCGTCGACTTTCGATCTATTGTCTCTGCTATAGAACGTACACCATTAATCGCATTGTTTAAAAATTTTTCACCAGATTCTTTTTCTTCAGGTTTTCGCGACATACTTTCAACGATAGCTACAGAATTAAGAAATGGTTGTGATGTTGCCAATTTAGACTTAATGTAATTTTCATACTTATCTCTGAGATTCATTATCTCGTTCTTAAATGCTCCTAAAATTGCTGTTTCGTCTAGGTTGCTTTTATCAGTCGAATAATATTTGTTTTCAAAAAAATATTCCCGTAAAGACTCGTACCCCCGCAGCACATGCATTTCTACAATTTTCTTGAACGTATTCCCAATATCAGAATATAATACATTGTAATCCTCCGCATTACTCATACGGTCTAGACTTTCAGTAACATGCTGCTTCCACCCTGAAAAATCAAAGTATGGATTATTCTTTAATTTAGAAATCAGTTCTTTAGTTTCGGCGGTTTCTAATTCTTTTTTCACCATCTCAACACTGTTTGAAATAATCTTGTGTACATCTTCAATGTCAGATGGACAAACCTTTGGAACGTTTGTCTGCGAAAATTTAAATATCTTCGCAAGATTTTTACGGATTGGATGCAGGACGTTTGTGTCTATATCTGAAATCATATCGGATATAACTTGCTTCAGGTTAGGTGTTTCTGCAGATACGTTTATATATTTTGAAAGATAATCGGAAGCAAATATGTTTAAAAATGGTTGAAATAAAATTCCAGATAATGCACCGGCCATAGATGCGCGTTGCTCTTCCAATGTATCCATCAACGAATCCGACATTCCTTGTTTTACCGACTTAATACCCTTTTCGATAACTTCTGGTTTAAATGTGTAATTGTACGCTAGAGCCTGATGTTTGCGTCTCTGCAGATAAAAATCGATACTCTGCGATATTTTTGTAGTGATTTCTTCAACAAGTTGTCTATAATTGCATATTACTTTTAAAACAAATTGCGTATTGGGATATCTTCGTAAATATGTTAATATTTCTTGAACAGCATTTTGAATACTAGAATCCATTATCTCCAAATTTGTATTTTCGTTGGTCATTAAACCCAACAATGCTAACGCATCCTGGGCGAATAGGGACCTAAATGACGAAAAAATAACCTGACCAACTCTGTCTTCCAACGTATGAGCTCCAGGCGGGAGAACGTTTAGTATTCCAGGTTTAAATCTATCCGATTCATCGTCGACATCACTCAAATCGACCACGCCCATACCCTCAATTTCCTGCGGCTCTATATTCTCTTTCACCTGATCATCTATATTCAAATTTTCAGGCGGCGGGATTAACTCCGGCAATTCACCACTTTCAGATTTTTGTTTTAAAAAATCGTACGCGTCATCGTATGTTTGAATAGACGGATTATCGTTAATAAGATTAATAAGTGCATCCGGTAAAATGTTAAACTCATCGGCTAATTTATTTATAGTAACCAAAGATAACCCAGCGCTCTTAATAATTCTGTCATCAAATTCTATAGATCCATCTGTGTATACAATATAATTGTATTGCTCAATTGGCATCACAATTCCATATGCACCCCTTTTTGAGCTGTATGTTATAAAATTATGTTTACTCATCCACGTCCTCCGAACTAGGTTGGTCGTCGGAATACGACTTCGGATCCCGAATAAATGTGTCCAGTGGTGTTTCACCGATATGACGTTTCTCCATGGCTTGATAATTTTCCAAACCTTGAATCAATTCTTCAGTAGCTTTCTGCAAATATTCCTTAGCGATTTCTGATTCATTCTCGTCACTTTCGGGATAGAACGTTGGTAATGCCCAAAAAGCGCTATCGCCTCTATTTTTTAGTATAGAATTTTCTGGCAAATATTTATGTAAATCATTTTTATTAACGAAATTAACAAGCTCGGCCATAAATACCGGGTAATTCGTAATAGCAACTTGCGCATCTAAGCTTGGTATGTACCTATTAAATCTGTTCAAACGATCTATTATACTTCGTGCTGAATCGATAGACACCTGCAAATCCCCTAAACCGAGAACCGCTTCGTGCATTATTGACTCAAAAGAACGTATACGCGATGGCTCATTGGGTACAAAATCATCTCGCCTTAAGAGGATTCCATGCTTCTTTCCGTAGGAATATAGTTTAACGTATATTTCTTTACCATATTCTTTAATAAACATATCAAATATTTTTGTAATAAATTTGTCGAATGCGTCAAGAATTTCTTTGCACGACGCCTCCGGCTTAAAAGTAAATTTTGTTTTATAACCTTTATATGAAACATCCATTTGAGCAATGTATTCTCGGTCGCGTGGGTATCCATGCGGTAAATTCTTAAATAGTCCCGATTCCGAAATATCGACGTTACCGGGCATAAAATGTACTTGCGACATCGTTATTGATCCGATATTATCAATATGAAAATTTTCGCTTAAGTCTGTTTTTAACGTTCTAATGAAGTCCTGCATCTCTGAAAATGCACCAGAAACAACTACCGGCGTAGCACCAGTAAATGTTCTTTGCAAAAAATCGTTTACGAGTATATCAACTTTATTTTCGAAATATTTAAAAATTGTTTCACGTATGGTCTTACGCATTTCCATTAATATAGTTTGAAATCTATCTGAATCACTGTCGATACGGTCTTCAAGTGTTTTTGGTTTTACTATAATTTTTTGACCGCCGAAACATTTATTCAATCGATTATAAAAATTAACAGTAGACAGTACATCGCGCGATATTATTGGTGGACTCTCGAGTCGTGCTCCTGTATGAGTTTTTAGGTATTCATCTTTTATTTTTTGGGCTGCCCTCGCTGTCTCTGCATCCATACTTTTTTGCAATTTAGAAAGAAGTATCTTATACGTATTAAAAATACTCTCCCATTCGTCCTCGGACAAGGATTCACCTGCTGGCAACATCCCGACCGAACGTTGTAATTTTGCCGCAAGAGATATTAATACATATTGTTGAGCCGATTCTGTCTTCACCAAATCAGCCAACGATTGAAAATCACTATATGATAGAGGTGCTAACCGAAACTGATTTACAACTTTTCTAGGGTCAGGAATTTGGTCAAGAATTGTAGCAATATCTTTTACATTAGAATTTTCGATTGCTGATATAAGTGCATCACGAACAACTCTCATTTCGTCATTAATATTATATGGCATAATAAGAGCCACCCATTCTTTTTAAAATTGAATAAAAATACACTATGAAATTCTGGCCATATTCCTATCAAATGAATTTATATCCTTAATGTTTATTGGAATAGCAGATAATCCTGTCTTATAAGATAAAGAAAATGGGAACTTAACAAAACCGGTTTTCCTGAGGGAACTTATATCGGCACGTATATCATCAGGATGTATCGTGATTTCTGTTGTCATATTGTCTACATTTTCTTCCCGAATAAAGTTATGTATAGAATTATACAACAAATTTCTAATTGAATTAATATCCATATAATCCTTAAAATTAATTCTAATGTAAAACCCGGAATCACCATTAAAACAGATCTCGATGTTATTTACAATATCCCAATCTGCCAAATACTCGTAAACTCTAGCGGTAATGTTTTTTGCGGTTTCAAATGGAACTTTTTCCCGTGGATCTATCTCAATACACGCTGTTTTTACCTTGTCATCGGAAATTACAGAATACAATTCTACAGTGCGACCCGTATTCATTATGTCAAACGTATCGTCGTTCAGAATAATAGGTTCTTTTTTACTGGAGATATATCGACTCATGACCGGGCCTTTATCCGTAAGAACTATAGCCATCGCATGAGTATTAAAATGTGAAGAAAATTTATTTTTCATACGAGCATAGTAGTCTTGTACATTCTTTTTTGATAATCCATTAGGATAATATTCGTTACGAGGAATAATAATTTCATTAATATCTGAAATAGAAGATTCCTCCGCATTAATCCATGCCCGTTTTATTTCAGACGGATGTACTTCAGACGCAAATAATCCAAAATCATCTATTGGAGAGTCCCATAACACACGATAATCAATATCGTTTCGCGAAATAGAATATCCACATTCCGGGCACATAAACAACACGCTAAATTTAGGAAAATTTTCCGATGGTATTGGGATAGTTTCTGATGAACACTCTGGACAAAACACCTGTTCGAATCCAATTATTGTTCCAGGTATTTTTTTGGTTAAACTAATTACTCGAACGCCCGGGTAAAATCCATGGCAATTTCCCATGGGTATCGAAACTGCCCATTCACAATTATCTTTGTACGGTACACATGGACATTGGGTATGATACGATAGTTTCTTCAAAAGAGAATAACGTTTACTTATTATATGGGTATTTGGATTATCTATAATAGCGATAACGTCATTATCGTCACACGAAGACTGTAATAATGGAGTTCCGATCTTACCAATATGCAAGTCTTCAGGAACCGGGCGCTTGTCTGTGCGTACATGCGAGAATGAAGGATTGCGTAAACTTAAAACAGTGGTGGTATCATTGTGAACCCATTCCTCAATATTGTCATCCCAGATAAAAGCTGGGCCTTCAGAAAATGAAACTTCATGCGCTATAACAGTTACAATCCTCGGGTCTGAGAACGGATGAACATACAATGTATGTGAGTCATTCTCTGTCGGACTCGATATTTGATTTACCTTCGCCCACGTAGCCCACTCTTCCCGTTCACTTTCCGTAAATCCGGATCCTACCCAAGAATCAAACATAACCATACCGTCATCATCCATAAATCCCAATCGAAGTGATCCCATAGACCCGTCATCGGTATCAGAAAGTTTAACAGCTACAACAAGTCCGTCTACAGTCATTAACGGTTTTATTTTAACTCGAGTATTGTCCGGACGAATTGCAACCAGTCCATCCCATGAGGACTTATCGGAAATAATATTGTTCCATAAGGATTTAAAATCATCCGGCACGAATACGGTTACAGGTTCAATATTTTTCCCGCATGGAATAATTGCCGCTGCCAGTTTGCTTCGATCTACCAAATTTTCCGTATCATACGATTTATCGTTAAATTTTAATACATCAAAAATCATGAGATGAATCGTATTTTCTTCTAAATCATTTTTAGGTTTTCTAAGTATTCTTATAGCTTTAGTATATGGGACATGTCTCCCATCATCGTTTCGTACGAATAACTCACCAGCTCCTATAAATTTTGAAATACCCCTTCTACGAAATATTTCAGATAATTCATTAACTGCGGGAAAATCTGAGCGAACACGACCATTTTTTGATATAGTATAGCAAGCATTACCGTCATAATACACAATGGCGAATTCACCATCTATTTTAGCCGTAAAATGGATATCGCGTAGTGAGTCCAAAAATTCATTTTCGAACGCATCCGCAGTTTTAAATTCCGTCGGATATCGATTTTTATACCCAGAGGCAATCGATATACACGGGTGGTCCACGCTAAAATATTGTTTCATTTATTTTCAGGTACCTCATATTTCCCGGATTAATCCTAATGTCCTAATGTCTCAAAAATACTTTGTAATATAGCCATGACTCCAGTCGCAGAATCATTAAATATGGCTACCATTTTGAATAATGTATTTTCCTTTAATTTTTTGTTAATAAATTCATGTCCGTGATACTCCATTGCTTGAAGAAGACTTTTTACTTTATCCGTACCTAAATTTTTTATCATTACCTTAAGTTCAGAAGTTGGGTGTGTGATCATTTCATTAGATACACCCAATAAGCCACCTAAAACAGGAATCGAATCCATTTTATTTTTTAAAACATTAAAAACATATGTCCTCAACTTATCTATAATCGCTGGAGAATGTTTTCTTATATTTTTTAAAACATTGCGATCTTGCGTATCGAAACACTGCCTAATACGAATTTCCCAATCCTTTTGTAGTACCTGAGCGTATTCTGCTTTTGAGGATTCAGTATATTGCTCGAGTCTCATCTTCTCTGCCGCATTCGTCATTATGCTCGAACTCATTAATTCTATTAGTTTTAAACCCCATTTGTCAGGAGGTAATAGAGGTAGACGACTAGATTGAGAAACAGTTTCGTACACATCTGTGTATGCTTTTATAAATTCATCATATTGTTTGGATCCTCGAATAGATGATGCCAACATCTTTGTAAGATCTTTAAAATCGACATACCTAAATAATGGAACATTCAGTACTTCAGCTAAACATCGTTTTATGTGATCTGTGAAAAATCCGGAAGAATCTTGTGGATGAGAAATAACCTCTCTTTTCAACGCATCAAAAAAATTTGATAAATCAGGCGATAATTTTATGTATGTTCTAAAGAAAGCTTTCAGTTCTACCATGAATTTTGTAAGGTCATCTTTCGATAGTAACGATAATCTGCTAAACGTTGCAGGTGAGTTTAATAACTGGATTATATACGTCTGTAAATTACTCAAGTCTGGAAACATCAGTGATACTATACTGTAGAATGTACCGGCAACTTCTGAAAAATTATTGATCGGAAATCCAACTTTGTCGATGAACGCTTTTGATTTTAAATATTCTACCAGAGTGGCACGTTCTTCAGCTTCTACTCCAGATTCAAAATCGATAACGTATGACATTACATTAAAGACATCATCCCATGAATCTAATTTATCAAGAATCTCAGATTTAAATACTGCACTATCAAATTGAAATTGAGTGTTTGGTGTATAATGTTTCTTAAAATACTCTTCATACAGATTTTTTCCACTGCTGCTATTCACTATTTTACTAAGTTTTTTTCTTGAAAGATGATCTTTTTTATAATCTGTTGTGTAGTCCGAATACGCCTTTATAAAATCTGTAATTGTAGACGATCGGGTTAAAATATTTAGACTCTCTATGACTGAAGGTAGATACAGATCAAATGTATTTTCATTAAGTATACCACTTAATCGAGGAAGATCGGATTTTATAGAACATACAAATTTAAAAAATGTCTGTATAGATTTATCATCACTAGGTTTAATATCGTTAAATAAAAGATGCATCTTCTCCAATAACGTATCTACCTCGTCAAGAATCCTTATCAAACTCCGCAGACTCCCAGCAGCCTTTTGGGCGTGATCACTATACGGCTCCAATTTTGAATGAATGGTATTTAATTCTGATAAAAATTGTAAAGCAGACGAATCCTCTCGTTCCAAACGTCTAAACCTTTCTTCTCGTTCTGTGTAAAATTGAGTCAATGGTCTACGTAGTGAACTATAATCGTCTATTTCATCTAACCAAGAGGTTGACATGCTATGAAGTGACCGAACCTTGTTGACAATTTTTTGAAAATTGGATAGTAACCGATTAACTGTATTAATAGGTTCTTCGTAAATGGATAATACATTTATGTATCGTCTGACTGCATTCCTACTTATGGTAAATATCTCCTGAGTCTTTTTTACCAACTCCTCATTAACAACCCACTGCTTTAATTTATCTAATTGGTTTTTGATGAGGTATGGTGCTGAATGTATTTTGTAACAAAATGTCTTATCGTGATCATATAATGTAATAGTTTTAATAAAATGTCCAATAACACCGGTAGATTTCTCAGTTATAGAAAGTTCTCTAGAAACAAATTCTCGGGCCTCTTTGTAAATCTCCGGAAGTTGATTAGATATACTCTCCGAAAACTTCGTAGCACGTCGTAGGTCTAAGTCAAAATCCTCTATGTCAGACCTATCCATCGATTCCAACATTTCACTAATCGAGCTACGAGTATCCAGGCCAAGTTTGTCGAAATCTTCGTGAGTGGCGATAGCGGATATTACGGACTTAAATCTAGAGTCAAATTCCCTTTCGGTATCAGTTATAAGATGCTCACTAGGGACTAAATTATTAAAAGAGTCGACAACATTTCTAATGTCAGCGTGCAACGTCTTAAATTGTTCAGTTCTCAAAATATTCTCTAAAAAGCGAATTTTATCAGAATAAGTCTCTATAAATCTTCTTTTTCTCTCTCTAGCGAGTTGTTCTGATTGATTTAGAAGGGTTTGTATGTTTGCATCAATCAATTCTCGCAGTTGTTCACTGGAAAGTTTATCCCTTTCTACGGGATATGGGGGAACGCCTGCCCACCCCATATTATACGGAGAACCAGTATAATCGATATTAATTTTAACTTTTTCTTCTTTTTCTTCTTCTGGTTCCAGGTCTTGGTTAGGTTCTAGTTTATGTTCTATCTCCTCTTCAAAATAATCTTCTGCCGGAAGACGCGCCGAAACTAACAAATTATTTTCAGAAAGCCATAATGATTTCTTAGTCATACTAAAAGTCTCCTGACATGATGATTTTTTAAATCTTTCCAAATTTTGTAAAACGTATGCCTCTGCATCTTCAGGCGTACGAATAACTCCCTCAAATTGTTTATCCAATATTTCGGACTTTATTTTACCAATCATCGGACCTTCTTTTATACCAGTTAATTCCATAATCCTATTACCACTGATTAAAGCGTCTGGACTTTTAGGTTGATCTTGTGTCACAGTCTTTAAACGCTCTCTAATAAACTCAGAATTATCACTAAGGTTATGTCCAATTCGGCCGCGCGAATCAGCTGAAACAAGTTGTAATAACGGTTCTAACTCACCTTTAAATTCATGATATAAACGTCTTAACGCCTTATCAGATAATTCCGGATTATGCAATCGCATATGGTTTTTAACCAAATTCGTAACGCGGTCAATCGTCAATGCATCAAACTTTAAATTTTGTAATACCCTTCGAGCAATATCGGCGCCAACTATATGATGATCATAAAATGTTACGTTTCCGGTTTCTGGGTCTACAGACTGTGTAACTGCCTTCCCTATGTCGTGAAATAACCCAGCGAGCAATGTCTCACGTGAGACACCTTCTGTTTTCTCTAAATTCTCTAAAACCATCAACGTATGGTCGAACGGGTCCTCTTGGTGGTGTTTTCCATGAGATATCCCGATTAATTTTTCTAAATCATCCAACCCAAGATATTTTAATAATCCGACATCCTTAGCTAATCGGATAAACTTGGAAAGAACATGTTTGTCAGTGACCTTCGTAAGTTCCATCATAATTCGTTCAGGAGGAACCAGTTCTGCGATCTGCGGACCAAACTCCTGCATCGCTTTTTTTGTATTTTCTTCAATCGTAAAATCGAACGTAGCCGCAAAACGCAACCCACGTATAATACGCAATAAGTCTTCCGAAAACCTTTGTCGTGGATCCCCAACTGTCCGGAGAATTTTATTTTTTAAATCATTCACACCTCCGAACACGTCGACAATCTCACCAGTAATTGCATTTTTTGCAATAGCTCCAACGGTAAAATCCCTGCGAGCCAAATCTTCTTCTATACTTTCTGCGCGTATACTCAGTTCATCGGTTTGTCTCCCAGTACTTGAAATATCTTTACGATATTCAGCGACATCCGTAGATATTTTCGTTTCTGGGTCGAATACCGAAACAACATGATGTTTCGGAATTGGTTTAGTATGAAACCCGGCATCCGACAAAATCGAATCAATCTCATTAATTGGAGCAGATGTAACTAAATCGTAATCCGACGGAGTTATACCGAGCAATTCATCTCGGACTGAACCACCAACAAAAAATACATCGTAGCCGGCATTGTGCAAAATTTGCACTATCCTATTAGCTACATCCTTTTGTTCAGATGACGAACACACCCAAAAAGCACGTACCGGATGAGAAATGTCCAACTGTACATTTTCTTTTACCTCTTGTTCTGGTACCGGGCCGTCATCCTTTTTATGCTTTTTTCCCCAACCCTCGAGCCACAATTCTCGATGATCAGGATCAACTAATTCATTTTTAGTAATAGCAGTTGATCCTGGATTAAAATAATCTGTATAAATTTCAGGTAAATCACTAGCTTTTTTATGTTTAAAAAATTCTATTTGACGAAGACGTTTTTCGGCATCCGATTTGGTATCGTATACGCCAAGAACCTTACCTTTCTCGGAAAGGATAACCCATTTACCGTTTCGTTGTTTAATATACGCACTTTTATATAACATTCAAGTATAGAAGTTGGGCGGGCGGGTAAGAATATAACCTACCGCGCCCGCCACCAAGCCCGAAAATTTACGCAACCGGAGGTTGCCCCTCTACGGCCTTCTGCGCCGCTTCCGCTAGCTGCTTTTGGATTTCCGCCAGTTGTTTCTGCAGCTCGTCCCGCTTCTTTTCAAGCTCCTCAACAGAAGACGCTGCCGATACCGTTTTTGCCTCGCTGGTCTTTAGTTCGTCTTTTTTGTTGAGCTCATCAATCGCGGGATAGTACTGATACGTATCAACGGCTTCCAAAAGCTGATGCAGACACTTCGGGCATTCTTTTGCGAATTTCAGGAAGCTCGTGAGAACAAAACCAACGACTTCCGGTAAATATACTGACCCAGAATCTTCTCCGGAATCTGTTGCTTCATAATTCTCCAAAGCCGCCGTGGCAACCTTGACTGGATCTTTACCCTCCTTGGCAGCAGTAATCCATGCGTACCGAAAAGCCCGCCGTGCACGACGGTCGTAACCGCGTTCACGAAGCTCATCCATCCAATCGCTCAATTCATGAGACTTCTTAGAAAACTGTTTCTGAATCGGCTTAGTCTTTTCCCACGACATACGATATTTCTTATCTTCAAACTTAATTGTATCAGAATTTGAATTGTCGCCAGATGAAAAAGATTTTGCCTTCTGAATGTCGCCGGGTTCACCCTTACTCACATAATTCTTGGAAATACTGGAAATATCCTGAGACCGTACATCTCCTTCAGTCGGCCACTTAACACTTTTACCGTATTCTAATTTTTCCTTCTCGCCAGGAGTAATAACATCTTTCTCTTTGAATGAAAAAGTCTCAGACGCCTTTTTATTCTTAAACTGCAAGTCACCCTCGTCCCCCTTGGTCATCGTTTCGAGAACTTTCTGCTTAGGCGGTACGGGATATTCCAACTTAGACTTATCTCCAGGCGTAATATACTTCTTCATATCCTCTTTAACAACAGTGCTTGTTGCCTTCTTACTCCAATTGATCTTATGCATAATTATCCGCCTCCTTGTGTTGTTTGACGAACAGGTACCCACCATTCCGGCTCGTTTGGACGCCGGTTTGAGTTGTCGTCACCTGTAATTATTTCCCAATTTACAGCGTCTGTATATCTATCTTCAATAAGCCTTTCGTGTTCTTTAGTTAATGGCTTACCGACTGTTCTAATTCTAATCGGTTTTTTTGGTTTTGACGCATACAGAAATATTTTGTCGCTTTCGTTCACAATCTCTTCCGTACTAGGATACGCAAAAAAATTAAATTTTTTAGCTTCATTGTACATATACGCATCCAAAATATCTTTAAAATCTTTGTATCGGAACCCATGTTCTCCGACAACCAATGCTCCAGCTCTATACAATAGCGGAAAAAATGCGAAATATCCACGTACATGTTTTCCAGACGGTTTCGGAGGTCGACCTAACTCTTTCTCCAAAATCTCCATATGCTGGGGTTCGCCTTCGTAACTTGGTTTCACAAATATCAATGGAGAAGTCATCTCATCATCCATGTAAACCATCCATTTCGATATATATGTCGCCCCATTAGCTAAATACGAATTTGAGCCATGACGACGAATTAACGGTTCAGATATTTCCGGGATTACTTTTGTAACAATAACACTTACAGGAATTTCATCACCATAATCTTTTCTAACTTTATTGAGAGTCGATATTAGATAAGATTTTTCACCAAATCCGAATGACCGTGTTCCGATTTCCACTATATATTCTTTAGGATTCCACGGATTATAAATTACATAGTCGTCAAATTTCTCGTTGAATGAAACAATCAAATCTTTAAACGAGATCGTTTCCCGGGATGGTTTAACGCGTTTTGCGAGCGACATATTATTCCCCCAACTCGCCCAGAAGTGCCCCGATTTGTGCTAAAGAGTCTACCGTTTCTTCACGAACGGCGTAAATTGATACATCTTCGTCTAAAGTTTCTAAATATTCTAGAAGGCGCTCTAGTTCGTTCTTAATATTGATAACATTATCGTATAATTTCTGTACATCCTCATCATTAAATCGTGGCATATTATTTCCATAAAAATTTTAGCAAGAAACTAAGCAATGAATTCACCGCAACGATAATAACACCCCATACGGTAACAAATACATTCTTGAAGTGTGCCATATCTTTCTGCAAGGACGCCATCTGCCCAACAATACCAGTGTTTGGCATACCAGCCTGGTCGGGGTTCCCAAACAACACTCGATCGTGCTTTTCCAACTTAGGCTTTAGATCGTCGTTAACAGATTGACGAACGGAATCCTGATCACGTTGTAATGCCTCAATTTTAGAATTTAATCGATCTATCGACTGCCGAATGTCAGCGAGACCGGTCACCATGTCTTGACGCAAACTACGTAAATCCTCATGGTAAACCTTGAGCAAACTCAACAGTTGTGAATCCATATTTCTCCTCAAATCGGAGGATTCGGTTTGCTTACTTTCAAGGTCACTCATGCGATTCTTTTCCTCCAGAAACTAAATAGCCATTTTTAACCAAAGTTCCTAATACACAATTCTTCTGTATTAATTCGTCTGATAAAACATACTCGCTCTGAGGGATTAATAGTATGTTCTTGTTGTCAATAGCGTTAAGTATGTTAACCGACTCGTATCCCGTATACACGTATATTTTTTCACTCATTTGATTCTCCGTACTCATATGCAATATACTCTAAATGTTTTATAAAATTTTTACCAATTCTCATCGGCCGGTCACGTTAAAGAGATCTAGTAGGTTAAGTACCGAACTGCTCATCTTCCCTCCAATACTTAGAGGGAGCGGGATGGTTCCACCAGCCGATCCCATGTGCATATAATTCCACTTTATCTGAACAATATACTTGTCTATGTATGAGTTAATAACATCAACCGCAGTTTTAATCTTACTTCCTCTGTCAACGGTAAGAGATAATCCATTATCCGAATATCCGACATCCGTTATAGCAATAGGTACATATTTTGAAACAAACGAGAACATCGCACTTATCCACAGAACAATGGGCTCCAATGAACACGGTAAATCCGACAAACTCCATGATGTCTGAACCGGTATCTCATTAAATATTTTAAGGCCGAATTCCAATCCGGCACCAATGTCCGCATCATTCAACATGCATGATATAAATGGCGAGAGCATTCCGCGTAGTGATTCACCAAGACGTTTCTCCCTCGGAGACAAATCTTTATACGCTAAATAGTATGTTGACTCCTCACCAGACACGTTAACGAATCGTACTATATAATAGTACTTGTGTTTAACATTAATAGGAACAGCAGCGTCTTCATATTGTACCGTAGAAATAGGAAGAACTCCGTCAGTATTAACCAAAGTAAATTCTGTTTCACTTCCACAAAAACTTCTGTACAAATTCGTTCCGGAATATGTGAGTGATTCAATTATTTCCGTAGGAACTGTCCACAAAACCATGGTATTTAACTGCATCTATTCATCACCCCCGGAAGCTATCAACAACGCGAATCCTTTTTTCGTTTCAATCCCCTCCACCTTGCGCCACTTCTTTTTCGTCTTGTCCCATGCCATCAATTGCACATGTTTCGTCTTGTCGTCCTTCTCCACTTCCGGAAGAACCCCGTACGGTAGAATCCGAATCAATATCGGATCCAATTCCGTTCCGAACTCCACTTCCAGAGTGTATTCCTCCGATGGGCTTAGATTGTTCTCCGCATGGTTGATCAGACACACTCCCGTTGACTCCGGAAGTGTCAATGCTGGCTCCTCCTGGTTGATTTCCCGGAGTGACCTGGCTGTATGTATTATCAGCGGCTTTCCGTCCAGAAAAATCTTTAGACGGTCGTTTTGGCCTATGGCCTTTAAGTCCCACAACAGAATTATGTTTTCCTTTGATCTTCGACATACGCGCAGATTTGGGTTCATTAGCTGCCTCCTCCATAGCTTTCAACTCATTAATTCTTTGATCGATTAATGATCGGCATACAACGCGATCGTCTAACTTCAACAACAAATACAAAATATCTTTGTCCGTCAAATCAGTTAAGTACACCTTCATGCTACTTATGTTTGGTAATTCGAACCACCGTCTTAAAAGATCTGCATTTAGCAAATTTAATTTTTTTTTTCGGGAACTACGATGTCTTTCTGATCGGCAATTTTTTTCAATTCAGAATCCAACGTCTCTAAATCTTTCTCAATAGCCTCGGTTAACGGAACCGTAGTTTTTAACATAGGATTGTCCGAATCTTTCGTAATAACAGGA
>Ga0308420_1000232_pt1 | contig 25351 bp, 23 predicted proteins | sample HotsprSampleMS55_FD_203802 | JGI IMG/M metagenome (GOLD analysis project Ga0308420, IMG submission 203802) | Hot spring phototrophic mat microbial communities from Mushroom Spring, Yellowstone National Park, Wyoming, United States - 20090730_MS55 ... | reverse complement strand
GCCGTCCGCCCGGACACACTTTCCGGCGCCCGGAAGAAAATGCACCGGTGCATCTCGAGCTCGTGATCCCGGGTCTCGTCGCGGGCGAGGCGGGCGTGCGCCTTCCGGCAACCGAGCTCCTGCTCGCGCGCTCGCGCCTTCTCCGCACCGAAGCCGGTACGCTGGAGCAGTGGCTCGCGCGGGCGTTCGGGCTTGCCGGCGAGACCTTTCCCGCCGGTGCGCTCACCGCGCTCGGCGCCGGCGCCGAGGTCGGCGAAGGCAGCTGGCTGCGCGCCGACCCGGTGCACCTGCGGCTCGGACTCGATTCGGCGACGCTCGTTCCGGCCGCAGGCTTTCCTCTCGCGCCGGCGGAAGCGCAGGCGCTCGCCGAGGCGGTGAACCGCCATTTCGCCGGCCGCCTGCGCCTCGTCGTCGCCGATGCGCGCTCGTGGGCGCTGCGCACCGAGGCGGAGACGAGGCTCGAGGCGCGATCGCCGCTCGAGCTCGCCGGTTGCGACCTGCGCGCGAATCTTCCGGAGGGCGCCGACGCCCGCATCTGGCGCGCGATCCTGAACGAGGTGCAGATGCTGCTCCACGATCACCCGGTGAACGCGGCGCGGGAGCTACCGGTGAACAGCCTCTGGTTCTGGGGCGCCGGGCGGCTTCCGGTACGAGCGTCGGCTCCGTGGCAGACGCTGAGCAGCGCCGATCCGGCGATCCTGGGCTTGGCGCGCCTGGCCCGAGTGCCGCACCGCGATCGAGGTGCCGGCGCGGACGAGTGGCTCGCGCGGGCACCCGAGGCGGGCCGGCACCTCGTCGTGCTGGACGCGCTGCGGGCCGCGTACGCGCTCGGCGATGCCGCGGCGCAGGCCGCGGCCACGCTCGCGCTCGAGCGCGAATGGTTCGCGCCGGTGCTCGCCGCGCTTCGCGCGGGCCGGATCGGTATGCTCACGGTGCACGTGCCGGAGGCGGGCCTGCGGTTCGAGACGGTACGCGCCGACCTGCGGCGCTTCTGGCGCAGGCGGCGGCCGCTCGCGGCGTATGCGTCCTGAGGGCGGCATGAAGATCGTCGAGCGCAGGGTCCCCGAAGCCGCCCGGCGGAACCTTGCCGCCGCCGGACTGCATCCGCTGCTCGCGCGACTCTACGCTGCGCGCAACGTCGGCTCGCCGGAGGAGCTCGCGCACGGCTTCTCGCGCCTCGCGCCGCCGCAGGCGATGCTCGGCTGCGAGCGCGCGGCCGCGCTCCTTGCGGACGCGATCGCGGCGCAAAAACGCATCCTCATCGTCGCCGATTACGACGCCGATGGCGCCTGCGCCTGCGCCGTCGGCATGCGCGCGCTCGCCGCCTTCGGCGCGCGCGTGGACTACCTCGTTCCGGACCGCAGGGTGCTCGGTCACGGGCTTTCGCCGGAGTTGGTGGACCTCGCCGCCGCGCGCGGGCCCGATCTGCTCGTCACCGTCGACAACGGCATCGCGAGCGTCGAGGGCGTGGCGCGCGCGCGCGCGCTCGGGCTCGCGACGCTCGTCACCGACCATCATCTGCCGGGCGACGAGCTTCCGGCCGCCGACTGCATCGTCAACCCGAACCAGCCGGGCTGCACCTTCCCGTCCCGAGCGATTTCCGGCACCGGCGTGATGTTCTACGTCATGCTCGCGCTGCGGGCGGAGCTGCGCCGGCGCAAAGCGTTCGCCGGCCGCGAGGAACCGAACCTCGCTGCGCTCGCCGATCTGGTCGCCCTCGGCACGGTCGCCGACGTGGTGCCGCTCGACGCGAACAACCGCATCCTGGTCGCGCAGGGACTGAAGCGGCTGCGCGCAGGGGCCGGCAAACCGGGGATCGTGGCGCTGCTCGACGCCGCCGGCCGCGATGCGTCGCGCGCGAGCTGCTTCGACCTCGGCTTCGTCGTCGGCCCGCGCCTCAACGCCGCCGGCCGGCTCGCCGACATGAGCCTCGGCATCGAGTGCCTGCTCGCCGACGATCCGGTGCGCGCGGCGAACTGCGCGCGGGAACTCGACCGCCTGAACCGCGAGCGCCAGAGGATCGAGGGCGGGATGCTGGAGGAGGCGCTCGCCGGGCTGGAAGCGCCGGAGGACAGCGGCGCCTGCGCGCTCGCGCTCTACCGCCCCGGCTGGCACGCCGGGGTGGTCGGCCTGATCGCCTCCCGCGTTCGCGAGCGCACCGGCCGTCCGACGGTCTGCTTCGCGCGCGCCGGCGCCGGAGAGCTGCGCGGCTCCGGCCGCTCGATTGCGGGCCTGAACCTGCGCGACTGCCTCGACCTGGTCGCGAAACGCAACCCCGGGCTGGTGCCGCGCTTCGGCGGCCACGCACAGGCCGCCGGGCTCACGATCCGCGAGCGCGACTTCGAGCGCTTCGCCGTCGCGTTCGAGCGCGCCGCCGCCGAGCTCCTGCCCGAAAGCGCACGCAGGCGCGTGCTCGAGACCGACGGGCGGCTCGAGCCCGAGTACCATTCGCTCGAAGTGGCCGAGATGCTAGAAGCCGCGATCTGGGGTCCGGGCTTTCCGCAGCCGCTCTTCTGGGATACATTCGCGGTGGAAAGCCAGCGCGTCGTCGGCGGGCGCCATCTGAAGCTCGCGCTCGTCAAGGACGGCCGGCGCTTCGAGGCGATGCGCTTCCGTTCGTCCGAGTTCCTCGGCGCCTCGATCCGCGCCGCGTACCGCCTCGGCGTCAACGAGTTCGACGGTATGAAGAGCGTGCAGCTCAACCTGGAGTACACCGAATGCGATTCCTGAAGACCCTGCTGGTCGCGGCCGCGCTCGCGGCCGTGGCCGCGAGCGCGCGCGCGGCAAAGGACAGCGAACCGATCAACGCCGGACCCTATGTCCCCTCGCCGCACAGCGTAGTCGCCGACATGCTGAAGCTCGCCGAGGTCGGGCCGAAGGACTTCGTCGTGGACCTCGGCTCGGGCGACGGGCGCATCGTGCTCACCGCCGCCAAGGTGTTCGGCGCGAGCGGCTTCGGCGTCGAGATCCAGGAACACTTGGTGCGCGAATCGAACGAGGCGGCGCGCCTCCAGGGCGTGGCCGATCGCGTCAAGTTCGTCGCCGCCGATCTCTTCAAGACCGACATCTCCCGAGCCACCGTCGTCACGCTGTACCTGCTGCCCGACACCGTCAACCTGCTGCGCGACAAGCTCCTCGACGAACTCCGGCCCGGCACGCGCGTCCTCTCGCACGACTACCCGATCGCCGGCTGGGTGCCGGAAAAGTACGTGCAGATGGATCTGGAGGACAAGGTCCCGATCAGCGGCGTGACCACCACCGTGATTTACCTCTACATGGTGCCGGCGAAGCTCGCGCCGGCGTGGACCGCGAAGGTGCCGGCGGCGTTGAGCCGCGAGCCGCTCCAGCTCTCGCTGCGCCAGCAGATCACGCGGGTGTCCGGCAGCGCGCGCATCGGCGGCCGCGAGGTGCCGATCGAGGACGGAAAGCTGCGCGGCGAGCAGCTCAGCTTCCGCCTGGTGCACGGCGGACGCAGCTACGCGTTCAGCGGCACGGTGAAGGGCGGCGCGATCGAGGGCGTGGTCGAGGGCGCCGGCCTCCGCGCCGCCTGGAGCGCGTCGGCCGCGCGATGAGGCGACGTCGCGTCGCGGCGGTCTGAATGCAGCGCACGCGCGTCAATTCCTCGCGCCTTCGCTCGGTCGGCTACGATGAGAAGGCGCTCACGCTCGAGATCGAGTTCTCGAACGGCGAGGTGGTGCAGTATTCGCGCGTCTTTCCCGAGGTCTACCGCCGTCTCATGGCCGCACCCAACCCGACCGCGTTCTTCGACGACCGGATCGCCGACGAATACACCGCCCGGCGCGTGCGCGCGTAGTGCCCGCCGCACGCTAGAATCGGCGCCCGATGGCCACCGAACGCGCGAACGAGATCGCTGCCACCCTCGCCGGGCTGCGCAGCCGCGCGGCCGAGCTGCGGAGGTATCTTTGACTTCGACGCGAAGCGCGCGCGACTGGCGGCGATAGAGCGCGAGCTCGAGGATCCGCGGCTGTGGGAAAACCCGCCGCGCGCGCAGGAGCTCGGCAGGGAAAAGAAGGCGCTGGAAGCGGTCGTCGGCACGCTCGCGCGCCTCGAAGAAGGGGTTTCGGAGGCCGCCGAATTGCTCGCGCTCGCGCGCGCCGAGGCCGACGAGGCGGCGCTGGAGGCGATCGGAGCCGACGTCGAGCGGCTCGAGCGCGAAGTGGCGGCGCTGGAATTCCGGCGCATGTTCCCGGATCCGCTCGATCGGGCGAACTGTTTCATGGACATCCAGGCGGGCGCCGGCGGCACCGAGGCGCAGGACTGGGCGGCGATGCTCGAGCGCATGTACCTGCGCTACGCCGACCGCAAGGGCTTCGGCGCCGAGATCCTGGAGCGCACCGAGGGCGAAGTCGCCGGGATCAAGAGCTGCACGCTGCGCTTTACCGGCGACTACGCCTACGGCCATTTGCGCACCGAAACTGGGGTGCATCGCCTGGTGCGCAAATCCCCGTTCGACGCCAGCGCCCGCCGGCACACCTCGTTCGCGAGCGTGTTCGTCTATCCGGAGGTGGACGACACGATCGAGGTCGAGATCAACCCGGCGGAGCTGCGGGTGGACGTGTTCCGCGCCTCCGGCGCCGGCGGCCAGCATGTCAACAAGACCGAATCGGCGGTGCGCATCACGCACCTGCCGACCGGAATCGTGGTGCAGAGCCAGAGCGACCGCTCGCAGCATCGCAACCGCGCCGCCTGCATGGCGATGCTGAAAGCCCGGCTCTACGAGCTCGAGCTGCGCAAGCGCAAGGCCGAGCAGTCGAAACGCGAGGCTGCGAAAACCGACATCGAGTGGGGTCACCAGATCCGCTCCTACGTGCTCGACCAGTCGCGCATCAAGGATCTGCGCACCGGGGTCGAGAAAGGGGCGACGCAGGCGGTGCTCGACGGCGACCTCGACGACTTCATCACCGCGAGCCTCAAGCAGGGCGTGCAATGAACGACGACACGAACCGGCTCGTCGCCGAGCGGCGGGCGAAGCTGCGCGCGCTGCGCGCGCGCGGCAACGCGTTTCCGAACGATTTCCGGCGCCGCGATTCGGCCGCCGCCCTGCATGCCGCCCACGGCGAGAAGCCGCGCGAGGCGCTCGAGGCGAGTCCGGTCGCGGTCGCGGTCGCCGGGCGCCTGATGCTCAAGCGCGTGATGGGCCGGGCGAGCTTCGCCACGCTGCAAGACGGTAGCGGCCGCATCCAGCTCTACGTCGCCGACGACGCCGCCGGCGCGGCGGCGCACGCCGAGTTCAAGCACTGGGACCTGGGAGACATCGTCGGCGCCGAAGGCACGCTGTTTCGTACCCGCACCGGCGAGCTCACGGTGCGCGCGAGCGCGCTGCGGCTTCTCGTCAAGTCGCTGCGACCGCTGCCGGAGAAGTTCCACGGGCTCGCTGACCCGGAGCTACGCCACCGCCAGCGCTACCTCGATCTCATCGTCAGGCCGCAGACGCGGCGCGTGTTCGAGATCCGCTCGAAGGTGGTGCAGGCGCTGCGCGAGGCGATGCTCGCCGACGGCTACCTCGAGGTCGAGACGCCGATGATGCAGCCGATCCCGGGCGGCGCCCTGGCGCGGCCCTTCCGCACGCACCACAACGCGCTCGACATGGACCTCTACCTGCGCGTCGCGCCCGAGCTCTACTTGAAGCGCCTGGTGGTGGGAGGGATGGAGCGCGTGTTCGAGATCAACCGCAACTTCCGCAACGAGGGGATTTCCACCCAGCACAACCCCGAGTTCACGATGATGGAGTGGTACTGCGCGTACGAAGACTGCGAATACATGATCCGCCACACCGAGGCGCTGGTGCGCGCCGCGGCGCGCACGGCGCTCGGCACCGAGCAGGTCCGCTACCAGGGTCGCACGCTCGATCTCGGGCGCCCTTTCGCGCGCCTGACGATGACCGAGGCGATCCGCAGGTACGGGGACGCGGAGTGCCGCAGCGCGGACCTGCGCGACCGCCAGTTCCTCGCGCGCAAGCTGGAGGCGCTCGGCGCGGCGCAGGACGCCCGCCAGGGGTGGGGCGCGCTGCAGCTCGCGCTCTTCGAGACAGTGGCGCAAAAGCACCTCGTCGAACCCACCTTTGTCACCGAGTTCCCGGCCGAGGTGTCGCCGCTCGCGCGCCGCAACGACGCCGACCCGGAGATCGCCGACCGCTTCGAGCTCTTCATCGACGCCAAGGAGATCGCGAACGGTTTCTCCGAGCTGAACGACCCGGAAGACCAGGCCGAGCGCTTCCGCGAGCAGGCGCGGCGCAAGGCCGGAGGGGACGAAGAGGCGATGTACTACGACGCCGATTACATCCGCGCGCTCGAGTACGGCCTGCCGCCCACCGCCGGCGGCGGCCTCGGCGTCGACCGCCTGGTGATGCTGCTCACCGACAGCGGCTCGATCCGCGACGTCATCCTCTTTCCCCACCTGCGACCGGAGGGTTGAGCTGCCCGGGCGCGCGCCGGGCGCTCAGCCATCCAGCGGACCCTCCAGGTAGCGCAGTCCCTTCTCTTCCAGCTTCCTGCGCATGCCGTAGAGGTCGAGACCGAGCTCGCCGTTCGCCAGGCGCTCGCGCACCGCCGCCTCCTTGCGCTCGCGCTCCTCTGCCGCCGCCGCGACCTTCTCTGCCTCCTGCCTCGGAACGACCACCACGCCGTCGTCGTCCGCGACCACCACGTCGCCCGGCTTCACCAGCACGCCGGCGCACACCACCGGCACGTTGACCGAACCGACGGTCTCCTTCACCGTCCCGCGCGCCGAGATCGCGCGCGACCACACCGGAAAGCGCATCTCGGTGATCTCCCGCACGTCGCGGCAGCCCATGTCGAGCACCACGCCCTTCGCCCCGCGCGCTGCGAGCGAGGTAGCGAGCAAGCCGCCGAGCGCACCGTCGGTGCTTTCGCTGCTGCAGGCGACGACCAGCACGTCGCCCGCGCGCACCATTTCCACCGCGACATGGATCATCCAGTTGTCGCCCGGATGGCAGAGCGCGGTGACCGCGGCGCCGGCGACGCGCGCTCCGGGCCACAGCGGGCGCAAGCAGGGCGCCATCAGGCCACTGCGGCCCTGCGCCTCGTGGACCGTGGCCACACCGAGTCGCTCCAGGCGCGCGACCAGCCCCGGGTCGGCGCGGCGGATGTTGCGGACTGCGATGGACTGCATGTCGGCTCCCGATCGTAGGCAGCTGGTGAAAAAAGCGGCTTCGCCGCAGGCGCACCCCGGCGATGTGCGCGCCGGCGTGCGATGCGCCGACGGAGCATAATAGCAGTCCATCATGAAGCCAGCGCCCCCCCTCGCCTTCCGCGACGACGAGGTCTACGGGCAGACTCGGAAGGCGTCGAGCGAACTCAAATCGCCGGGCACCGCGCTGTCGGCCGCCGAGCTGCAGATTCTGGTGCTCGTGGACGGCGTAGCGACGGTCGGCGACATCCTGCGCCATGCGGGCGGCCTCGGGCGCGAACAGACGGAGGCGGCGCTGCGCGCGCTGCTCGCGAAGGGGCTGATCGCCCCGGTGCGGGAGCCGGACGCTCTCGAAACCGCCTTTTTCGCCATCCCCGTGCCGCCGGGGTTCTTCAGCGATGCGGACCCGCGCACCGGGCGCGAGGCCGAGCAGGGCATCGCCTCGCTCAAGGCGCAGGGCTACTACGTGCGCATCGCGCGCCGGCGCGCCCCCCCGCGCCCAGCCGCGGAAACCCGCCAGCCGACGCTTCTGGTCGTGGACGACGATCTGGACTTGCTCAAGCTATTGCGCACCTACTTCCGGCTCGAAGGGTTCGCGACACGCACCGCGACGCGGCGTGCGGAGATCATGGCGGCCTTGCGCGAGGCGCCGCTTCCCGACCTGGTGCTTCTCGACGTTCACTTGCCGGACGCGAACGGCTTCGAGGTGCTCGCGCGCATGCGCCAGCACCCGGTACTGAAGGCGATGCCGGTGATCCTGCTCACCGCCGAAGCCACGCGCGAAGGAGTGCTGAAGGGGTTGCAGGCGGGCGCCGACGGCTATATCACCAAACCCTTCGAGCCCGAGCAGCTCGTCGCCGCGGTCCGAGAGGTGCTCGGCCTCGCCGGCGCGGCGCCGAAGTCCGGTACCTCGGCAGATCGAACGGGCTGACGCAGGCCTGGGCTTCGTTGGACCCGAGCCCCCTCGCGCCGCGGCGCCGCGCGCTACTTGCCGTCTTCGTCTTTCCTGCCGCCCGGCTGCGCCGGAGGGAAGCCCGGGAACGTGAAGCCGGTGAACATGTTGCGCGCCTGGTCCTGCATCTGTTCCTGGAGTTGCGCGAACATCTTCTGGCTCTGTTCGAGGTACGCCTGCATCAGGTTCTGTACCGCCGGGCCCTGCAGGCTCAGGAATTGCGACCACAGCTCCTGCGCCGCGCGCGAGCTCTCGGCGCCGAACATTTTCTGCGACTGCTCCTGCAGCGCTTTCTGGATGTCCTGGAAGGCGCGGATGTTCTTTTCGAGGTAGACGCCGAGCAGACCCTGCATCGCGTTGCCGTAGAAGCGGATGAGCTGCGAGAGCAGATCCGAGCTGAACAGGGGTTTGCCCGCCTGCTCCTCCTCCAGGATGATCTGCAGCAGGATCTGGCGCGTCAGCTCCTCGCCGCTTTTCGCGTCCACCACCTGGAACTCTTCCTGCCGCAACACCATCTGCTTGACGTCGGCGAGCGTGATGTAACTCGACGTCCTGGTGTCGTAGAGCCTCCGGTTCGGGTATTTCTTGATCAGGCGAGGCTGGGAGTTCGTCTTTTCCTCCGCGATCGCCACCACGTTCGCCTCCTCCTGCGTCCTAGTACATGTGCTGGCCGCCGTTGATGGAGATGTTCGCCCCGGTCACGAACGCCGCCTCTTCTGAACAGAGGTAGATGATGAGCCCGGCCACCTCGTCGGGCCTGCCGAGACGCCCGACCGGGATTTGCGGCAGGATCTTCGTATCCAGGATTTCCTTCGGGATCGCGGTCACCATCTTGGTGCCGATGTAGCCGGGAGAGATCGTGTTCACCGTGACGCCCTTGCGCGCCACCTCGAGGGCGAGCGCCTTGGTGAAGCCGTGCATGCCCGCCTTGGCCGCGGAATAGTTGGTCTGGCCGAAGGCGCCTTTCTGGCCGTTCACCGAGGAGACGTTGATCACCCGCCCCCAGCCGCGTTCGACCATGCCGTCCAGCACCTGCTTGGTCATGTTGAACACCGAATCGAGGTTGGTGCGTATCACCGCGTCCCAGTCGGCCTTGGTCATCTTCTTGAACGTCATGTCGCGCGTGATGCCGGCGTTGTTCACCAGGATGTCCACCGGCGCCACCTCGCGCACGATGCGCTCGCATTTCGCGGCGCAGTCCTCGTAGGAGGTGACATCCACCGGATAGGCAGCGAAGTGATGGCCGCGCGCCTTCATCGTCTCCAGCCATTCCTTCCACTTGGTGTTCGCCGGCGAGTAGGTCACCACCACTCGGTAGCCGGCATCCGCCAGCCGGGTCGAGATCGTCTCGCCGAGCCCGCCCATGCCACCGGTCACGAGCGCCGTTCGCTGCTGTGCCATCTTCTCGCTCCTCTGTCGCCGCGGCCAGTCTACACCATCACATCATGTGCATGCCGCCGTTCACCGAGATGTTGGCGCCGGTGATGTAACCCGCGTCCTCGGAAGCGAGGAACGCGACCACCGCCGCGATCTCGTCCGGGCGCGCAAGTCGTCCCATCGGGATCGACGCGATGATGCGCTCGCGGATCTCCGGACGGATCGCCATCACCATGTCGGTTTGGACGTAACCGGGAGAAACGGTGTTCACCGTGACGCCCTTGCGCACCACTTCCTGCGCCAGGGCCTTCGCGAAGCCGAGCATTCCCGCCTTCGCCGCGGAGTAGTTGGTCTGGCCGAACTGGCCCTTGATCGCGTTCACCGACGAGATGTTGATGATGCGGCCCCAGCCGCGCTCGGTCATGCCGTCCACCACCTGGCGCGTGACGTTGAACACGCTGTTGAGATTGGTGTTGATCACCTCGATCCAGTCGCGCTCGGTCATGCGCTTGAAAAGCGCGTCGCGGGTGATGCCGGCGTTGTTCACCAGGATGTCGACCGGACCGACCACCGAGCGCACTTGGTAGAACATCTCGGCGCACGACTCGAAGCGCGACACATCGCCCTCGGCGGCGTGCACCCGGTAGCCGGCGCCGCGCATCGCCGCGAGCCACTCGTCCTTCTTCTCGTAACCCGGCAGACAGCCGGCGACCACCACGTGACCCTGCGCCGCGAGCCGCCGGCAGATCGCGGTCCCGATGCCGCCCATGCCGCCGGAGACGAAGGCGACGCGCTGCACCGACTGCCCCTGAGGCCGCCTCTCCCCTTCGGCGTACTCCATTCCCTGAACCTTCATCGTCTTCTCCCTGTGGTCAGCGTTCGACCGCGAGCGCGACACCCATGCCTCCGCCGATGCACAGCGACGCGAGGCCCCGCTTCGCATCGCGCCGCACCATCTCGTGGAGCAGCGTCACCAGGATACGACAGCCCGAGGCGCCGATCGGATGCCCGAGCGCGATCGCCCCTCCGTTCACGTTCACCTTCGCCGTATCCCACCCCATCTGGCGGTTGACCGCGATCGCCTGCGCAGCGAACGCTTCGTTGATCTCCATCAGGTCGAGGTCCTTCGGCTCCCATCCGGCACGCGCAAGGCAGCGCTTCGAAGCGGGCACCGGGCCGATGCCCATGCGTTTCGGGTCCACGCCGGCGGAGGCGTACGCCTTGACGCGTGCGAGCGGCACGAGGCCGAGCTCGCGAGCCCGGCGCGCGGAGACGAGCACCACCGCCGCCGCCCCGTCGTTGATTCCGGAAGCGTTGCCGGCGGTGACCGTGCCCGAGGGGTCGAACGCCGGCCGGAGCGCGCGTAGCGCCTCGAGCGTCGTGTCCGGACGGGGGTATTCGTCCTCGGCGAAAGTCACCGTGCCCTTGCGCGCCGGAACCTCGAGCGCGACCACCTCGTCGCGAAAGCGCCCGGCGGCGAGCGCCGCGGCCGCCTTCTGCTGACTCGCGAGCGCGAACTCGTCCTGCTCTTCGCGCGTCACCGCGTATTCCCGTGCGACATTCTCGGCGGTGATGCCCATGTGGATGTGGTGGAATGCGTCCCACAGGCCATCGACAAGCATCGAGTCGGCGAGCTTCGCGTCGCCCATGCGGAAGCCCTCGCGCGCACCGGGCAGCAGGTGAGGCGCGGCGCTCATGTTCTCCTGGCCTCCGGCGACCACGATGTCGGCGTCGCCCTGCGCGATCGCCTGCGCGCCCAGCATCACCGCCTTCAGACCCGAGCCGCAGACTTTGTTGATCGTCATCGCCGGCACCTCCTCGGGAATGCCGGCGCGGATCGATGCCTGGCGCGCCGGGTTCTGGCCGGCGCCGGCGGCGAGCACCTGCCCCATGACGACTTCGGAGACCTGCGCCGCAGCGACCCCGGCGCGGCGCAGCGCCTCGCGGATGACCGCGGCGCCGAGCTCTGCAGCGGGCACCCGCGCGAGCGTCCCGCCGAACTTTCCGATCGCGGTCCGGGCCGCGCCGACGATGAGCACTTCTTCCATTTCAACCTCCTTGGGGATTCGCCTTTTCCTTCACGTAGCGGCCGGGCGCAGGCTCGATCGGCCGGTAGCGCTTCGAGCCCGTCGTGCGCGGCGCAGGGCGTAGCCCACCGCGGTGTGCCTCCATCCATGCGCTCCACTCCGTCCACCAGCTTCCGCGGCGCTCCTCGGCCGCGGCGAGCCACTGCTGCGGCTCGCGCGGATGATCGTTTCCCGACCCGATCCAGTAGCTGCCCCGGTTCTTCGCCGCCGGGTTGACCACCCCGGCGATATGGCCGCTTGCACCGAGCACGAACTTTTTCTCGCCGCCGAGCAGATGGACCGAGCGGTAGGCGGCAGGCCAGGGAACGATGTGGTCCGCGCGCGTCGCGAGAATGAAGCTCGGCCGATCCACGCGCCCGAGGTCCACCGGCACGCCGCAGTTCACCAACGCTCCCGGTTCGCGCAACCGGTTCTCGAGATAGGTGTTGCGCACGTAATAGCAGTACATCGGCCCGGGCAGGTTGGTGCTGTCGGCGTTCCAGTACAGAAAATCGAACGCCGGGGGCTCGATGCCTTTCAGGTAGTTGTTCACCACGTACGGCCAGACGAGGTCGTTTGCGCGCAGCGCCGAGAACACGAACGCGAGTTCGGCACCGTGCAGGATCCCGCCCCTGCCGATCGTCGCCTCGCGCTGGCGCACGCTCGTCTCGTCGATGAACAGGCCGAGCTCGCCCGGCTCGGCGAAATCGAGCATGGTGGTGAGCCAGGTCACCGCGCCGACCGTGTCCTCGCCCCGCGCCGCCATCACCGCCAGCGCCGCACCGAGGAGCGTGCCGCCGACGCAGAAGCCGAGCGCGTTCACGCGGTCGGCCCGGCAGATCTCGCGCGCGACCCGAAAAGGCTCGAAGATCCCGAGCGCGAGATAGTCGTCCCAGCCGTAATGCCCCTGTGCCGGCCCGACGTTGCGCCAGGACACCATGAACACCGTGTGACCCGCCTCCACCGCATGGCGCACGAAGGAATTCTCCGGCTGCAGATCGAGGATGTAGTACTTGTTGATGCAGGGAGGGACCAAGACGAGGGGCCGCGCGGACACCTCGGCGGTGGCCGCGCGGTACTGGAGGAGCTGCGCGAGCTCGTTTTCGTACACCACGTCGCCGGGGGTGAGCGCCAGATTGCGGCCGACCTCGAACGCCGATTCGTCGCTCTGGCGCATCCGGCCCCGACGCGCATCCGCGATCAGGTTCGCGAGCCCGCGCACCAGAGATTCGCCTTGGGAGCCGAGCGCTGCACGCAGCACTTCCGGATTGGTGGCCGCGAAGTTCGCGGGACAGAGTGCATCGACCCACTGCCGGAGCGCGAAGCGCAGCCGCGCCCCCGCCTTGCCTTCCGCCTGCGCGCACTCGGCGAGCTCCTCGGCAAAACGCGCGGCAAGGAGCCAGGAGCGGCGCAGGTAGTCGTAGTAGGGATTGTCACGCCACTCGCGCGCCGCGAAGCGGCGGTCGGCGCGAGCGGGTTCGGGCGCGGGCTCGCGGGCGAGCACCGAGTGCCAGAGCTGCGCCTGCTCGTTCGCATAGCGGCGTTGCAGCGCAGCGACCCGATCCGCTGCACGCGCAAGCGCTCCGACCCACGCGCCGGCGTCGCCGTGTGCGCCGAAGGCGGCGGCCATCTCGGCCAGCGGCAGCCAACCCTGGGTGACCGGATCGGCCGCGCCCGCGATCGCCCGGAACATCGCGTCGGTTGGATTCGCTGGCGGCGCGGTCTGCAATTGGTTTGATCCGGGTATAAACGTAGAGCGCGGCATTTTGCGCCGCACAAACTCTGCCGTCAATCGGTACCGGAAGCGCGCCCGGAAGAGGTGCAGATCCCGGTTTCGACGCCGGCTCGGCCGGACGCCTTGCGCCCGCGCAGACTCAATGCGCGTGGCCGCCGAGCGCGCCGACCAGCGCGATCAGCCCGACACCGAGACCGATCAGCCCTACCTGGGCGGCGGTCGCGCCGAGCTCCGGGCGCCGGTGCAGACCCGGAATCAGGTCGGCGACCGCGACGTAAATCATGCTCGCGGCGACCACGCCGAGCATCGTCGCCTCCCAGCCCTCCAGCATCGACAGGGCGAAATATCCGATCACGCCGCCTGCGAGGGTAGCAGCCGAAGAGCCGACGTTCACCGCGAGCGCGCGGGCGCGCGACCAGCCGGAGTGGAGCAGGATGAGAAAGTCGCCCACCTCCTGCGGGATCTCGTGCGCCACGATCGCGATCGCGGTCACCACGCCGAGCTCGGTGCTCTGGAGGAACGCCGCGGCGATCAGCAGACCGTCGAGGAAGTTGTGCACCGTGTCGCCGATCACGATCAGGATCGCCGCCCGGCCGCGGTCGTCGGCGAGCCGACGCTGATCGTGCGCTTCACAGTCCTCGGTGTGGCAATGCCGCCACAGCAGGAGCTTCTCGAGCACGAAGAACCCGAGGATTCCCACGAGGATCGCAGCAGCGGTCTCGTGGATGTCGCCCGCGAGGAAGGCGTGCGGAATCACTTCGAGGAAGGCGGCGCCGAGCAGCGTGCCGATCGCGAACGACACCAGCATCGGCACCCAGGAGGCGCGCAGCGTCAGCGCGATCGCCGCCGCCCCCGCGGAGAGCGTTCCGCCGGCCACGCTCGCCGCGACGATGAAGCCGAGGGTCATGGGGGCGGAGGATTCTACGCTCACCGGCCGGGACTCGGACGCTCTGCGATCCAGAGCGCTGCCGCGATGCGGGCACCGGTCCGATCGCGTCGCCAGGAAAAGAAGCGCGCCTCGTCGCTCTGCGTGCAAAATCCGCCGCCGCCGGCGTGCCCGACCCCGCAGTTCGCAAGGCACCGGCGCGCGGCAGCGTAGAGGTCGAGCCTCCACCGACCGTTGCACGAGGGTGCGAACGCCGCCGCGAGCGCGCGGTCGTGCGCGACGAACGCCGTGCGCACCTCTTCGCCCACCTCGTAGGCGCGGGGGCCGATCGCCGGTCCCAGCCAGGCGAGGAGGCGCCGCGGCGGCACGCCGATCGCGACGACCAGCGCCTCGATCACGCCGGCGGCGATTCCGCGCCAGCCTGCATGCGCGATCCCCACGGCGCTACCGTCCTCGGCGGCGATCAGCACCGGAAGGCAGTCGGCGACCGTCACCGCGCACACCACCCCGGGCGCGCGTGCGAAGCTCGCGTCGGCCTCGGTGCCGATCGCAGCCGCCGTCGCGTCCACCACGCGTGCGCCGTGCACCTGCCTGAGCCACAGCGGCTCGGAGGGCAGAAACGCGCGAAGCCGCGCGCGGCCCTCGGCACTCGCCATGTCGCCGAGCGTGCGCGTGCTCACGAGCGCGCGTACCTGCGCGGGCGCCGGCCAGTCGGGGACGATCAGCTCAGCCTTCGTCACGGCGAAGCCGGGCGAGCAACGCCCTCAGATCGGGCGGCAGCGGAGCGCGGAACGCGATCCGGCGGCCGTTCGCCGGATGCACGAATTCGAGCGCTTGCGCGTGCAGCGCCTGGCGGGCGAACGCGAGCGCATGCCGGGTGCCGCGCCGGTACACCGTGTCGCCCACCAGCGGATGGTGGATGTGCTGGAAATGCACCCGGATCTGGTGCGTACGGCCGGTTTCGGGCAGGCACTCGACGAGCGCCGCGCAGCCGTAACGCTCGAGCACCCGATAGCGCGTGCGCGCAGGCTTTCCGACCTGCGTCACCGCCATGCGCGTGCGTACGCGCCGGTCGCGCCCGACCGGTGCCTCGATCGTGCCCTCGGCCGGAGGATCGCCGTGCACGACCGCGAGGTAGCGGCGGCGCACCTCGCGCGCGGCGAGCTGCGCGGCGAGCGCGGCCTGCGCGCGCACGTTCTTCGCCACCATCAGGAGGCCGCTCGTGTCCTTGTCCAGGCGATGCACGATGCCGGCGCGCGGCACCGCACGGAGCTGCGGCGCGTGCGCAAGCAGTGCGTTGAGCAGCGTACCCTGCGGGCGTCCGGCGCCCGGATGCACGACCAAGCCCGCCGGTTTGTCGAGGACGAGGAGATCGTCGTCCTCGTATACGATCGCGAGGCGCATCTTCTGCGCCGGCGGTGCATCGGCGTCGGGCGCCGGCGGCGGCAGAACCTCGAGCCGCTCGCCTGCCGCCACCGCCACGCTCGCGCGCGGCGCCGGCAGGCCCTCCACGCGCACGCGCCCCGCACGAAGCCAGGCCTGCAGGCGGCTGCGCGAATACTGCGGGAACATGCGCGCGAGCGCGACGTCGAGCCGGGATCCGGCGAGCGCGCGCGGCACGCGCGCCTCGAGCGGAACCGTGAACGCGTCCTCCCAGCCGGCGCAGTCGGCGGCCGTATAATCTTTCGCCATGCGCAAGAGTCTACCCGCGCGGCTCCTCGCAGGCGCTGCGCTCGCCGTCGCGCTCGGCGGCTGCGCCGGGCTGCCGAAGGACGACGAGACCGCCGGATGGTCGGTGCAGCGCCTCTACGGCGAAGCGAAGGACGCGATCGCGGCGAAGAACTGGGAGCGCGCGATCTCGATGCTGGAGAAACTGGAGGCGCGCTATCCCTACGGGCGCTACGCCCAGCAGGCCCAGCTCGAGATCGGGTACGTGTACTGGAAGGCCGGCGAGCGCGCCTCGGCGCTCGCCGCCGCAGACCGTTTCATCAAGCTCTATCCTCATCACCCCCACGTGGACTATGCGTATTACCTGAAGGGCCTCGTCAACTTCAACGACAACGCCGGGCTCTTCGGCCTCCTCGACGAGCGCGACATGGCCGAGCGCGATCCGAAGGGCGCGCGCGAGGCGTTCGACGCCTTTCGGGAGCTCGTGACGCGATTTCCGGATTCGAAGTACCGCGACGATGCGCTCGCGCGCATGCGCTGGCTCGTCAACGCGCTCGCGCAGCACGAGGTGCACGTCGCACGCTACTACCTGAAGCGCGGTGCGTGGGTCGCCGCCGCGAACCGCGCACAGTACGCGGTGCAGCACTATCCGCAGGCGCCGGCGATCGAGGAAGCGGTGTTCATCATGGTCAAGGCGTACGACGCGCTCGGCATGGTCGAGCTGCGGGATGCCGCCGAGCGGGTGATGCGCACGAACTTCCCCCAGAGCCGCTATCTCACCGGTCGCTCCCAGCGCGACGTGCCGTGGTGGAAGCTCTGGGACCCGGACTGGTAACCGGCGTCGGCTAAAGCCGGATCCCTTCCTCCGAAATGTAGTCGCGGAGGATCGCGTCGACGTCGGCGTCGGCGCGAAAACCCATCGCGTCTGCGCGCGGGGTGCGAAAGCGCGCGGGCCAGGTGCGCACGATCGCCTGGATGTGCGGATCGGGCCGGTAGCGCACGCGCGCGGCGACGTCGGGGCCGGCGATGCGCGCGAGAGCCTCGACCATCTCGCCGATGCGGGCGCAGATGCCCGGCAGGTTGACTACGCGAGCCGGGCCCCAGAGCGCGGAGGGCAGACTCGCGGCGTGCAGCAGCGCCTCCACGCAGCGCCGCGACGACAGCAGCCACATCGCGGTCTCCGGTCCGACCGGACAGTCGTATTCGCGTCCGGCGAGCGGTTCGCGAATCACCGCGCTCGCGAAGCCGGAGGCCGCGGCGTTCGCGCTTCCGGCGCGCACCACGATCGTCGGCAGACGCAGCGAGCGGCCGTCGAGGAAGCCCTTGCGTGTGTAGTCGGCGAGCAGGTACTCGCCGATCACCTTCTGCGTGCCGTAGGAGGTCTGGGGCGTGGGCACCGTCGCATCGTCCAGCACGTCCGGCAGCGCGCCGCCGAAGGCGGCGATCGAGCTCGCGTACACCACGCGCGGGGGTCGCGCGCAGCGGCGCAGCCGTTCGAGCACCGCGCGCATGCCGTCGACGTTGACGCGCATGCCGAGATCGAAATCGGCCTCCGCCGCACCGCTCACCACCGCCGCGAGGTGGAATAGCGCATCCGTGTCCGCAGCGATCGCGCGAGCGAGCGAGCGCTCGTCGGAGAGGTCCGCGCGCACCGTCTCGAGCCGCGCCTCCGGCGCCAGCGGCACGGGAAACGCGGCATCGAGCAGGACCAGCCGCGAGACTTCGGGCCGCGCGAGCAGCGCGCGGGCGAGCTTGCGGCCGATGAACCCCCCGCCGCCGGTGATCACGATCTTCATGGCGCGCTCCTTCGCGGTCGCTGCCCGGCGCGATGGTAGCCGCGGAAGAACGCTTCGACCTCCGCGATTTCGCGCGTCGCGCGCATCGGCGGCAGAGCCGCGCGGATCGCGCGCCCGTAGGGCCGCGTGTCGAGCCGCGGATCGCAGAGCACCAGCACGCCGCGGTCGCGCTCGCCCCGGATGAGCCGACCGGCACCCTGTTTGAGCGCGAGCACCGCCTGCGGAAGCTGCACCTCGAGGAAGGGGTTTCTGCCCTCGGCGCGCAGCGCCTCCAGGCGCGCGGCGAGCACCGGATCGTCGGGCGGAGCGAACGGCAGCCGGTCGATCAGCACCACCGAAAGCGCTTCCCCGGGCACATCCACCCCTTCCCAGAACGACGCCGCGCCGAGCAGTACCGCGTTGCCGAGCTCGCGAAAGCGCTCGAGCAGCGCGCTGCGCGAGCCCTCGCCCTGCACCAGCAGCGGAAGGTCGAGCCGGCCCGCGAGCAGTTCGTGCGCGCGCCGCAGCGCCCGATGCGAGGTGAACAGCAGGAACGCGCGTCCGCGGCTCGCCGCGAGCACCGGGAGGGCCGCGCGCACCACCGCAGCGGTGAACTCCGGCTCGTTGGGATCGGCGGGAAGTCCGGGAGGCAGATAGAGCAGCGCCTGGCGCGCGTAGTCGAAGGGGCTCGGCCAGGCGCGTGTCCTCGCCTCCTCGATCCCGAGCTCGCGTTTGAAATGCGAGAAATCGTCGCCGAGGGCGAGCGTGGCCGAGGCGAAGATCCAGGCGCGGGCAGGGCCGGCGAGGCTCCTGCAAAACTGCGCCGCCGGGGACAGCGGCGTGGCGCGAAGTTCGACCGACTGCGCCGAGACTTCGACCGAGCGCACCGCCTCCGCCGTCTCGCTTTCGACAAGCCGCGCGAGCAGCGCTGCGGCCGCACCCGCGCGCCGGGCGCAGGCGGCGAGCCCCTCGCTGCGTTCGGCCTGCACGCCGAGCGCCTCGCGCAACGCGCCGAGCGCTTTGCCGCAGGCCGCGAGCGCAGGCCCGAAGGCTTCGCGGGCGAGCGCCTGCGACCATGCGAGGCGCGCCGTTTCGGCGCCGAAGACGAGCCTCAGCTCGCGCGCCGCGCGCTCGAGCCGCGCGGCGTACGCTTCGGCCTCGGGCGCAGCCCCGCCGGCGGCGCGAAGTTCCATGCGTGCGTCGCGCGCAAGCTCCAGGAGCTGGCCGCTCGTGAGCGACTCGCCGAAAAAGCGGCGCGCGGTATCTGGAAGCTGGTGCGCCTCGTCCAGAATCACCGTGTTGCACGCGGGAAGCAGCTCCGCCACCCCTTCCTCGCGCAGCATCAGGTCGGCGAAGAAGAGGTGGTGGTTGATCACCACCACGTCGGCTTCCTGTGCCTCGCGCCGCGCGCGCAGCACGAAGCATTCCCGGACGTACGGGCATTCCTGGCCGAGGCAGTTCTCGCGCGTCGAGGTGGCGAGCGCCCACACCGGGGCATCCTCGGGCACGTCGGAGAGCCCGGCGCGATCTCCGCTTGCGCTGGTGCGAGCGAATCGCTCGATGCGGCGCAGCCACGCCTTTTCCTCGCCCGATGCCGGCCGCGCACGCTCGAGCCGGTAGAGGCAGACATAGTTCGCGCGGCCCTTCAGTCGAGCGACGCTCGCTGCCGCCCCGAGCGCCTCGCGCACGACCGGAATGTCGCGCCCGTAGAGCTGATCCTGGAGGGTCTTGGTGCCGGTGGAGACGATCACCTTGCCGCCGGCGAGGAGCGCAGGAACGAGATAGGCGAACGTCTTGCCCGTTCCCGTACCCGCCTCGACCGCGAGCATGCCGCGCGACTCGATCGCCGCGAGGATCGCCTGCGCCATCTCGACCTGCTGCGGCCGAGGGCGGTAGCCGGGCACGCGGGCGGCGAGCGGGCCGGCCGCGGCGAACAGCCGTTCGAGCGCAGTCAGTTCGGAACCTCTTCGACTTTCACCCAGATCGAGGTCGAGCCTGCGCGACGGGCATCGCGTGTCGAGAAAACGCCCCGTTCGGTGGTGCTCGCCGCGCTGTCGAGGGCGCCGATCTCGACCCATTCGCCGAGCCGTGCGCGTAGCGCGCTCCAGACGCGCTCGCCGCGCACGCTGCCGGCGGGCCCGAGCGCCTCGCGCTGGGGGGAGATCTCGAGGTGCACCGTATCGCCCGAAAGCCTCGGAACCACCTCGAACCCGGTCAGCGCCTGCTGCATCACGGTGGTGCTCTCGCGAAGGATGCGCCCCTCCGGTGTGCGTACGGTGCGCGCGACGGCGAGCGGGCGGGCGGCGCCGGTCGCGATGAACGCGCGTGCGCCCTCGAGCACCTGCACGCGCTGCTCCAGCCGCTCGCGCGCGGCATCGGCCGAGTCGTGGATGCGCACCGCGGCGTGGGAATCGCCGCTCCGCAGCTCGACGCGGCCTTCGGCGCCGCGGCGCATCTCTTCTGCGCTCGCGCCGTGGCGCACCGAGATCACCAGGCGCCGCGGTGCGCGGTCGAGCGAAGCGAGCACGCTGCGGATCTCCGCGAGGTTGCGCGGGCTCGCGCGCACGATGAGCCGGTCGCCCTGTCCGGTGAGCACCGCGCCCGGCTCTAGCAGCGGCTGCAGGATCGGGATGACCTCGGCGGCGCTGCGATGGCGCAGCTCGAGCACCTCGAGTTCGCCTTGTGCAAGCGCGCACCCGGCGGCAAGCAGCGAGACGGCGAGGATCGTTCGTGTCATCGAAACGAAGAACGCAGAGGAAGGCTCGCGGTTGCGAGCGCCGAACAGGACATATAAATTACACGAAGAATGGCTCGCAACCTCATGGTTTTCCTCGCTTCCCTCTCCGTTCTCGGAGGCTGTGCGGGCATCGCACCTCCGGGGCCGCAGACCTCGGCGCCCCGAGAAGCGGTGTCGGTTCGCTCTGCGCAGCATGCTGACGCGCTGCTTCGGGCGCTGCTCGCCCTGGGAATCGATTACCGCAGCGGCGGAAATTCGCCGGAGCTCGGCTTCGATTGCAGCGGTCTGGTAGCGCATGTCTACCGCGAAGCCTACGGCATCCGGCTGCCGCACAGCGCACGCGCACAGGCCGACGCGGGCACACCGGTGAGCGCGAAGGAGCTCCGCGCAGGCGATCTTCTGTTCTACGACACGCTCGGCAGCCCTTTTTCGCACGTCGGAATCTATCTCGGAGAAGGCCGCTTCGTACATGCGCCGAAGCCGGGGGCAAAAGTCCGCATCGAGCGACTTGAAACACGCTATTGGATCCGGCGATTCAATGGGGCGCGGCGCATCGAGCCCCCTGACCTTCGTCAGGCGCTCGACAGCCGGACAGCTGAGTGAGCGGCGCTGGACCTTCGGAATTGACAAGGCGGATGAATGTAAATAGAATGAGAACCATTCTCATTCCATTCGGAGAGTCACTCATGGTTTTCGGTTCGCTGAAATTCGCCTTCGCCGCCCTTTCGCTTTCCCTCGCCGCGCTGGCCCACTCCCAGGACAAAGTTCTCAACCTCTACTCCTCGCGCCACTATCAGACTGACGAAGCGCTCTATCAGAACTTCACCCGCGCGACCGGTATTCGTGTCCATCGGATCGAGGCGAGCGAGGATGCGCTGATCGAGCGCATCCGCAACGAGGGTGAACGCAGCCCTGCCGACGTCCTCATCACCGTGGACGCCGGAAGGCTTTGGCGTGCCGAGCAGCTCGGGTTCTTCCAGCCGGTGAAATCCGCGACGCTCGAAAGCCGCATTCCGGCGGCCTTTCGCGAACCGAACGGACACTGGTTCGGATTCTCCCTGCGCTCGCGCGTGATCGCTTATAACCGGGCGAAGGTGAAAGCCCAAGAGATCGCGAGCTACGAATCGCTCGCCGACCCGAGGTGGAAGGGGCGAATCTGCATGCGCTCGGCGGGCCACGTCTACAACCTCTCGCTGCTTGCGGCGCTCGTCCACCATCTCGGCGAGGTTCGGGCCGAAGCCTGGGCGAAGGCCCTCCGGGAGAATCTCGCGCGCGAGCCCAAGGGTGGCGACACCGACCAGATCCGGGCGGTGGCTGCCGGCGAGTGCGACCTTGCGATCACCAACGACTACTATTTCGGCCGCCTCCTGCGCTCGGAGAAGTCCGAGGATCGCGCGGTCGCGGACCGCGTCGGGATGGTGTACCCGAACCAGGCGAGCACCGGCGCGCACGTCAACATCTCGGGTGCCGGCGTGCTCAGGAACGCGCCGAACCGCGAGGCTGCGATCCGCTTCCTGGAGTACCTGACCAGCGAGGAAGCGCAGCGCTACTTCGCCGACGGCAACAACGAGCGGCCGGTGGTGGCCGGCGTCAAGGTCACGAACCCGGTGTACACCGCGTATCCCGACATCCGGATGGATTCCCTCAACGTCGCCGTCCTCGGCCGCAACCAGCCCCTCGCCCAGAAGATCTACGATCGCACCGGCTGGAAATAGGCCGCATCGCGCGCACCACGCGGCTGCACCAGCCGGGCTGACGCGGCGCTTCAGCGCCGCACACCCCGCAGCGCCCGCCGCGTCAGCACGACGAGCGGTAGCACGCTCACTGCGACCAGAACGAGCGAGGGGACCGCAGCCTCGGCGAGCCGCTCGTCCTTCGCGAGGTGGTAGATTTCGATCGCGAGCGTGTCGAAGTCGAAAGGGCGCAGCGCGAACGTCGCCGGCAGCTCCTTCAGTACGTCCACGAAGAGAAGCAGCGCCGCCGCACCGAGGCTCGGTGCGAGGAGGGGCGCGTGCACGCGTGCGAGTACGCGCCCGGGCGAGGCACCCAGGCTTCGCGCCGCGTCGTCCATGCGCGCGGTGACGGCGGCAAGCCCCGCTTCGACCGTCTGCAGCGCGACCGCCAGGAAGCGCACGAGGTATGCGTAGACGAGGGCGGCCGCCGTTCCGGTGAGAAAAAGCCCGCTCTTCGCGCCGCTCGCTGCCTCGACGAGATCCGCGAGCCAGTGATCGAGCCGCGCGACAGGCACCAGGATCCCGACCGCGATCACCGCGCCGGGCACCGCGTAGCCGAGCGACGCCGTCCGGTTCGCGAGCGTGACCGCGACCGCTGCGCGGCCCCGGGCGAGGCGCGCGGCGTACGCCATCGTGACCGCAAGCGCCACCCCGATCGCGGCAGCGAAGGCAGCGAGCGTGAAGCTGTTCGCGACCAGGGCGGCGAGCCGCGGGCCCGGACGCGCCGCCGGGTCCCCGAGCGCGAGATGGACGAGCAATACTGCCGGCAGCAGAAAGCCGGCGACGACCGGAGCGGCGCAGGCGGCGAACGCGAGCGCGGCGCGCGCACCGGCGAGCGGCTGCGGGGGAAGCGGTCTGCGAGCCGGCGCCGCATACGAGGCGCGGCCCCGGCTCGCGCGCTCGAGCGCGAGCACGAGCGCGACCAAGCCGAGCAGGCAGGCCGAGAGCTGGGCGGCGGCGCGGGGATCGCCGAACGAGAGCCAGGCTTTGAAGATCCCGGTGGTGAACACCTCGAGTGCAAAGTAAGACACCGTGCCGAAGTCGGCCAGCGTCTCCATCAGCGCGAGCGCCGTGCCGGCGACGATCGCAGGGCGCGCGATCGGCAGCGCGATGCGGAAAAAGCTCGCCCACGCACCGCAACCGGCAAGGCGGCCCGCTTCGAGGGCGGCACGCGAAGTGTCTGCGAACGCGGCGCGCGCGAGGAGGTAGACGTACGGATAGAGTGCGAACGACAGCACCGCGACCGCCCCCGGAAGCGAGCGGATTTCCGGAAACCAGTACTCGCGCGACTGCCAGCCGGTCGCATGGCGCAACGCCGTCTGGACCGGTCCGGAGAACTGCAACCAGTCGGTGTACGCGTACGCGGTGACGAAGGCAGGCATCGCGAAGGGCAGCACCAGCATCCATTCGAGGACCCGACGGCCCGGGAACTCGTAGGCGCTGACAAGCCATGCCGAAAGCACCCCGATCGAGACGACACCGAACGCGACCCCGATCGCGAGCAATCCCGTATTCAGGACGTAAGAAAGAAGGGCGGTCTCGGCGAGATGAGTCCAGACCTCGGTCGCCGGAGCGAGGAGGCTCGCGAGCACCGCGAAGATCGGCAGCAGGATGAGAGCTGCGGCGGCGAACGAAACCGGCGCAAGTATTCCGAGCGCCCGGATGGGAAGCACGCCGGGATTGTAACGAGAATCGTTCTTGATTACCATGTCGGCATGAGCACACTGGAGATCCCCCACCTCGTCGTCGAGGATCTGCACCATTCGTACGACGGTCTCGAGGTGGTACGCGGGCTTTCGTTTTCGCTCGCGCGCGGTGCGATCGGCTGTCTGCTCGGCCCGAGCGGCTGCGGAAAGACTACCGTGCTTCGATGCATCGCCGGTTTCGAGCGGCCGCGGGCCGGACGGATCCTCATCGCCGGGGCCGAAGTTTCATCGGCCGCTGTGGCGGTGCCGCCGGAAAAGCGGCGCATCGGCATGGTATTCCAGGAGCATGCGCTCTTCCCCCATCTCACCGCCGCGGGCAACATCGCGTTCGCGCTGCCGCGCGCCGAGGCCCGCGCGCGCGTGCGAGAGCTCGCGGAGCTCACCGGCCTCTCCGGGCTGCTCGACAAGTATCCTCACGAGCTTTCCGGTGGCCAGCAACAGCGCGTGGCGATCGCGCGCGCGCTCGCACCGCGCCCGGAGCTGCTCCTTCTCGACGAGCCGTTCTCCAGCCTCGATACCGACCTGCGCGAGAAGCTCTCGCTCGAGCTGCGCGACATCATCAAGGCGAGCGGCGCCACCGCGGTGCTCGTCACCCACGACCAGCACGAGGCGTTCGCGCTCGCGGACGAAATCGGCGTGCTGCACGACGGGCGCATCGAGCAGTGGGACAGCGCGTACAACCTGTATCACCGGCCGGCGAGCCGTTTCGTCGCCGACTTCGTCGGCCAGGGCGTGTTCCTGCCGGCGCGCGTGCTCAATTCGCACCGCGTCGAGATCGAGCTCGGTGTCCTCGAGGGCGAGGTCCCGCACCAGTGCGAGCGCGGCTGCGATGCCTGCGGCCGGGGGTGCCGCGCCGAGGTGCTACTGCGGCCCGACGATGTGGTGCACGACGACGCCGCACCGACGAAGGCCGAGGTGGTGCACAAGGCGTTCCGCGGCGCCGAAATCCTCTACACGCTGCGCCTTGCGAGCGGGCGCGAGGTGCTCGCGCTCGTGCCTTCGCACCACGACCACGCGCTCGGCGAGCGCATCGGCATTCGCCTGGATGCCGATCACGTGGTCGCGTTCGCACCGCGTGCAGGGTAGCGTTCTACTCGTCCCGGAGGTCGAAAATCACCGCGATCTCGATGCTGAATTCCTGTGCGCGCAGCCCCGCAGGCACCGGCGTTCTCGCGTGCGCCCTGCGAATCATCTCGAGCGCCTGCGCGTCGAGCACCGGGTAGCCGCTGGTCGCGGCGACACCGAGGGCAGCCAACCCGCCGCCCCGAGCGATCGCGAGCCGCACCGCCACGCGTCCTTCCCAGTGATTCTCGCGCGCAAGGCGCGGATAGCTGCGGAAGGCGCGCGCGGACTCGATCAGCGCGATGCGGTACTGGCCGATCGTCGTCGCCTCCTCGGCCGCCGCCTGCGCTGCGGCAGCCTCCGCCGGCGTGCCCGCTTCCACGCCGGCCGCCGCAGCCAGCGGCTCGGGCGCCAAGACGCCCGGCGCGGGCGCGGGGTCCGAAGGCGCCAGCCCCGGCGCCAGAGCCTGGACCGAAGCTGGCGC